>OLNJ01001318.1_pt1 | contig 13407 bp, 11 predicted proteins | sample 1672191 | NCBI WGS metagenome assembly OLNJ01 (sample SAMEA3136657, study PRJEB25190) | human gut metagenome | biome: human gut; feature: human-associated habitat; material: faeces | place: Austria | collected 2013 | reverse complement strand
ATACTGCATCTTTGCCATTATCACTAAGATGCAGTATTTAAAAAAGTTAATGTTGAACCAACTGGGATGGGCTTTAATAGTATAGTAAATCTTGAAATTAGAGATGAAAAGCCGTATAATCCTATGATTAATGCAGGAGCTATTGTTACAACATCTTTAATATATGGTGAAACAGAGGAAAGAAAGCTTGAAAGAATTTTAAATTTTATTAGAAGAGCTACAAACAATGAAGATATAAATATAAATCAAGAAATTTATGAAAGTGAAAAGAAAACAGGAGATAGAAATAGATCTTTAGCCTACTTTATGAAGAGCAATGGAATATTAGAAGGTGACGTAGAGGAAGTATTAGATCTTTATTTCAAACAATGTTCTATAGAGGTTACAGCTAGGGATTTAGCAAGATTTGGAGCTGTTATAGCTAATGATGGTATAACTCCATGGAGCAATGAGGTTCTAATGTCTAGAGAAGTATGTAGAATAGTAAAAACTATTATGGTTACATGTGGTATGTATGATGCCTCAGGAGAGTTTGCAGTTCAAGTTGGAATACCAGCTAAGTCAGGAGTTGGTGGAGGAATACTAGCTTCAGTTCCTAGAAGATTTGGAATAGGTATATATGGACCATCACTTGATAAAAAGGGTAACAGTATTGGTGGAATACGTATATTAAAAGAATTATCAGAAGAACTACAATTAAGTATATTTTAAAATATAGTTTTAAATTATTTGTTATGGATATCATTAGTAAATATAATAAAAAAATAGTATAATGAATCTTATAAATAAGAAACTACTGGAGGAAGATATGGAAAGATTACTGATTTTAGATTCAAACAGTTTAATGAATAGAGCATTTTATGCCATACCACCATTAACTACTACAGAAGGTGTTCATACAAATGCTGTTTACGGATTTACAAATATGTTATTTAAAATGAAAGAAGAGATAAAGCCTGATTATATAGTTGCTGCTTTTGATAGAAAAGCTCCAACATTTAGACATAAGGAATATGAAGAGTATAAAGCGGGTAGAAAGAAGATGCCTCCAGAGCTAGGGGAACAGTTCCCTATAATTAAAGAAGTACTTAATCTATTAGCAGTAAATATTTATGAGATAGATGGGTTTGAAGCAGATGATATTATAGGAACTTTAGCAAAGTTTGCTGAGAAAAATAATATAGAAGTATTTATAGTAACAGGGGATAGAGATGCTCTTCAATTAGCTACTAATAACATAAAAGTTGTAATAACTAAGAAAGGTGTTACTGAAACAGCTGTATATGATGAAAAAGCTTTTATAGATGAATTTGGAGTAACGCCTACTCAATACATAGATGTTAAAGGTCTTATGGGTGATAAGTCAGATAATATACCAGGAGTACCAGGGGTAGGAGAGAAGACTGCTTTTAAGCTTATAGCAACTTATGGATCTATGGAAGGAGTACTTTCTAATATAGATGAAATTAGTGGTAAGAAGTTAAAGGAAAACTTAGAAACATATAGTGAGCAAGCGATTTTTAGTAAAAAGTTAGCTACTATAATGACAGAGGTTCCTATAGAGTTTGATTTAGATGATATAAAGAGTCAAGACTCATATAATAGGGAAGAACTTAAAAAAATGTTCTTTAAACTTCAAATGAAATCATTACTTGCTAAACTACCAGGTGATGATATTGAAGGTGAATCAGAAGAAGAAAAAATAGAGATAACTGAAGTAAATAATGTAGAATTATTAAAGAGTATTTTAAAGGAAGAAAAAGAGATTGCTTTTATTAGTTATAAATTAAATGACGGTAATATTTATTCTAAAATGGAATTAGATAAAATATATTTAAGTTATGGTGAAAAAATGTATCTTATTGATATGAAGTTGATTTCTATGGAGAATCCTGAAGAATCTACTAGGTTGTTAAAGAATTTTATGGAAAATGATAAGATAACTAAAGTAATACATGATGGTAAAAATCTTGTAACAACATTAACTAAACTTGGAATAGATATTAAAGAATATATCTTTGATACTGCAATAGCTGCATATTTAATAGATTCAGCTAGAAGTGAATATCCATTAGCAACTTTAATTAATGAGTATTTAGGTAAAGAAGTTAAAGGTGAAGGAGATACTTTAGTCTGTACTGCAGTATCTAATATGAAAGAACTATATTCTTATTTAAAAGAAAGAATTTCGAAAGAAGATATGGATGAGCTTTATTATGATGTTGAACATCCATTAATATTTATTCTTTCTAGTATGGAAGCTATTGGATTTAAGGTTAATAGAGAAAAACTTGATGAACTTGCTATTAAATTTAAAGAGGAGATAGCAAGAACTGAAAAAGAGATATTTGAACTCTGTGAAGAGGAGTTTAATATTAACTCACCAAAGCAACTAGGTAAAATTCTTTTTGAAAAATTAGATTTACCTGTGATTAAGAAAACAAAAACTGGTTATTCAACTAATGCAGAAGTTTTAGAAAAGCTAATGGATAAGCATGAAGTTATTCCAAAGATAATTTACTATAGACAAATAACAAAGTTAAACTCTACATATGTAGAAGGCTTAAAAAATGTAATAGATCAAGATGGAGCTATACATTCAAGCTTCAATCAAACTGTTACAACAACAGGTAGACTTTCAAGTACAGAACCTAACCTTCAAAATATACCTGTTAAATATGAGATGGGAAGAGAGATAAGAAAGGTATTTATTCCTAAGGAAGATACAGATGTTTTATTATCTTGCGACTATTCTCAAATAGAACTTAGAGTACTTGCTCATATGTCTGGTGATCAAAATATGATAGATGCATTTAATCATCACTCAGATATTCATACAAAGACTGCATCAGAAGTATTTAAAGTACCTGTTGAGGAAGTTACATCACTTATGAGAAGTAGAGCTAAGGCTGTAAACTTTGGAATAGTTTATGGAATAAGTGATTTTAGTCTTTCACAAGATTTAAAAATAACTAAAAAAGAAGCATCAGAATATATGGAGATATATTTTGATAGATATCCAAAGATAAAAGGTTATTTAGAAAGTGCTAAAGAAGAAGCTAAAGAAAAAGGGTATGTTCTAACTATCTTAAATAGAAGAAGATTTATACCGGAAATTAAATCTTCTAATAAAATTGTTAAAGCTTTAGGTGAAAGATTAGCTATGAATGCTCCAATTCAAGGTAGTGCTGCAGATATTATAAAGCTAGCTATGGTTAAGGTTTATAATAGAATAAAGAAAGAGAATTTAGATAGTGAAATAATATTACAAGTACACGATGAACTTATTTTAAATGTTAAAGAAAATGAGTTAGAAGTAGTTAAAGCTTTAGTAAAAGAAGAGATGGAAAATGTACTTAAGATGGCTGTTACTTTAGAGGTAGATACTAATATAGGAAATACATGGTATGAAGCTAAATAGGGGGTAAATATGATTAAGATAGGATTAACAGGTGGTATTGGCTCTGGGAAGAGTACAGTATCTGCAATGCTAAAAGAAGCTGGTTTTCCTATAATTGATGCAGATATTATAGCTAAAAGCGTTTTAGAAAAATATCCTGAGATTTTAGAGAAAGTAAAGATAGACTTTGGAGTTGGTTTTTTCGATTGGAGAGGCCAATTCCGTCGTAAAGAATTTGGAAATCATATATTTAGATTTCCTAAACAAAGAATTAAATATGAGGCTTTGATTCTACCTTATATAATAAGAGAAATAGAAGATGAATTAAAAGAATTAGAGAAAAAAGGCGAAAAAAAGGTAATAGTTGATGCACCCACTTTAATAGAAAATGATTTGCATAAAGAGATGGATTATGTTATTTTAGTTTGGGTAGATTCAAATACACAACTTCAAAGAGTGAGAAGTAGAGATTCTTTATCTAGAGAAGATGCTATAAATAGAATAAATGCACAAATGCCTTTAGAGAGAAAGAAAGATTTTGCTAATATTATTATTGAAAATAATGATACTTTACTGAAGACTAAGGTGCAGGTTGAATCACTTATAGAGTTTTTAAAAGCAATATAAAGTAGGGATATAAAATGGATTATAAAAAATTATTAGTGGTAGTTTTAGTTGCAGTAACGATGTTTTTTATAACAAGATGTGGAGTGAAGAATTTTTTCTTTCCATACAAATATAAAGAATATGTAGATAAATATAGTGTGGAATACGATGTAGATCCATTATTGGTACTATCAGTAATTAAAGGAGAAAGTAATTTTGATCCTAAAGCAGAATCGAATAGAGGAGCTAAAGGATTAATGCAGATTATGGATAGTACTGGTGAATGGGTTGCAGAAGAAATTGGGGTAGAAGATTTTACTCCGGATATGCTTTTTGATGAGGAAATAAATATAAGATTTGGATGTTGGTATCTTAAAAATCTTGAAGGTGAATTTGGAAGTTTAGACCTTATTTTAGCTGCATATAATGCAGGAAGTGGTCATGTAACTAAATGGCTTAAAGATGAAAGATATTCACCTGATGGGGATGTATTAACGTATATACCATTTGCTGAAACAAAAAAGTATGTTGATAAGGTTAAAATAAATTATAATGTCTACAAATATTTTTATAGAAAAAATAAATATTAACTAATATTTATTAAGGCAGACAACGGTCTGTCTTTTTCTTTTATGTAAAGCATAGATGGTTTTTATATATTATGAAATAGTTTTGTAGTAATAGCAAATAATGTTTTATAAAAAGTGGTTAATATTGACATATAGAATTTAAGGTGATAGCATTTTATTTAAAAGATATGTTAAATGGAGGTAAAAATGGATAATATAGGCGGAATAATTGTAGCGGCTGGAAATACAAGTTATAAAGTATCTCCTTTGCTTAAAATTGGTTCTATCTCAATAATAAAAAGGTTAGTTTTAACTTTTCAGCAAGCTGGTATTTCTCCTATTGTTGTTATAACAGGTTTTCAGTCTGTTGAAATTGAACAACATCTTGTAGATTATGGAGTAGTATTTTTGAGAAATGAAAAATTTGAGAATTCAGATAAATTATATTCTGCAAAGATTGGGCTTGATTTTTTAAAGGATAAGTGTAAAAAAGTTGTTTTTACACCTGTTACAGTTCCTATGTATAATTCTAATACGATAAAAAATCTTATTGAAATGGACAAGGAGTTGGTTATTCCATCATATCAAGGTCGTACAGGGCATCCACTTCTTTTGGATAGCTCGATTATACCTAAAATACTTACATATGATGGTAAAGAAGGTATGAGAGGAGCAATAAAAGAACTAATCACAGAAAAAGATTACTTAGAAGTAAATGATGAGGGAATTTTATTAGATGTAGAAAGAATTGAAAGGATAGATGAACTTGTACATTTACATAATGAAGAACTTTTACATCCGTTTATTAGGATAAGCATAGAAAAGGAATTTGCTTTTTTTAACTCTAGGGCAAAGCTTTTACTTATACTTATAGAAGAGACACAGTCAGTAAAAGGTGCATGTAAATATATGGCTCTTTCATGTGGCAAAGCTTGGAGTATGATTAATGAAATGGAAGAAGCATTAGGATATAGTGTTGTGGAAAGAAGACATGGTGGAAGACGTGGAGGAAAGACAGTCTTATCACAGAAAGGAAAAGAGTTTTTAAAGAAGTATGAAAAATATGAAAAAGATATAAAGGAATATGCAGTAAGTCATTTTTATAATATTTTTCAAGAATCTAGATAAAATTAAATGAAACAACATCAAGTTCTTTTAAGGAATAATTTGATGTTGTTTTTTTATTTTTTTATAATAAAAATAAAGAAATGGAAAAACATGGGAGGGGAATATGTATACTATAAATGTAAATGGGAAAGATTATACAACCACTGAAGATAAGAAATTATTATCGTTTTTAAGAGATGATTTAAGATTTACTTCAGTAAAAGATGGGTGTAGTGAAGGAGCTTGTGGTACCTGTACAGTTTTGGTTGATGGTAAAAAATTTAAGGCATGTGTGCAAAAGGTTTCAAAATTTGAAGGCAAAAAGATAATAACAGTTGAAGGTCTCACAGAAAGAGAAAAAAGCGTTTATGAACATTGTTTTGCAGAGGCTGGTGCTGTTCAGTGTGGCTTCTGTATTCCTGGAATGGTTATTGCTGCAAAATCACTTTTAGATATCAATAACAATCCAAGTTTAGATGAAGTCAAAAAAGCTATAAGAGGAAATATATGTCGTTGTACAGGTTATAAAAAAATTGAAGAAGCAATTTTAATGGCTGCAAAATTTTTTAGAGAAAATCTTGAAATACCTGAAGAGCCAAAAGAATTACACATGAATCAAAGATATAAAAGACCTGATGTTGCTGAAAAAGTTAATGGAACAGGTAAATTTGTAGATGACCTTTATTTGCCGGGGATGATTTATGCTAAAGCTGTACGTTCAAAATATCCAAGAGCAATGGTAAATAAAATTGATATTAGTAAAGCTCTAGAACATCAAGATTGTGTAAGGATTTTATTAAAAAAAGATGTTCCAGATAATGTTATAGGGCATATGAAAAAAGATTGGGATGTTATGATTGGTGAAGGTGAAATAACAAGATATGTTGGTGATTGTATTGCTCTTGTTGCTACAAATCATAAGGAGACTTTAGATGAAGTATGTAGTTTAGTTGAAGTTGATTATACAGAACTTACACCTATTACTTCACCACAAGATGCACTTCGTGGAGATGCACCACTAATTCATAAAGCTGGAAATATTATGGCAAGAGCTAGTCTTGTTAGAGGAAATGCATATGAAGCAATAAAAAATTCTAAATATGTTGTAACTAGGAAGTATAAAACACCACATCAAGAGCATGGATTTATGGAGCCAGAGTGTGCTATTGCTGCACCAGAAGGTGATGATGGTATTCTTCTATATTCAGGGGGACAATCTGTATATGATGAACAACGAGAAATTGCTATGATGCTTAAAATTCCAAAAGAAAAAGTTCATTGCCATACACAACTTGTTGGTGGTGGATTCGGAGGTAAAGAAGATATGAGTGTTCAGCACTTAGCAGCACTTATGGCTTGGCATACAAAGAAACCTGTTAAGGTTAAATTTTCAAGACAAGAAAGTCTAGCATACCATACAAAACGACATCCGATGGAAATAGAATTTACAACAGCTTGTGATGAAAACGGTATATTAACAGGGATGAAAGCTGTTATTATTGCAGATACAGGTGCATATGCTTCACTTGGAGGTCCTGTATTGCAGAGAGCTTGTACTCATGCTGCTGGACCATATAATTATCAAAATGTTGATATTCTTGGAATGTCTGTATATACAAACAATATGGTTTCAGGTGCTTTCCGTGGTTTTGGTGCAGCACAAAGTTGCTTTGCGATGGAAAATAACTTAAATATCCTTGCAGAAGAAGTTGGTATTTCCCCTTGGGAAATTCGTTATCGTAATGCAATTCGTCCAGGACAAATATTGCCAAATGGACAAATTGCCGATGAAAGTGTTGGTCTTGTTGAATGCTTAGAAGCTGTAAAAGATATTTATGAATCAAATCCATATGCAGGTATTGCAGTAGGATGGAAAAATAGTGGTAAAGGGGTAGGGATTATAGATTCAGGTAGATGTAAGCTTCTTATTAAAGATGGGAAGGTGCACGTACTAACTTCTGCTGCATGTATGGGGCAAGGAATTGCTATCATGTGTAAAACTATGCTTTGTGAGGCAACAGGTTTAGAACCACAGCTAGTAATTCATGAATCGGCTGATACAATCAAAACTCCTGATTCTGGAACTAGTACAGCATCAAGACAAACTGTTGTTACTGGTGAAGCAGTTAAACGTGCTTCGATGAAACTAAAAGAAGATTTAGATAAAGGATTAACACTTAATGAGTTAGAAGGTAAAGAATATTTTGGTGAATACCATCCAATGACAGATGGATTAACATCAACAAAAGAATTCCCTGTTCGCCATGTAAGTTATAGTTATGGTGTACAAGTAGTAATATTAAATGAAAAAGGCAAAGTAGAAAAGGTTGTTGCAGCATATGATGTAGGAACACCTGTTAATATTCAAGCAGTCGAAGGTCAAATTGAAGGTGGTATGGTAATGGGGCTTGGATATGCACTAACAGAAGAATTTAAATGTGAAGATGGTTATTGTAAAACAAAACTTGGAACTCTTGGATTGATGCGCTCAACAGAAACTCCAGAATTAGAAGTTAAACTTGTTAAAGGACCGGGAGAAATACCACTTGCATTCGGGGCAAAAGGTTGTGGAGAACTTTGTATGATACCAACTGGTGCTGCTTGTTCACACGCGTACTATCGTCTAGATGGAAAGCTAAGGACATCTATGCCATTAAGAGAAACTTATTATAAAAAATAATAATAAAAAGCCTAGTAAAGCAATAAATAGTAATATGTGAAATAAATATTTATAGAACTATATTACTAGGGAGCTAATTAAAAAATAATTAAAAGGAGAGATGTAAATGGAGAAGATTAGTGAGTCAGTTATAAAAAAAGACCACAGTGCAAAAATAAAAGGCGAAGCTCTTTATGTTGGTGATTATGATAATAGCGATATTTTATTTGGGAAAATGCTTCGTTCTAAAAAAGCAAAAGCAAGACTAGTCAATGTAAAATTGCCACTATTACCACATGGATATTATTATGTTGATAAGACGGATATACCTGGAGATAATAATGTAAATATTGTTATGGATGATACACCTGTTTATGCTCGTGAAACAGTAGAATATATTGGTGAACCTATTGGTATGGTTTGTGGACCTGATAGTACTGAAGTAGAAAGAATTATATCAGAAATCGAGGTTGAGTATGAAGATTTAGCTCCAGTATTAAAAATAGAAGATTTTGATACAGTTTTCTTTGATTATGAATATGGTAAAGGTGATATTGATAAAGCTTTCAAGGAAGCTGATAAAATTTACGAAGAGGTTTTTGAAACAGGTTATCAAGATCAAACATATCTTGAGACCCAAGGTATGATGGCTGAAGTAATGGATGATGGTAAAGTATTTGTTCATGGATCAATGCAATGTCCTTATTATGTTAAAGGTGCCATAATGAGAGCTTTAAACCTTGGACCAGATAAAGTACGTATCGCACAAGATGTTACAGGTGGAGGTTTTGGCGGAAAAGAAGCATTCCCATCAATTCTTGGATGTCAAGTTGCAGTGGCAGCTGTTAAAACAGGTAAAAAAGTAAGATGTATTTTTGAGCGTAGGGAAGACTTAGAATTTACATCAAAACGTCATCCATCAAGAAACACATATAAAGTAGCTGTTAAAGATGGAAAAGTAACGGCAATGGATATAGATGTTATGTTTAATAGTGGTGCTTATACAACATTATCTGCAGTTGTATTACAACGTGGAATCATATGTGCAAATGGTATATATAATATTCTAAATCTACATGTTAGGGGTAGAGCAGTAAAAACCAATACAACTCCAAGCGGAGCTTATCGTGGATTTGGAGCACCACAAACTTTCTTTTCAGTTGAAATGATGATGAACCACGTTGCAAAAGATTTAGGTATAGATACTCTTAAATTCAAAGAAGAACATCTGGTGAAACAAGGAGATTCTACATCAACATCAGGTGAATATCATTTCCCTGTACCAATTCCAGCTATGATTGATAGGGTAGATAAAGCTTGTGATTATAGAAGAAAGCATAGTGAATATGCTAAAGACCAGACAGGAAGATATCGTAAAGGTATTGGTATGTCAATGTATTTCCACGGTGCAGGATTTACAGGATCAGGAGAAAGAGATCATATTAAAGCTGTTGCGAAGCTTCATAAATTTTCAGATGGAACAGTTCAAATTCTTGCTTCAAATGCTGATATAGGACAAGGATTAAGAACAACATTCCCTAAAATAGTTGCAAAAGAGTTAAATCTTCCTTTAGAGAAAGTTTTCTATGAGTATCCAGATACAGATGTTGTTCCAGATTCAGGTCCAACAGTTGCATCAAGAAGCTTAATGACAGTAGGAGAACTTTTACGTAGGGCGGCAATTAAACTAAGAAAAGAATGGGTTGATGGCGAAGACCAAATTGTTGAAGAAAGATTTGTTGAGCCAGATTTTATGATTCCATTTTATTTGGATAAATTCCAAGGGGATGCTTATCCGACGTATTCCTGGGCTGTTAATGCTATAGAAGTTGAAATTGACACATACACAGGACTTTCAAAAATATTAGGAGCTTATGGATGTTTTGATGTTGGGACACCTATGGACTACAATATTGTAGTAGGCCAAATGGAAGGTGGATTTTTACAAGGAATTGGTTATGCTTCTACAGAATATATGGTATCTGACGACAAAGGTAGAATTCGTAATAATTCATTCTCTGATTATATTATTCCAACAGCTGTTGATGTTCCAAATCTTTATGTTGATATGTTTGTTGATGAAAAATATCCATTTGGACCTTATGGTGCAAAAGGGGCTGGAGAGTTGCCACTAGTTGGAGCTCCAGGTGCCTATGTTGAAGCTGTTGAACAAGCCTTAGGAAGAAATGTAAGGTTGAATCATGCACCATTTACTGCAGAGGATACAATGAAAGTTTTGATGGGAGAGATGGAATAGATGAGTAATAATATAAAATTTAACTTGAATGGTAAAGATGTTACTTATGATGGAAATGCATCAGATAGACTATTAGATATTCTTCGTGAATATTATAAACTTACTGGTGTTAAATGCGGTTGTAAAGAGGGTGAATGTGGAGCATGCTCAATTTTAATGGATGGAGAATTAGTAAATTCTTGTACAGTTGCTATGGGAAGATGTGAAGGAAGTAAAATTGTTACAATTGAAGGCTTCCGTGAAACAGAACGTTTTAAGGTTATTGATAAGGCATATGCATCTGTATCAGCAGTTCAATGTGGATATTGTATTCCTGGAATGGTACTTGCTACAGAAGCTATACTATCAAAAACACCTCATCCAACAATAGAACAAATTCGTGAAGGTATTTCTGGAAATCTTTGTAGATGTACAGGATATAACGCTATTGTTAAAGCAATTAAGGTTGCATCAGAGGAGGGGAATGGATTATGGTAAATGGTTTTATGGTGACTTCTCTTAAAGAAGCCTTAGAAATTCGTTCATCTGAAAATGTTACTCCTTATTGTGGTGGCACAGACCTTATGATTGAGAATAAAGAAGGTGCAACCTATCTTTTTTTGAATAAAGTGCCTGAAATGAAAAAGATAGTTGAAGATAATGATTATATAAGAATAGGTGCAGCATGTACCTTTACTGAAGTTTTAAATTCAAGTATTGTTCCGAAGCTTATGAAGGAAGCAGTTTCAAGAATTGCAGCACCTGCAATTAGAAATATTGGAACAATGGGGGGGAACATTGGAAATGGTTCTGCTAAAGCAGACTCTGTACTGATTGAGTATGTTTCAGATGCAAAAGTTGTTGTTGCATCAAAAGATAGAAGTAGAATTGTTCCTATAGATGAATTTTATAAAGGTAGAAAACAACTTGATTTAAAAAAAGATGAGCTAATAGTAGAGATTCTTTTACCTAAAACAGGGCTTGATAATTATTACTATAAAAAAGTTGGAGCAAGAAATGCCCTTACTATTTCAAGGGTTTCCTTTGCAGGTATTATAAAAATGGATGGTGATATTATAAAAGATATAGCCATTGCATTTGGAGCTATTTCTGGTACTGTTTTAAGGTTTAAAGAAGTTGAAAAATTGTTTGTTGGAAAAACGTTATCTGAAGCAAAAGGAATGAAGGACAAATTTATAAGTGAATATGAGAAAAAAATAGTCCCAACGAAGGGACGTGTTTCTTCAGAATATAGAAAAGCTGTATGCTTAAATCTTCTTAAGGATTTCTTAACAGAAAAAGGAATATAAAATATTATAAACTCTATGATATAAGAAATCTTGAGTAAAAGGAAGTTGTATTGAGATAACTTACTAAATTTGTATTCTGAATATATTGTAAATCAGAGTTAGATTTTTTTAGTGATGCTTTACTTAAACTATCAATACAACTTCCAAAATTTATAAAAGTAATTTTGCAAGGTAAAGTAGAAGCAATTTCTTTAGCTGTTTCATAAGCTGATTTCATATAATTTATATATTCATTATCAGTTGTTGTATTACAGATAAAGAAAACACCACGAACAGCAATAGCATTTGCATTTTTTAGTGCTAAAGAAAGTTTTGAAAGATTTTCTTTGCAAAATGTAGAATTATTATCAAGAGAAAAACTAATAGCAATTGATTCTAGGAATCCTTTTTTAATTAATTCTTTTGAAATAGAATTAATTTTTTCCAATTGATAAAAATCACTTACAACATAACGACATTTTCCAAATATAGAGCGAATTTCGTCATCAGATTGTGCATTTACAATATAGTACAGATCGTCACGAGAAACTCCTTCGTTGTAAGCAGTGAGTATATCTTCTGTAATATTTGTTTTTATAGCACATTTTAATTCTTTTAATTTTTTTATATCACTTTGATTAATATTATTTGATGTATAGATATAATAATAGTTTTCTAAGGTACTAGACAGAGTATTTACTTGTTTTATAAAGTTAACTAATTTGTTCATTAAAATCCCACTTTCAATTTAAAACATTATAAGAAAATTTTAACATAGCAAAAGGGTATTGCAAGTTATTTTAAATAAGAATTTGTTTGTATAGGAGAGTTATAAATGAAGGTTAATGGATTAATTCTTGCTGCAGGAATGTCAAGTAGAATGGGAGACTTTAAACCGTTAATGAAAATAAATAATAAAACGATGATAGAGCGAAGTATAGATAGCATGTTGATGGGGGGAAGTTATAGTGTTACTCTTGTTTTGGGATATCAAGGTGAAAGAATAGAAAGATTACTGAAGAGAAAGGGATATTTAGAGAAAAATGTTATACTTGTTTACAATAAAAATTATGAAGTAACTAATATGATTGATTCAGTTAAAATTGGTATTAATAATATTGGTGAGTGTGATGCTTTTTATTTATTGCCTGGAGATATGCCAGCAATAAAGGCAAATACATTTATTAAAGTGAGAGAGACTATGGATAGGACTAGAGCAAAAGCTGTATTTCCAACAATAGATGGATATAAAAAACATCCACCGCTTATTTCAATTGAACTTGTTAAGGATATATTAGAATTTAATTCTGATGGGGGATTAAGAGAGATGTGGAAAGAGCTTGATAGTGAAATAATTACTGTTCCAGTTGATGATTTAGGATGCAATTTAGATGTTGATACTAAAAGTCAGTATATAAATGTATGTAAGTATATGACTACATAGAATTATATGGTTGAATAATAATTATCATAATTTATTATATATAAAAGGGGCTGTATCAAAAAAAATTTGATATTTGCCGATAAAGAAAAGGAAGTTC
>OLNJ01001315.1_pt1 | contig 13416 bp, 11 predicted proteins | sample 1672191 | NCBI WGS metagenome assembly OLNJ01 (sample SAMEA3136657, study PRJEB25190) | human gut metagenome | biome: human gut; feature: human-associated habitat; material: faeces | place: Austria | collected 2013 | reverse complement strand
CTTTTTCTTTACCTATATCAATTATTTTATCTTCCTTAATTACCATTGCTCCATTAATTATGGTTTTATCTTTACCAACCGTTACTATTTTCTTCGCTTTTATAATATATTCTCTACTCATATTTACCTTCAAATTATAAATGGTGTCAAAACTAAAGCTATAATTAAACAACTAACTAATCTAATAGCTGCACCTAGTAAAGCTGCATATAAAGCTTCTTTTTCATTTAAATCTGAATGTTCTTTCCATGTTACAGGTATTTGTCCGAACAATACTGATAACGGGAATCCTGAATTGGCAAGAACAAATCCACCTACAATAAGTGCTGGTGCTACATTACTCATCTCAGCTAATTGAGCCATAGCTAATGTTGGACTTGCTAGAATCGAAACTATACCTGTTGCAGGTTCAATTTTTAACCATTGTAAGCATGTAGTCATAGCATTAGATATTATAGCCCAAATACCAAAGTAATCTAATATACCAATCATAGTAAATACCGCTGCAACTGCTGGAATTATTACTAAGAATAAAAGATAAGCTCCCTCTTTTGCAGAGCTAAATAGTGTATCTAAAAACTTAGTTTCTGGAGTAAATCTTGGTAATTCTTCTAAGTCTACAGCTTTAGTATCTCTATATACTGTTTTAGACAAAATAAGTGGAACTAATATTATTGGTAAAAATACCGCTACAATAACTAATGGTAAAGCTTTTATATTAAATTTTGTCAACACTACTAATCCTAAGACTAATGTAGCAAAGGATTGTGGAGATTGTATCATAGTTGCAATAGCAATTTTTTGTTCTCCCTTTGTAGCTTTAGCTTTAACTAATACAGGCCCTGCAATAGCTCCAGCTGCATTAATATCCCCTAAAACATTATAAACACTTGGAATAATAACAGATGGATTGATTTTAAAGAACTTCATTATAGGAATAAAAATTCTTATTAAAGCATCAGTAAACCCTAACCTCTCTAAAATCCTACCTACAATTACACTAATAATTATAGCTACACCAACTTCACTAAGCAAAAACACATCAACTACTATAGGAAATACTTGTTTTGTAATACTATCAAAAAGTCCAGATAAAGAATCTGGAGATACTAGTAGAACAATAAAAGATAAGATTACTAAAAATAATCCAACCACTTCTATCGCCTTCCATTTGCTTCTAGTTGATTTAATCTGACTCATCTTTCTCCCCTATATAATTTAATCCTTAATATATACTATAAATATCTCCTGTAAACAGTTACTTATTTTTATGCTAATACTATCTCACTATTTTTACTTTTACAAAAAAATAAACAACATCTACCTATAAAATAGATGTTACTTTTATTAAATTTATTAAATTATTTTTTCTTATTTCTAGCGTCTATTATTACTCCAACAAGAGTTCCTAAACATACGCCGATAATTACTTGATTATAGATAGCTCCAAGCAAAAGACCTATTATCATACAAAGAGCTAAAAAGCTTATTGCACTACTTTTTTCATTTTTACCTTTACTTTTAGAACTAACTCTTCCTTTGTTTTTACCTTTCCCCATTAAATTCTCCTCCTAAGTACTATTACTATTAATAATAATACATTTAGCTAATTATTGCTATAGTTATATTACTTATTTTAACTTATTAAATCCAGTAATTAAGCAACTCCTAAGCTTTCTATTTTTTCTATTTCCCATTGGCCTTTATCTATTTTAAAAGTAATTCTATAAAGATAGCCAGCAACAGGACTATGGTATTTGTCTCCTTTTAAATATTATTCTCAACTAGATAAATATTAATTATTAAAGTGGTCTAATTCTAATATCTTCAAAATTTTATATTCTGGTATTTTAGTTATAGGAATAAACTCCTTTGGATTCTCATCATAAATTGCAATTGATTTTTCAAACCAAGCAACATCTCTCCATTTACCACATTTATAACCAGCATTATGATATATTCCAATTTTTTTAAAACCTAAGCTAATCTGTAACTTTTCACTTTTATCATTTGGCAATGTTACACATCCATATATCGTTCTTACTCCTTGAATCTTTAACAACTCTATAAGCTTTAAACAAAGAATTTTACCAATACCCTTTGATGTATAATTAGCATCAATATAAATTGATAGTTCAGCACCCCATTGATATGCTGCTCTTTCTTTATATCTATTGGCGTAAGCATAAGCGATAATTTTACCCTCTTCTTCATAAACTAAATAAGGATATAGTGTAATAATTTCTTTAACCCTTTCTTTAAACTCTTCTTTATTTGGAAGTTCATATTCAAATGTAATTGCAGTGTCAATATATTGCTTATAAACTTTCAATATCTCTGTGCTATCATTAATAGTTGCTAATCTTACTGCCATGTTCCTCTCCAATCTAAATTCTTATCTTAACTAAAATATAATTTATTAACTGAAATTTTTCTTTCTATTAATTAAACTCATTTTCATTATAGTATTCTATACTCTTAATTATTCCAAACCGGTGAACATATAGCATTATATCAACTCCATTTAAATTTACTAATTTTATAAGTATAACAATAGATATATAATTTTATGCTATCACAAATTACAAATCTATTTCATAAACCTATATATAACAACTTTAAATACACTCTAAGTATTATATAGAAAAGCAAAAAAGGAGCAATTGCTCCTTTTTACTTTTTTATTATTTATTTAATATTACTTTTTTAGTTAAAACATCATACCCAGTATAAGCTAATGCTAAAACTGCTGTTAATAGTCTTTCATGACCTAAAGATTCTGTAGTTGCTTTTGCAAGTTCTCTACTATGTCCTCTTATTTCACAATTAGAAATTGAAATATAAGGATGTATAGTTGGTGTAACATAGCTTACATTACCTATGTCGCTTGATCCTCCACCAGTCTTAGGTGCATGAATTTCTGTGATACCTAGACTTCTTAGGTTTTCATTGAAAGCTTCTGATAAAACTTCATTAGTATTTAAATCATCATAAGGAAGCTCATATCTATCCATTTCAAGTTCACAGCCAGTCATTAATGCTGCTCCTCTTGCAATATTCTTAACCTTTTCTAAAACTTCAGTAACTGTAGCTTTTTTTGCTGCTCTTATATAGAATTGAGCCACTGCTCTTTCTGGAACTATATTTGCTGCAACTCCACCTTCAGTAATAATTCCATGCATTAATACGTCTTTAGTTACATGTTGTCTTAAAGCATCAATACCATTAAACAATTGTATTACTGCATTTAATGCATTTATACCTTGTTCTGGACAAGAAGCTGCATGAGCTGTTTTTCCTTTGAAAGTAAATTGAATTGGATAAAGAGCACTACTTGTACCACTAGCATAAGTCTTATCATTTGGATGAACCATCATTGCACAATCAAGCTCATCAAAAGCTCCTTTTTCAACCATAATTACTTTTGCACCATTCGTTTCTTCTGCCGGAGTTCCATAAACTATTATTTTTCCTCCAACTTGGTCTATTATTTTACTTAAAGCAATACCTGCACCTGCTGATATTGTACCAATCATATTATGTCCACATCCATGTCCTATTCCAGGTAGTGCATCATACTCACATAAATAACCAACAGTTAGTCCTGGTTTACCGCTATCAAAAGTTGCCTTAAATGCAGTATCCATATCTAAATATTTTTCTTCAACTGAAAAATTATGTTCCTTTAAAAGTTTTGTTAAAACTTCTACTGCTTTATACTCTTCATTTCCTAACTCTGGGTTTTCATATATATAATCACTTATTTCACATAATCTCTCTTTTATTTTAGTACCTTCTTGAAATAAAATCTCTTTCATTTACTTTATCTCCTTATGCCCAATTTATCATCATTGCAACAGTAATAAATCCTATGCTTAATGTGAACATTACTGCTTGTATTGGAAGTATCCATTTAAGCCATTTAGAATATGGAACACCAGCTAATCCTAATGAAGCTATTAATATTCCTGATGTTGGGAAGATTGCATTTGAGAATCCATCACCTAATTGGAATATTAAAACTGATAATTGTCTTTGAACTCCAACCAAATCTCCAAGTGGTGCTAAAAGCGGCATAGTTACAGCTGCTTGTCCTGAACCTGAGATTATGAAGAAGTTTACTATCATTTGAACTATGTACATTAAATATGCAGCTATTAATGATGGAAGCTTTCCAATAAGACCAACTAATCCAAATAACACTGTATCTATTATTTGAGCATTTTCTGCTAATATTACTATTCCTTTAGCACAACCTATTATTACAGCTGCACCAATCATTCCTTTTGCACCTTCTATAAATGCATCTGCCATATCATTAACTGATAATCTTCCAATTATACCTGAAATTAATCCCATTGCTAAGAATACAGCTGCAATTTCTGAAATATAGAATCCTTTTGCTAATACTCCCCATACAATAACACCAATAGATACTGCTAAAAGAGATAATATAACTTTATGTTTTATTGTAAATTCTTCATGACTATTTACATTTAAATCTAACTTTTCTTTTTTCTTTTTATCTGATTCATACACTAAACTCTTAGTTGGATCTTTTTTAATTTTCTTTGCGTATAGCATTAATAGTATTATTCCCACAGTTGTAGTAATGCACCATGCTATAGTACGGAATCCAACACCAGAACCTACCTCTACACCTGCAATATTTTGTGCTATATGTACTGTAAATGGGTTTAACATTGCTGTTGAAAATCCTAATATACATGCAAGATATGTAACGGCCACAGTTAATATACTGTCATATCCTAATGCTAGCATAAGCGGAAGTAATAATGTTATAAATGGTATAGCTTCCTCTGACATACCAAAAACAGCTCCACCAATTGAGAATATAAATGTAAGTATAGGTATTATTAATATTTCTCTACCTTTTAGTTTATCAACTAATTTAACTATACCAAGATCTATAGCTTTAGTTCTTGATACAACATTTATTGCTCCACCTACTATAAATAAAAATGCAATTATTTCTGCTGCACTTATTATACCTTCAAAAGGTGCTTGTAAAATTGCAAATAAACCTTGTGGATTACTTTCAATATAACTGAATGTTCCATCTACTACTACAGTCCTACCTGCTTCATTTACAACCCTTTCATACGCTCCTCCTGGAACAAAGTAAGTAGCTACTGCCACTAAAAGTATAATTCCAAAAATTATTACTAAAGTATGTGGCATTTTAATTTCTTTTTTCATGACATCATCAGAATTATTCTGTTTCTTTTGTAAATTTAACATTTTCATCCCCCCGTTTTTTATAAGTATTAAAAAAGAGCCTTAAGCTTATCACTTAAGACTCTAATAAATTCAGTACTAATACCTTATCTAAAATTAACTTTAGTGATAGCTCATCATAACAGACGTTATGACAGTGTTATGCATATTCTACATAACCCCAACGAAATAACCTTAAAGCCTCAGTTATTCGTTTCGGCGACACCTCCTTTCACTTTGCACTCGTGCTTAATCTTATTGCAAAGCTACTATTAAATATCGCAACCTCTATCTTATTTTTATTAAATTATCTATGTATAATTATACATTGTTCGACTTAATAATGCAAGTTTTTTATAAACCTCTAATTTATACTAATAAATCCTAGTTTTATACTTTTCCAACTCTTCATTTAATCTTTGTATCTCTTCATCTTTTTCCCTTAACTTATTTTCATAGTAATTTTCTTTATCTCCAAGATTATTATTTAACATGTTTATTAATGAAGCCATTTCATCAGCACTTCCCACTATTCTATTAAAAAGTAAAAGATTAGATTTTAATATCTCTGGAATTTCATGATGTGAATATCTAAGTCTATGGTCTATTTCCCCATACCCCTCTTCAAATATAGTTCTTACTTGAATTTCAGCAATAACCTTTTGATTTGTTGGATAACATTCTACTAAGTAATGTACTGACCTATATCCAGATTGCCTTGATCTTACCTCTATCCCTAAATCATCAAATATTAATCTATCGTCTCCATCTCTTATATTTGCAGTTATTTCAATAACCTTCCATGTGTTTACTATAAAATCGTGTATATCTTTCCATTGGTCCTTAAATATATGTAAAACTCTTATTCCTATTAAATCTGTTATCTCATTTTTATAATTATCTACATTAAAATAAAAATCTTTTCCATTTTTTATTTTTCTATCTTCTGTTTTTCTTATTATCTTTTCAATAAGTCTTTCAGGATTTTTTATTCTTGATTTAACAGAATGTATATTCTCATTTGAACGTAATATATTTGCAATAAAATCTGCTTGAGTTTCATATGAACTTTGGTATTTTACAAAGTCGTCATACACTTTCTCTAATTCTTCAAAATCTATATTATTTCTATCTATATACTCTTCTACATAAGGATATTTCTTTAAATAAATTTCTTTATGTAACCTATTCATTCTTATACCTCCCTAATGCTAAGCATTAAATCAACAATTGTATTTTATCATATTATAATACATGTTTCATTTCATATTATGTTAATCTTTTAAATCTAAAGCTCATTTTGTTTAAAACAAATTTACCATTTCCTTTTTATGTAAAATATGTTAAGCTTATATTGTATTTTTATTTACAACATATGGAGGTAATTTTACAAATGTATACTCTTCGCTTGAAAAAGGCAAATAATTACAAAATAACTTTAAGAAATATGACTTATGAAGATGTCGTTAAATTTCAAGAAATTAAAAATAAAAGAATTAAAGATATATATAAATTAGCTATATTTGTAATGTTTGGTTTGATGGGATTAGTAACTTTAATGATTCATTTATATAATTTAAGCTTACACTAATTATATATTTTTATGGTCCTAATAATTCATTTCAAAATACTGCTTTTCTTCTATTCAAAAAACTTCAATATTATCCTCTAAATCTTTAATACTTCCATGCTATTCAAAAGTAGTTTTTATAGTAAAATGTCTTGGAAGCCTTGAAGCCCTAACCCTAAACTTCTCTCGTATATCCTTTCTTAAATATTATAATCTAGTTTTAAACATATAAAAAACCCTAAAGGTTGTACAAAAGCCTTTAGGGTAAAATATTAAGCAGTTTCTTTTAAACTGTTAGTATTCTTATTTTTCTTAGCAAACTGTGGTAGGATAAATCCTAATAATATTAATATAAATGGTGTTACTATGTTTAATATTAATTGGAACTTGTCCTCTGAATACATACCACCTATACAAGCAAATGCAGTGAATGCAAAACACCATATTCCTATTATTATTCCAAGAGTTTTATTTTTTACGAAATAATATTCTCTTTCGAACTTATCTCCAGCTTTCTTTAATGCAATATATGCAACAAATACCCATAAATATCTTAGTGGCATACATACTGCATTTAACTTAACAAGCCATCTTACTAATTCATCAACACTTCCAATTCCCATTGCTGGAACTATTATAAGTATTGATACAATTACAAATATTAGCTTATGTCCATTTACATATGCTCCATTTTCATTTTTAGCAAATAATTTTTCTGGGATATACTTTCTATCACCACTGTTAAGTAACATACGTAAAGGTGCGTCTATTGATATTATTAAAACAGCAAATTGACCTATCATATTTGTAATAGCATAAAGAATTACAAATAGATTTCCTAGTTTATAGTATTCACCTAGTTTTTGGAATGCATAGTATGCTCCATTTGTCATTAAGTCTTTTGGAATATTGTTTGAATCTATCATTAATCCTAATGATATAGTTCCAAGTATTGCAGTTACAGCAACCATTACTGCAAGAGCTATCATTCCTCTTGAGAATCCTTTAGCTGGATCCTTCATTTGATTTACATATGGTGATATTTTTTCACATCCACCAACTGCAAATACTAAAATTGAAAGACTTGTAAAGAATGCACCATCAAATTTAGGCATAAATGTACTCCATGACCAATCAATTTGATTTAATTGTACATTTGTAATAGCAGGCGCTGCTAACATTAATAAAATGAATAGCATTGACATTATAAACATTGATGAACCTGCTAAAGCTGATAATTTCTTTAATGGATTAATTCCTTTACCTGCAATATATAATGCAACTATAAAGACAATTAAACAGCTAACTTGTAGTAATACCGGATTCATTTGACTAATTCTACCATCTTGGAAAATAGCCCAGCTTGATGCTATCATAAAGCTATTTGGCTTTTGTGATAAGTATGGCATATGGACAATCCAGTATGTCCATCCTGCAAAGTAAGCAATTTTAGGATTTATAGTTTCTCCAACCCATGAGCTAACTCCTCCCCCATGGCTTTTAAATGCAGAACCTAGTTCTCCAACCATTAACGCATATGGTACAAAATATATAGCAAAGATAATAATCCATGCTACTATTGCTTGCAGTCCATTATACTCTGAGAATCCGTTAATTACGTTACCAAATCCCCAAACTCCAGAGAATGCCATTAACGCAAGACTATACCACATAATCTTCTTATTGTTGTTTTCAGTCATATTATGACCCCCTCTTTTGTAAAAAACTTTAGCTAATCTTTAGCCCTAACTATTTTACCACTTTTTTATCATAAAAAGTATAATTTTCTATATTTTTTATAAAAAATTAAACGCTACATAAAATAAAAGCAAGTCAAAAAATTTCTTTTTGACCTGCTTATAAATAAATTTCTATTTTATATTCTTACCTTTATTATAGTACTCTTCCATTATATCCTCTGGAACCATATTTCCACCTGTTGCCCAAACTATATGTGTTGCATTTTTCATGTTTTTTATTCCTTCTTTTTTAATATAATCCTTACCTTTAGGTGAAATTTCAATATTATATGGACCTAGCATACCAGCTAAAGCACTTGGCTCTAGTCTAATATTTTCTAAATCTATTGTCTTATATAAATATTTATACATTCTTTCATCTGTAATAGTGTAACTACCGCTAATAAACGGTTCCATAATGTTTCCTACAAAACTTGATGCTCTTCCTACTGCTAACCCATCAGCATCAGTTTTATTATCAATATTAAAATCTTGAACACATATCTTATCATGATAGCCTGTGGAAAGTCCTAATATCATGCATGGTGAGTGAGTAGGCTCTGCAAAGAAGCAATGCGCATTATCTCCAAATACTTCTTTAATACCAAAAGCAACCCCACCAGGTCCTCCTCCAACTCCACATGGCAAGTATACAAATAGCGGATGTTCTTTGTCTACTTTTATTCCAAGCTCTTCAAATTGCTTCTTTAAACGAAGTGCTGCTACCGAATATCCTAAAAATAGCGTTTTAGAATTTTCATCATCTACAAAATAACAGTATTCATCTGCTTCAGCTTGTTTACGTCCTTCAGATACAGCTTTACTATAGTCATCTTTATATTCAACTACAGTAACACCTTTGCTTCTCAGCATATCTTTCTTCCATTTCTTTGCATCAGCAGACATATGAACTGTAGCTTTAAATCCTAATTTTGCAGCCATAATTCCAATAGATAATCCTAAATTACCAGTTGATCCTACAGCTATGCTGTACTTAGAAAATAATTCTTTAAATCTATCTTCTGCTAATATGCTGTAATCATCCTCTAATTCTAACATTCCTTTTTCTATAGCAAGTGACTCAGCAAAATGAAGAACCTCATAAATTCCTCCCCTAGCCTTTATCGATCCTGATATTGGTAATTTGCTATCGCATTTTAAATATATGTCTCCTTGAATTTCTTCACCTGACTCTTCATTTAAGTATTTATGCATATTACTTATTTTTACTATTGGAGATTCAATTATTCCATTTAAAGCTTTTGTATCTGAAAAAGCTATAGCAAGGTACGGGGCAAACCTTTCCCAACGCTTTGCTACGTCTGCTATATCATCCATTGAAAATCTGCATTGTTCAATTGCTTTTTCTGCTTCTATTTTGTTTGGATTAATGAATACTGTTTCTTTTAATTCTATTAAATCCTTGATTATTGGGAACTCTCTTATCCAATCTGACATTGCTCTATCTAAAATCATTACATTACCTCTTCTACTAAAATTTAAAGTATTCCCGTAAGAACATTTATCCACCTACTTAAGATTAAATGAACGGTAAACACCACTATAATTTCCAATATTGTACTACAAGTCGTTGCAACAACAATTCTGTTAAGTTATACTTAACAATTTCAAGTTAATATTAACAGTAAATATGTTTTTTGTAAATATATATCGCTAAAAAAATTAATTAATACTTAACACTATCATTTTTAACCTTAACTGATTATTTACCTTTATCAACCTAAGTATCTATCATCAGTTAATGCTTTTTATTAAACAACTATAGAAAAAATAAAAAGGAGCTTAACAGCCCCTTTTTTTAATATTTATCAAGTTTTAACCGACTTCTAGTTAAACTATACTTAACACCTTGTAATAAATTAAAAGCTTGGTGGTGTTACTGCAAATATTACTTTTGCAAGTTTTGTATCTATATTTTCCCACTTATGATCTGTCATTGGAGGAATACGAATACTATCTCCTTCATCTAAAGAATATCTTATACCCGCTACAATTATATCTACTCTTCCTTCAATTACATATGCTACCTCTTCACCTTTATGACTTTCTGCTTTCTCTACAGATTTACTGTTATTTGGAATTTCCATCATACAAAACTCTATTGACCCTAAAGTATTTGGAACTAATAAATCATATCTTACATCACTTTGATTAGGAAATCCTATAGTTTTCCTATTATTTTTTCTTACAACTAACTCTTCTTTTTCTGAGTCTTCCTTAAAAAAATAAAATAATGGAACATCTAGAGTATTAGCTATAGCCCTTAATGTATTTATTGATGGATTTACAAGACCACGTTCTATCTGACTTAACATAGAGGCTGTAATTCCTGATTTCTTTGATAACTCTCTTACACTTGTATTTCTTGCATTTCTAAAATCTTGAATTTTTTTACCTATGTTTAACTCTTCCATATTACTACCTCTATCTTTATATTTTTATATATTATAACATACTAACTTTCTATTTTGTAGCATCTGGAGTAGTAGATAGATATTGAATAATAAAAAATAACCTGATAAGTAAATTTACTTATCAGGCTATTCTATGTTTTTTTAAACTTAATTTCTATTACTTCATTAACTTACAAATATTATTTGCAAAGTCTACTGGGTCTTCTATGCTTAAGCCTTCTACTAATAAAGCTTGGTTGTATAGAATATTTGTGTATAATGCAAACTTGTCTTTATCATTTTCAAAACTTTCTTTTAGTGAGTTAAATACTTCATGATTTGGATTTATTTCTAAAACCTTATCTGCTTTTACACCTTCATTGTTTGGCATTGAATTTAGAACCTTTTCCATTTCAATTGAAATTTCCCCTTCTGATGATAAACATACAGGGTGGTTCTTTAATCTCTTAGAAACTTTAACTGATTTAACCTTACCATTTAAAGCTTCTCTCATTGATTCAAATAAATCTTTGTTTTCTTCACTTATAGCTTCATCTTTTTCATCTGCCTCTATACCTAAATCACCACTTGAAACTGACTTAAATTCTTTTTCTTTATAGTTCATAAGCATTTTTATAGCAAATTCATCGACTTCTTCAGTAAAGTAAAGAATTTCATATCCTTTATCCTTAACTAATTCAGTTTGTGGAAGCTTTTCAATTCTTTCATTTGATTCCCCAACTGCATAGTAGATGTATTTTTGATCTTCTGGCATTCTTTCTACGTATTCAGCTAAAGTAACCATCTTCTTTTCTTTTGAAGAATAGAACATTATTAAATCTTGTAGAGTTTCCTTATTAGCACCGAATTCCTCATAAACACCAAATTTTAATTGTCTTCCAAATGTCTTATAGAACTTATCATAAGACTCTCTATCATTTTTAAGCATATTTTCTAATTCATTTTTAATTTTATTATTTATGTTCTTAGCAATACGCTTTAATTGTCTATCATGTTGTAATAATTCTCTTGAGATATTAAGAGATAAATCTTGTGAATCTACAATACCTTTAACAAATCCAAAGTAATCTGGTAAAAGGTCTCCACATTTCTCCATTATTAATACACCATTTGAATAAAGCTCTAAGCCCTTTTCATAGTCTTTAGTGTAATAGTTAAATGGTAAGTTTTCTGGAATATAAAGAATTGAATTATAGCTTACCATACCATCAACACTTATATGGATATGTTTTAATGGTTTATCAAAACCAAATCTTTTTTCCATATAGAAGTTGTTGTAATCTTCGTCTGTAAGCTCAGATTTGTTTCTTCTCCAGATTGGAACCATACTATTTACAGTTTCTTCTTCTTTATACTCTTCATAATCACTTTCTGAACCTTCTTTAAGCTTTGACTTAGTTACGTCTAACTTAATTGGATATCTTATAAAGTCAGAATACTTCTTGATTAATGATTTTATTCTATATTCATTTAAGTATTCATCAAAATTTTCATCTTCAGTGTTTTCTTTAAGATGTAATATTATATCTGTACCATATGAATCTTTTGTAGCATCTTCTATTGAATATCCATCAACGCCTTCTGATTCCCATTTATAAGCTTTATCACTTCCAAAAGCTTTTGTTATTACAGTAACTTTATCTGCAACTAAGAATGCTGAGTAGAATCCTACACCGAATTGACCAATTATATCATACCCATCTTTTATTTCATTTTCTTCTTTAAACTTAAGAGATCCACTTTTTGCTATAGTTCCTAAGTTTTCTTCTAAGTCTTCTTTTGTCATACCAATACCTGTATCAGATATTGTTAATGTCTTAGCTTCTTTATCTTGTGTTATTTTAATAAAATAATCTTCTTTATTAAATGTAAGCGAACTGTCACTTAAACTTTTATAATAAATTTTATCAATAGCATCACTTGCATTCGATATTAACTCTCTTAAAAATATCTCTCTATGTGTATAAATAGAGTTAATAACAATATCTAATAATCTCTTTGATTCTGCTTTAAATTGCTTCTTTTCCAATTTAAATCTCCCCTTCTACTGTAAAGATATTTTTATTAGCACTCTACTTAGCTGAGTGCTAATCACAATTTATGTTATATCATTTTTTCAATTTATTGTCAATCTATCTAATTTGACAGTATTTTCTCAAAAAAAGTCGTATTTATTTATTTCTTAAAATTAACATCAAAAAGCTAAGAATTATACATGTAATTAATAAGCTCCTATTTTTACTTTAACTAACCTACATTTACCATAAAGATTTTATATCCTATGAACAGTAATATAAATTTATATTTAATATTGATAGATAAAAAATATAGCCATAATTATAAACTACCTTCCTCTTTGTCTATAACTATGAGCTATAAAATTATCTTTTCTACTTTATATTAAATATATAAGATATTCTTAAAAATAACAAAT
>OLNJ01001314.1_pt1 | contig 13459 bp, 12 predicted proteins | sample 1672191 | NCBI WGS metagenome assembly OLNJ01 (sample SAMEA3136657, study PRJEB25190) | human gut metagenome | biome: human gut; feature: human-associated habitat; material: faeces | place: Austria | collected 2013 | reverse complement strand
ATTTATCTTTTAGGACCATTTGATTTAGGGACTGCATTAATATCTATATCAATGTTATTATTAGCAAAATATAATTTTAATAAATTTATATTAAATGAAAAAATAAAATATCTAATAATTAAAATATCAAAATATTCATTTACTATGTATCTCGTTCATGATTTTGTAAATATGTTCTTTTATAAAATGGGATTTATAAATACATTATTTAATCCAATTTTATCAATACCTTTAATTAGTCTATGTGTATTTATTGTAAGTCTATTTATAAGTTTTTTAATGAATAAAATGTTAAATTATATAAGAATTAAAATTTTAATGTTTAGGGGATTTATATATGAGTAAAATAAGTATTATTGTACCAATATATAATGTTGAATTATATGTAGAGCGATGTATAGAATCAATATTAAATCAAAGCTTAAGTGATTTTGATTTAATATTAGTAGATGATGGATCTACAGATAAAAGTGGAGAAATATGCGAAGGTTATGCTAAAAAAGATAGTAGAATACAAGTAATACATAAAAAAAATGGTGGACTGTCATCAGCAAGAAATGCTGGAATAGAAATTGCGCAAGGTAAGTATATTGCATTTGTGGACGGAGATGATTTTATACATAAGGATATGTACAAGATTCTTTATGACAAAATTATACAAAATGATTCTGATATTGTAATATGTGAGTTTAAAAAGGTGTACAACAAAACTGATGTTATTGATACTATAGAAAATACTAAAAGTATTGAATTAAATAATATAGATGCATTACATATGTTATATTCTGATAAGGGGGCTGAATTTACAGTTGCATGGAATAAAATATATAAAAAAGAGCTTTTTGACGAAGTAAGGTATGAAGAAGGTAAAATTCATGAAGATGAATTTATAGCACATAAGTTACTATATAAAGCACAAAAGATAACATATGTATCGAAACAATTGTATAACTATATACAAAGAGAAGACAGTATAATAAATTCAAAATTTAATATAAAAAAACTAGATGCAGTATATGCATTTAATGAAAGAAAGTTATTCTTTAAAAATATTAAAAATAAAGAATTACAGTATAAGGCTGAATATAATTATGTAAAATATTTCTTTGAAAATTATTATAAGGCTAAAAGAAATATAGAGTGTATTGATGAAGAACTTTATAGATTAAAAAAGAATTTTAGAGAGAGTATATATACATTGTTAAAGAATCCTTACTTCAATTATAAAGAAAAACTCGCATGGATAGTATTTATAGTTAATTCAAAATTTTATGAGAATTATATAATGAAGTAAAAATTAAATAATATTAAAAAAATAAGATCTCTTAGTTTAAGGTAATTATAAAAATGAGGTAAAAATGAAAAATTTAATTAAAATAAAGAGAATTGAAGTTAAAAACAATAGAATAGAATACTTTTTGGAGGTATTTGGATATGTAAAAAAATTTTTTGTAAATAATGAAAATATGTATGTACAATACCAAGATTCTATTGAGGATATACCTTTTGGGATAGCAGTTATACCTTTACTATCAAATATATTACCAATTGCTTGGTTTAGTGATGCTGAGATAATAATAGGGGAATTAGATAAAACATTTTATAATGCAATTGATAATATTAAAGAAGGATATTCTAAGATGCATCCTAATGCAAACTTGGGTGGAAAAATAAGTGTAAAAAATATAATAGATTATAGTTACGAACCATCAGATAAGTGTGCAACTTTTTTTAGTGGAGGGGTAGATTCATTAGGAACGTTAATAGAAATTATAGATGAAAAACCAATTTTAGTAACATTATGGGGTTCAGATATCAGTTTAGATGATAAGCAAGGATGGGATAAGGTTAAAAGGGAAGTTGTTGATTTTGGGAATAAAAGAAATTTACAAAATTTACTTATAGAGTCGAGTTTTCGAAGATTTATTAGTGAAGGAGAACTTACAAAAGCATATTCTAAGTTTATGAAAGATAATGACAATTGGTGGCATGGAGCACAACATGGAATTGGACTTATCGGGCACGTAGCACCTTATGCATATAAAAACAAATTAAAAATAATATATATTCCAGCATCTTTATCGCCTGAAACAATAAATTTTTCGTGTGCCTCACATCCAACAATTGATAATGAATTTAAATTTGCTGGATGTAGCACAGTTCATCATGGATTTGAAAATAACAGGCAAAATAAAATATCTATTATAAGCGATTATATAAAAGAATCAGATGATAAATTATTTATTAGAGTGTGTTGGCAATCTGATGGAGGTATAAATTGTAGTAAATGTGAAAAGTGTTCAAGAACTATTATGGGATTAATAGCAAATAAAATAAATCCGAATGAACATGGATTTTATATTGATAAAAATACATCAAAAGAAATTGAAAGTAATATGAAATATAATTGGATACTTTCAGAATCTTTAATTGAATTCTGGAATCAAATAAAAAATAAGTTTAATAAAGATAAAGAGTTGTGGAAAAAAGAAGAAAGTGTAAATTGGATATTAAATATTAATTTTAATAACTTAAATAGAAAGAAGATTATAAATAAAAAGATTAAACAATTAATAATACAAATTAAGGTTACTTTGTATAAAGTGTTGAAAAGATAATATTTAAAGCAAGTTTAAATAGGGTTATATGAGGGGAAAGCACATGACTTTAGCAGAAATAGTTTATAGACTACTAGGTGATAAAACATATAATGAATTGTTATCAATTAGATATTATAATAAAGAATTAAAAAAATATAAGAATAAAAAAAAGATAATATATACATTAGTACCTACTCATGGAAATTTGGGAGATCAAGCTATAGCTTTTGCATCTAGAAAGTACTTACGAGATACTTTTAATGAGTATGAAGTGATAGAAATCAATTGTGAAGATACTTATAAATATAGCAAATGGATAAAAAAAATACTTAAAAATGGTGATTTAATATTTTTACATGGTGGTGGAAATATGGGAAACCATTATGTAGAAGAGGAAAATGCAAGAAGGTACATTATTGAAAATTTTAGTGATAGTAAAATAATATCATTTACTCAAACTATGTATTTTTCAAATGATCAAGAGGGAAAAAGAGAGTTAGAAAAAAGTAAAAAGATATACAATAATCATAAAGATTTAACTTTGATTGCTAGAGAAGAAAAATCATATAGGATGATGAAAGAGGTTTTTAAAAACTGTAAAGTAATTTTATGTCCCGATATAGTATTATATTTAAATGATAAGTTAGAAAATTTATATTATAAAGAAAGAAATGCTATTATGACATGTTTAAGAAGTGATAAGGAAACATATATAGCACAAGAAAAAAAGCAAGACTTTATAAAATTATTAAACAATGAGTATGATGACGTAATTGTATCTGATACTGTAATAGCAGAGAAAGTACAAGAAGATAATAGACAAGAGTTATTAGTTGAATTATGGAATAAGTTTGCAAAATCTAAAATTGTTATAACAGATAGACTTCATGGAATGATATTTTGTGCTATTACTAAGACACCATGTATAGTAATAAGAAGTTTAGACCATAAGATTCTTGAAAGTTATAAATGGATTAGTAAACTAAATTATATAAGATTAGTTGAAGATTTAAATTTTGAAAATATTAATAAATTAATTAAAGAATTAATAATACTAGATAATAAAAGCGAACTTAATTTAGATGAAGAGCATTTTTATAAATTACGTAATAAGCTTATGTAAAAAGGGCAATTAATGGTTGAGTTTAATATAATCGAATAAAGTAAAATAAATTATGAGGTATATCAATGAAAAAAATATTGTTTTTTACAAAGTCAGAAGCTTTTGGAGGTATTGAAAAAGTATTATTAGACTATTGTAATAATATGGATAGTAAAAAATACGATATTACTGTTTTAAATTGGTTTTTTTGTGAAGAAATAAAGTCACAATTAAATAAAAATGTAAAATATAAATATATTTTTAAGAAAAAAGAACCTAGAGGTATTGGAAGGATAGTAAGAGACTTACCATCTAAAATAGTTCACAAAATTTTTATTATAGATAAATATGATGTAGAGATAGCTTTTCAAGAAGGATATACACATAAAATCATAAGTGGTGCAAGTTCAAAAACTAAAAAAATTGCTTGGTTTCATATAAATCCTAATTATTTTAATTTTAATGAGCCTTTATGTAGAAGTAAAGAAAAGTTAGAAAAAATGCTAAATAATTTTGATAATCTATGTTTTGTATCAAAGTTTATGAAAAAATGGTATGAAGATTCTTTTTCATTAGATAGTAATAAATTAGAGGTTGTTTATAATCCTATTGATAAAGAAGATGTATTAAACAAAAGTAAAGAAGAAATTACAGATATAGAACTAGATAAAAATGATTTTAGAATAGTATGTGTGGGCAGATTATCTGTTGAAAAAAGATTTGATAGAGTAATAAATATATGTAGGAGGATATATGAAGAAGGACACAGAAAAATAAAATTATATATCATAGGGGAAGGACCTCAAAAAAATGATTTAGTAAAGTTAATAGAAGAATTTAGTGCTAGCAATTATGTGAAATTGATTGGATTTTCAAGAAATCCATATAAATATATAAAAAATTCTAGCTTATTGATTTGTGCATCTGATAATATAGAGTCATTTGGATTAGTTGTAGCAGAAGCAATGACACTAAACACTCCTGTATTATCAGTAAAGTGTGGAGGGCCAGATGAGATATTGGATAATGGAAAGTATGGGATGATAGTTGAGAATAATGAATTAGCTTTATATGAAGGTCTATTAGCTATAATGAATAATAAGGAATTATACAATCAATATATTTATGTTGAAAAAAATATACTCAATGAATTTAAGATAAAAAGAATTACAGAACAATTTGATAATATTATTAATAAAAAATTTTATTAAATTTTATAAATTGAGAGCATAGAAGGGACTTAGAATTATTATGATTAAATCATTACAAGGATTAAGAGCGTTAGCAATGCTTGCAATATTCTTTTTTCATGCAGGATTTATACCTAATGGAATATTTCCAGTGACATTTTTCTTTATATTATCAGGATTTGTACTTTACTATAACTATAATAATACCGTCAAAGATATAAGTATAAAGAAAAGTATTTTATGGGGAATGAAAAAAATTAAAAAGATGTATCCAATTCATATAATAACTTTCATTATGAGTATTTTTATTAGATTTTCTTGGATATGTAAATTTTCTATAGGGGAACTTATTGTAATGGGCGGAGTTAATCTTCTTCTTTTACAAACATTAACACCTAGATATTCATTTACATTTAATAATTTGTCTTGGTATCTATCAACTACATTTTGTTGCTATCTATTAGCGGCATTTATTATTAAAAAATTAAGTAAGGTTAAAGTGATTAAGCCAATTTATCTTCTAATTCTAGTATGGTTGATTCAAATATTATTAGCTTTTATAGTCCCTAGTTTTGTAGATGATTATGGATATTTCTTTTATATAAGCCCTTACTTTAGAATATTAGATTTTATATTAGGAATGATATTAGCAAAAATATATATTGAAAGAAATAAAGATGTTATAACAAACTATACATTAGTAGAAATAGGTATTATATCAATATTTTTTATTACTTATCTATTATCTTTTGTCTTACCAACTGAATTTACAAAAGGAATAATTTATGCACCTGTATTTTTAATGGGAATATATATTATATCACAAGAAAAGGGGATTATATCTAAATTTTTATGTAATAAGGTATTTCAAAAAATAGCTAAAATAAGCTTTGAATTTTATATGGTGCATGAACTAATTTTAATCTTATTTAGAAATTTATTTTCGGATTTTCAGTATAATTATTTAATTAAAATTACTATTATAGCAATACCATCATTTATAATATCTTATGTGATTGCAATTATATTAAATAAATTTATAACTAATGGAAAAGAATACGTAAAGAAAAGTAGAAGGGGAGTTTATGGAATTAACTAAAAATCAAATCAAAAACACTAAAGGTATAGCAATATTATTTATGTTGTTACTTCATTTATTTTGCACAAAAGCATACGAAGGTATATATACTCCACTTATATTTATAGCAAGTACTCCTTTAGTATATTATTTAGCTTTATTTGGAGATTGTTGTGTTGCAATATATTGTTTTTGTAGTGGATATGGGTTATTTATAAGTTATGAAAATAATAATTATAACTACTTTAAAAATAATTTGTTTAGGATTTTTAAGATATATATTAATTATTGGATAGTATTATTTATTTTTGTAGTTGTTTTAGGGCCAATATTAGGACAAGCTAATAAATATCCAGGAGATTTAAAAACTTTTGTGTTAACGTTAACTGCAATATCTCCAGCATATAATGGATCTTGGTGGTTTGTAACTACTTACATTATTTTGGTATTAGTATCACATATGATAAATAAGATAGTTCTAAAAAATAATTCTTATTTAATTATTATAATGTCTTTTTTATTTTATATACTTGCTTATATTCAGAGGATAAAAGGAGTAATAATTTTTGATAATGTATTTTTAAATTGGATTATTAGACAGTTAGCTCTTTTTGGAACATCACAGTTTCCATTTATAATTGGAGCTATATTTGCTAATAAGAAAATATACAGTAAATTATACAATTTAGTAAAGAAAATAAGGTATAAAAACTTATTAGGAATAATGTTGATTGTATTAACGATAATAGCACATGGAATAGTTCAAACTTTATTTGTTGCCGTGTTTACAGGAGTAGCTTTTATATGTATTTTCAATTTAATTGATAAGCCAAGGTGGATGAATAAATTATTAGATTATTTAAGTAATCATTCTACTAATATGTGGCTTACTCATATGTTTTTTTATATGATTTATTTTAAGGAACTAGTATTTGCACCAAAGTATAGTTTTCTTATATTTCCATGGTTGCTTATTATGTGTTTAGCATCGTCGTATTTAATAAATTCAATATATAAACCAATAATTGTTTTATTAAATAGTAAAATAGAACTTAAAATGAAATCCGAAAAATTAATTACTTAAAATATAATTAGGAGTTGTTATGAGAATATTTAAGTCAAGAAAAAGTAAATTAATATCAATAGTAGCTTTGCTTTTAATTGTACTAATAATAATTGCAGCTAATTTAGGCAAATTTTTAGTTGTTAATGATGATTTATCAAGTGTTGATGCAATAGTTGTATTTAGTGGAGACAATGGGCCAAGGACTGTAAAAGGGATAGAACTCCTAGAACAGGGACTAGGTGATTATTTAATTCTTTCTGGTGGAAAAGTATATGATGATGTAACTATGGCTGAGCTTATGAAGAATCATGCAATTAAATTAGGAGTATCATCAGAAAATATAATATTAGATAAAGAAGCTAATAGCACTTATGAAAATGCTTTATTTACTAAAGAGATAATAGAAGAAAATAATTTTAAATCTATAATTTTAGTGACTTCAGAATTTCATTCAAGAAGATCTAAAGCTGCTATGGAAAAGGCATTAGAGGATACTTTTATATATGGTGAAAAAGTTAAAGTTATGATTACTAGCTCTAAGGAAGAGAAGTTTAATACTAAATGGTGGACAAGTGGCAATAGTGTTTTAATATTAATAGGAGAATATTTAAGACTTATTGGATACTATGTTAAGGGATATGTTTAATTTGAAAAGGAATTGTGATAATGAATATATAAATCAAATTGAAATATAGCAATTTTATATATTGAGGTTAATATGGTAAAGAAGATAATAATAGGTTTAAGCACAGTTTTAGTTATATTTATAATAATACTAGGCTTTAGAATATTTCAAAAGATGAAAGTTAAAACGGAAGTAGAAAAATCTAGTGCTGTTTTTAATGAACAAAATGAAATATATATAACTAAAGATGGAGAAAATGGAGTTATTGAGTATAGGTCAGATACACTGGTTATAAAGATTAATCCTATAAAGAAGACTAATCCAGATTTAGAAATGTGGGAAGTTTTTATAAAATTAAGTGATGGTTCTCAAATAAAGTCAGCTTTTGCAGGTAATGAATTTAATTTGAAAAATAGAGAAACTACATCGTATATGGCTATGAAGAATAATGCTGTTTTAGCTATTAATGGAGCTGCATATGGATTTAATAAGACAAGCTATGTAATAAGGGACGGAATTGTATACAGGGATACTAGACTTGATTGCGATCCTCTTGTTATACAAGAAGATGGTGATTTTAGGATATATGATGAGCAGTTTACAGGTGAAGAATTAGTTGCAAGGGGAGCTATGCACACTTATGATTTTGGGCCAGATTTAATTAGAAAAGGTGAAATAGTTGATTATGGGGATACGTGGTATAAGAATGATTTATCACCAAGAACAGCTATAGGTCAGTGTGGACCTCTTGAGTATGTTATTTTAGTAGTTGATGGCAGAAGTGAGGCTTCAGTTGGAATGAGTCTTTATAATGTAGCAGTAGAGCTTAAAAATAGGGGCTGCTACTGGGGGTATAACTTAGATGGTGGCGGGTCTACTACTTTGTATTTTAATGGAGAAGTTTTAAATAATCCTTGTGATTGGTATGGTGAAAGGGCAATATCTGATATATTGTATTTTGTGGATTAAAATTTTATAAATTAATATAATAGTGAAAACATTGCAGAATAGATGCAGTGTTTTTTGTTTTAATTTTTTTGATTATTTTTGTTTGATATATCATTAGATATCATTGATGGCGCTAAATTGCAAAGTTCGTCATATTCATTATATTCAGGATTGTTTGAATCATTTTCTTTAATAAGTTCTGCTAAGTTGTATGAATGAATATAAGCATCTTCATTATTAAATTTAAAATAAGCCCAATTATTATAAAATTTTATTACTTCTATTATGTCATTTTTAACTAATATACCTAAGGGTTTAGAGATTAATTTAGGTTTATCCATAACAATTGCAAAGGTTGTTGTAACTTTGTATAAAGACATAATTTTTCCTCCTTTGTATTTTAAAACTTATCTTTAATACATAATATGATGATAATTTATTTATAGTTACTAGTTAATTATAAAATTAAGATATATAAATAGATAATATATATTTAAAATTAATAGATATAATAATTAAAGTTTACTTTATGTTATAAGTAAAAATAGATTTTAATGAAAAGTTAAAAGTGATTAATATTTCTAGGCGAAATATTGTTCACTTTTTTTATTTTAGTCAAAATACATAAAATTAAAGGAGATACTGTATCAATTTGATGAAGGAAAAAAATAGAAATAAGAAAAGATAAATGGTATAATATGTAAATGAGTATACATTCTTTAAGGAGGATAAGAGTTAAAAGATGAATAATACAGAGAAACAATTTATAGAACTATTATCAAAATCTATAAGGAATGACACAAATGTAGAAAAATATGAAGATGTTAATTGGAGCAACGTAATTAGCTTGGCTGGAGAGCATAAGGTAGAAGGTGTTATTTATTCAAAGATTAAAGAAAATGCATCTAAATTAAATATTAATGAAAGCATAGCAGAGGAGCTAAAAACATTTGCTTTTTATACTGCAATATCGGAGATTAGGAAAATAGCGTTTTTAGAGAAGATATTTAATAAATTCAATGAATCAGGTATTCCTGTGATAGCATTAAAAGGATTAGTTCTTAGAAATATTTATCCTGAACCTGATCAGAGAAGCATGTGTGATGCAGATATATTAGTTAAGAAAGAGGATTTGAAAAGAGTTACTGAATTACTTAAATCTATTGATTATGAATTAGAAAGTGAAGATGAGCATTTTCATTTTAAGTTTCATCATAGGATGTATCCATTAATAGAGGTACATTGGAATTTAGTAGAAGGTGAGGAGTTAGATGATTCAATATGGGATAGAGTTATAAAATCTAAGCTTTTAAATATTGAAATTACAACATTAGGATATGAAGATTTTGCATTACATCTATGTCATCATATGGTTCATCATATGAATGGAATGGGATTTGGATTAAGGCAGATTGCCGATTTAGTATTATTTACTGAGAAGAATAGAGAACTTATTGAGTGGACTAGCTTTAAAAATAAGGCTAAAGAGCAAGGAATTGAAAAGTTCGTTCTTATAATTTTTGCGTTATGCAATAGATTATTTAATCTTGAAATTCCAGAACCATTAATGGATAGAGATATTATATATAGTCCTAATATAGATTTATTAATTGAAGATTTATTATTAGGTGGAGTTTATGGACGAAGTAATAATGAAAAAATGCTAGCAAACTCAATAGTTATTAATACAACTCAAAATGATTCTAATCCTGTAATTAGCATGGCTAAAAAGATAAAAACAGTTCTTAATCCTAGTGATGAAACCTTAGTAGGAAAATATTCTTATGCAAGTAAGTTTAAGATACTAAAGCCTTTTGCAGGAATTCAACAGATTTACCATAATAGATTTAATGAAGATTATGGCTTTGTTGATAATGTTAAGTTTATTTATAAGGGAGTTAAGTTATCTAAGGATAGAAATAATCTAATAAAATGGCTAGATATATAAGGAAAAAATAATATGATAAGTGCTAGTAACAATTTATTGGAAACAGATAAAATAATTGAGATTATGGAGAATATTATTGCTACAGGGGGAGAGTGTAAGCTAGTTGTTACAGGAAATAGTATGTTTCCGACATTAAAGCATAAAAGAGATAGTGTGATATTAGTCTCTCCAAGTAAAAGATGTGTTAAAAAAGGTGAGATAGTATTCATTCAGAGAGAAACTGGAGAATATATTTTACATAGAGTGTATAAAATCTATGACGATTACTTCATTATGAATGGAGATAATCAGGAATGGTGTGAAAATGTAAAGTTTGAGAATGTTATAGCTGTGGTAAAAAAAATAGTTAGAAAAAATAAAGAGATATCCTGTGATAATCTGATATATAAATTTTATGCTTATATATGGATGATGTTGAAAAATCATAGAAAGCAGATATACAGATTATATAGTTATATTAGAAGTAAATAGGAATAAATTTTTATGTGTAAGTTTAATAAGTGAAATAGGGAGAGTTAGATGAGTAAGAGAAATAAGATTATATGTGGAGTAATTTCTAGTATATGTGCTGTAGCAGTTATATGCTGGGGTGTTATCTATAATGAAAATAAAGAAGTATCAACATCTGTCACTAATTCAGGTGAAACAACAGAGTTTGCACAAGGAGAGGTAAAAGAAATAGAGAAACCTACTGAGGATTCACTTAACATAAATAGTATTCCTGGATTTTCAAATCAGATTTCAGCTACAGTTACTGAAATAGATAATGATGAAGAAATTCAAAATGGTGAAATTGTAGATAGTAATAATCAAAGTACAGCCAATATAGGAATACAGCTACCATTTACTGTACCTGGTACAAGTATGGAGGTTTTAAGTGTTGGACAATACACAGGACCTTTTGTTGAAGATGGAAGTGATACTCCATCAGGAAATATATTATCAATAGTAGTCAAAAACAATTCAGATGAAATGCTTCAATATGGAGAAATACATTTGAATGTTAATAATAATAATACAGCAATATTTAAATTATCAAATCTTCCTGCTAAAACTTCAGCACTTGTAATTGAATCTACAGGAGCTATTGAGTTTAGTAAGGATAATACATATGAATTTATTGATTCTATGTATGCATCATTAAGTGAAGTTTCACTTATGGAAGATAAAATCGAAGTTAACGGAGGGGATAATGAAATAACTATTAAGAATATATCAGGAGAAGACCTGGGAACGGTCTATGTGTATTATAAATATATTCAAGAAGGTGGAGCTTACTTAGGGGGAATCACTTATAGGACTAAATTTGAAAATGTTACAGCAGGTGCAGAAATAAGTGAAAAGACATCACACTATTCAAAGACTACAAGTGAAATATTGATGGTAGACTACATCAAATAGTTATTCTTTTTGAGGAAATTTATTTAAGTTAAATGCCTAAGCAAAAATTAATGCTTAGTATTTATAAATAAATTTAAGAAAGGGGAATGAAAGTGAGGAAGTCAAAGAAGAAATTATTAGCGATGTTACTTGCCGGTACAATGGTATTTGGGATGCTGCCAAGTAATGCTTTTGCTAATAACGAACAAGACCCAAATTCTACTGTTGTAGATGAAACTGTAACAACAGATGATTCTACAAAGTTGGAGGAGGAGGGAGATACTAACCAAGGTAAAACAGAAGTAGAAGCTCCAGTAGAAGAAGCAAATCCACAGGAAGCTGAAACAGAAAATAAAACTGAAGAAGCTTTACCAGAAGATAATGCAAATACTGAAGTTGCAGTTGACTTAAGTCTAGAAGAAATAAAACTTCAAAAGACTGAAGAAATAAAGGCTGGAGAAAAATATATCATAGTTTATGATAACAAAAAAGCCCTATCTACAGGAAAAGATAATATTATAGCTGTACCTGTAGAAATAGAAGGAGATACTGTTAAAACAGAAATAACAAAGAATATAATCTGGACAGTTGATGATAAAGGTAACCTAACAACAGAGGAGGATAAATACCTAACATCTGATTTAGAGTTACAAGAAAAAGTTGAAGAAGGACAATTTTTTAAATTTGATAAAAAGAATGTTTCTTATGAAGAGAATGAAGTTAATACTTATTTAACTTACAATGAAGAAAAAAATAAGTGGAGCTTTGAAGAAAAAGAAAATGAAGCTGTTACTTATTATAATGTAGTTGGACCAGTAGAAACATTAAAAGAACTAACTGAAGAAGAGCTAGACAAAATAGAAGAAGCTAAGGAAACTGAATTACCACAAGAAGATGAAGTAACAAATGAAGTTATTGAGGAAACTGAAGTTGAAGAAGATGAAATAACTGAAGGGGTTAACGATGAAGTTGTTGATGATTTAGAAGAAGATATTCCTACAACTTTTGTATCAGGTAATATTACCTATGTTCTTGACACTGATGGTGTTGATTCAGGTAGTGAATATTTAATAGTTGCGCAATCAGAAGATGATTATTACGCATTAAAAAATAATAATGGAAGTATTGCAACAAGTAATAAGCTTACAGTTAATGGGACTAATGTAACTGATATAGCTGATGCTTCTCTATGGACAATTACTAGAAGTAATAGTAATTATAAAATTAAAAATGGAGATTATTATTTAAGGATATTAAATGGCGATAGTTCATTTGGATTAAATTTAAATACAACTAATAGTAATAATGGATTAGTTATAGGAAGAAATGGAAGTAATTATAGGATAAGTGATAGTTATTGGCAGAATAGAAAAACTTACTATTCATTATTGCAATTTTCAGGTAGTGTATGGAGTAATACAACAGGTAATAATTCGCTTGCCAATATGTATTCTATTCAATTGTATAAAAAAGTTGAAAAAGTAAGTGTAACTGTTAAGTATTATTTAAATGGAACTGAGTT
>OLNJ01001296.1_pt1 | contig 13611 bp, 15 predicted proteins | sample 1672191 | NCBI WGS metagenome assembly OLNJ01 (sample SAMEA3136657, study PRJEB25190) | human gut metagenome | biome: human gut; feature: human-associated habitat; material: faeces | place: Austria | collected 2013 | reverse complement strand
TATCAACATCGATATTTATCTGTGCGATCTTGTCAGTAATTTCACCTCTTGCTATATCAATCTCTTTTTTAGCAACCGATAGAGAAATCTCCCCAGCCTTTGCTTCAATAAGAGTTTCAGTTTCAGTTTTAGTGTAGGTATCCTCTTGTTTTTCTTGAACTTCCGAAATGATACCTTGTATTAACCCTAACTCAACATTTAACTCAGTTATCGATTTCTTATTTTTAAATTTGTACTGTTTATAAGCATTAGCGCCTTTGCCTTCCCCAATAGAAGTAATCTCACTCGTTAAACCTCCACTAAACTTAAAGTCTTGAGTGGACACCAATACAACGTGACTATTGCCTTTAACATCATTAATAGTAATCAAATCCCCTGAATCAACAGATGGATCTCCTTTGTATTTAAAATTTGCAGCAGTAAACGTTAAACCATTTAACAAATTAAATATAGAATCAATATTGCTATCATCTACATATGGATTAGTAAAATTTACACAGTTTGCAGAGGAGTCTCCTCTTGTATTAGCCACATCGCCAAATTTACAAGCAATAGCCGATACGGTATAAACATCTTTATGTTCAAAACTAGCACACACATCAGAATTGACTATCTTACCTGTTTGAGCATATTGTTGAATAACTAACTTACCTAATCGATTGAATTTAGCATTGCCACCACAAAAAGAGGCGATAAACCCAATCATCTCACGATAGCTATAACCTTTGATTGATTTACTAAGCGTAATATTAGGCAATTCACCTTCAAATTCAATTCCTTTTTGTTGACATATATCGTTCATGATTTCAGTTAAAGTGACTGGAATAGCGATATTAGGGGTGTATTCTTCCTCTAAACTCAACATCTTATCATAACAAGTCGCACTGATTTTATCTTTATTAATCGTAAGAGAATCAACATAGAACACTCCACAGGGAACGTATTCAAACTTACCTGGGCTAACCTCTACACCATAATAAGGCTTTATTTCATCACCTTCTACAAGACCTTGCACTCCAATCATTTCGATTGTCAATGACCTAGAAGGAACTTCTCCTATCGTAAAATAATCACCATTATTGATGTTATCTTCGATGTCTAATTTAAGTATTTTATCGACTGATAATTCAATCCCTCTTAAGTAGGCTTTACAACTCATTGAACGTGAAGTGGATTCAATAGCACTCTTAAATTTATCGCTTACAACGTACACAAATGTCACCTACTTTTCTATAAAATTCATTTTAAGTCCTTCCCATCTCACTTTACCTTCGGACCAATTATAGACAGGAGAGCTCCGTGTTCCAACATAAAATTCTTTTATTATAACGCGTCCTTCCATAGGGTCCGGATATTCGACCATAAAAAAAACATCTTTTACAGATGTTAGAATTGTCGATACTTCCTCATTTGTTAACGAACCCCATTCGCAATTTAACTTACGTTTAGTCGTAATTCTGTCCCTGGTCAGCTGACCAAGGACATTGCGATATGAATCCCCATCTAAATCTTCAATATCGACTGAGAATGTTTTTGGAGATTTAACGGATACTCCATTTATTTTCAACATAGCAACACCTCCTATAAACCAACTTCTAATAATGTTCGTCCAGATTGTCGTTCTAATTTATGAATAGAATCAATTACAACACGAGCTAGTTGAGTATCTTTGACTTGAAGAACGACTTCAACCGGTTGATCGTTATTATTGGAACTTAGATTAGTAATTAGTTGTTGGTTTTGTTCTGCAAACATCCCCCGCATCTCTTTAAATAAATCAGATAAAGGTAGAATAGCTTCACCACCAGTTGAGAGTTCTCCACCAGCCATTAGGTTATTTCCATTCATTCCGAAAATAGCATTAGATCCAGCAGGTAAAATCCCTCCTTTTCTATGCCAACTAATTCCGAATGATGGAACAGAAATAGGATTTAAACTGAATGAACCACTGATTGAAATTTTAGGTAATTTTAATTTAGGTAAAGACCATTCAAAATTAAAGAATGATTTAATTTTATCAATAGCCGTTTTGACTGCATCTCTAGCACCACCAATCGTCTCACTAATTTTAGTTTTAATCTTAGTGAAGGTATCGGAAACCGTTGTATAGGCCTGAGTAAATTTTTCTTTGATACTATCTTTGATGTCAGTTACCTTTGTGACAACCCACTCTTTAATGCTAGTCCAAATCTCAATAGCTTTCTCTTTGATTTCAGTACACTTGTTGACAACTGTTGTCCTAATATATTCCCAATAGGTTTGAAGTCCTTGCCATAACTCTGCACATTTTTCTTTAATAGTATCCCAATTTTGCCATAATAACACACCGATAGCAATTAATGCACCAATAGCTAACACCACTAAACCAATAGGTGACGTAAGAAAGGCAATAACACCTCCAAGGATAGTACCGGCACTAGATACAATAGTCATGATTCCACTACAAATCGTCATAACACCATTAAAGATTGTAATAGCACCATTAATTAGTTTAAACATTCCCCAGGCCCCTAGAACAGCTAACCCTAATGCTTCAATCCACTCTTGGTTATCTCTTACCCAACCTAGCATGGTTTCAAGAATACTGGTTAAATCTTCTAGCAACATCGCAAATGATTCGATGATAGCTTGACCGATATAAGAGTTAAGAAAATCCGTGATAGCTCTAACGCCATCTTCAAATGCTTTAACCAAAATCGTTCCCACGATGAAAGCAATGTCGCTCATATTATTTAAAAAGGCTTGACCGCCATTATCTAGGAATGTTTTTAGCCAACCACCTGCTGATAAGGCAAAATTCTGACAAGCGACCAATGCTTCATTCATAGCCTTAATGAATTTACGAGTATTAGGATTATTGTCAGGATTCATGTGGTCGAATAACTTAGATACTGCATCAATCACTTGACTGCCAATATCTAAAGCTAATCCAGTGAATGCTCCTGCAAGTCTACCAATATTATAGATTAACTCCTCTCCACCGTTATTCCAACATCCAATTAGGATTGACTCAATAGATTTACCTATATTAACAAATGATTGTTTAAGTTTATCTAGTGAATCATTGATATAGCCATCAACACTACTCCATCCATCTCGAAGTGAATTCCATACCATTTGCAATGTAGCCGCTACTTTTTTCGCCCATTGTGAAAATTTCGTTTCGGTCTGTGATAAAGCATTATCAATAACTCCTGTGTCAATGGTTCCACCACTAATACCACCCGCAGAGCCACCGCCACCCGAACCGGATGAGGAATTGTCAGATAGAATATTTAATTCATCAATTCCACTTAATGATTTAGCGATCTCTTTGGCACTTTCGGCACCATTCGCTAAATCCTCTGATACTCCACCTGATGAAACATTAGCATCTTGTAATCCACTTGTAATCTCATCTACAACTCCACCCACACCAAAGTCAACTTGAACTCCAAATAAAGCAAAGACTTGCGATATAAAGTTAGCAATCGCATTGATAGTAGCCGTTAATGCTTTAACAAAGGTATTAAGGATAGGAAGAACTACTGTAAGGATAGGTGTAAAACATTTACCTAATGCAACTGATAAATCAGAAAGATTAGACCGTAAAACACGAGTTTGATTTGATGGTGATTTTAGACTTCGCGCTAAATCGCCATTGGCTAATCCTAATTGTTGCTCAATCATCATCGTGGTAGCCATAGCACGTTGAGCATTTGTTAGTTCCGCACCTGTTTGAGCAATACCATTGGCATATGCGTATTCTTTAATCGTATTAGCACGTAAAACAACACCGTATTTATCCATCGTTTCAAAACTTCCACTTAAAGCACTTCTTAAATCGGCTTGTACGCTTGCTAAATCAGTATTATAGAACGAACTGATATCGCCTGCCATAACTGCCATTTGTTTAGACATATCAATCGCCTGTTGTCCGGTTAATCCCATCGCACGCCCCATTTGAGTGATAGTGGCGGTATACTGTTTGGTATTCGTAATACCTAGTCCAACAGTTTGATTTAACTCTTTAACCCAAGCACTCATTTCTTTTGAGGCACTTCCCATAACGGTATTAAACATGTTATCCGTCTCAATAGATTCCATAGCATCATTTATAGCATTTCTCAACCCACTGAAAATAGCATAAATTCCTAAGAACGGCATCATAGCGCTTAGTAATGATTTGAAGCTAGTGATTAAACCTTTATTAGCATTTTTAATTTGATTAGCGGTGTTTTGATGTTGATTTCCCCACTCTTTAAGCTTTTTCTTCATCTTATCAATTAAAGATAGTTGCTTCGGAATACTGTTATCATTCGGATTTGATGTTGGAAGTTTAGTGTTATCTGTTGGCATTTTCATTTTAGAACTATTAAAAGCACTCAAACTCGATTGGATATTACTTTTGACTTGTTTCATAGTTTTAGCTACTGTTGTTTTAATTCGTTCCATGGATGACATTAAGCCACGAAGATTTACACCCTTGAACGCATTTTGCATCTGTCGCCCTAAACGATTAAAAGACTTCCCTGTCTTGTTGGTTGACTTAGATACATTATTGGACATGGTATTAGCTTGTTTCTCGATTTTATCAAATGAAGTGTCAACATTCGTCTTATCAACTTGAACCTTAATGTCTATAATTTTTTGTTCATCCATCTACTCACCTCCTACCACATTAAATTTCTTATTCATTTGTTCAGCCCACTCTCTTAATTTAATGCGCTGCACTTCCATCTCCCATTGTTCGTCGACTCTCTCTTGAGCATCGTTCCCGATAAACGGATATGCTTTTTTAAATTCAGGATACTTAGCATCCTTACTTAATAATCTCGATACCGACATACCAATCAAATTAGCTAATTGATAATCAAAGTAAGCTTTCTCTTGCAGTTCACTTTGGTGTTTCTTGTTATACGCCTCAACGTATCTTGTGACTTGAGCGAGTGTAGATTTATAAAATTCTTCTTCTCTCATGCCAATACTCATGCATTGTCCCAACAAATCCATTACATGATTTTCGAATGTCACATTATCATCAGGAACATTATTTGTAGGCTTATATTCTCTTTCTGTTGCGAGTTCCGATTGATTTTGATTAATAATCCCCGCTTCTTGATAAATCTCTAAAATCAAAGAATTTAGATCCTCAACACTGTCAGCAACATCGTACAACTCGTCATCACTTAACTCATATTGCTCTAACGATAAGGATAATAACAGAAGTTGCGTTTTGACACTTATAACAGTCAATAACGGTCGAGTTAAATCACCAAACAGTTTATCAATTGCCAAACACGATCTAATCGTCAATTTAGGATAATAGATTTTATTCTCATGCTTCAAGACAATCATGGATTGCCTCTTCTTTCTCAATAATTTCTTGCTTATCATACGGTAAATATTTACCTGTTTGAAGAACTTCCATCACGACCGTAAACAATGAGATAACCGAATTTTCTTCCTCTTTCTCTAACCAAGCATCAATTAAATCCATCATTTTATCAATTGATACACCTGCATTTAACTTTTGTGCTGCTGCGTGTAAGACAGTAGTCATAACTGGCATAGTTGGGATTTGCATTTTAGTAAAGTCAATTTCATCTTCACTTGTTGCTCCTCCCATCATTCCAAAGATGAAATTTAATGGTGAACATCCTAACGCTTTCTCTAATTGAATTTTCTCTTTAGTTCCTACTAATGTTAGGTTCAGTCCCATAAATTCAACTTGCTTAATCATATTTAGTCATCCTTTCTTGTTTTGTATACTAAAAAGAAAAAGCCCTCGTACTTCACAAGGACTTAATTTTTTGATTATTATCCAACTTCTCCAATAGTGACTTCTGATGCAGGTGTCAAACTAATGGTAAACTCATGGACTGCATCTACTTCAACACCATTTAACGTTACGGATACGTATGCATTAAAAGTAATCTTCAATCCATCAGTGTATGTGATCTCTACCTCATGCGTTTCTCCATCTGCTAATGCACGCACTTTTTTAAATTCAGCTTTCTCATAATTACAAGTGTATGAGATTTCATCACCATATTCTTTAATCCCATTAATATAACGGCGACCTTTATCTGCTAATGTCGTCACTTCAACTTTAGAAGTTTTTTCTGTAATCTCTCCCATCGATTTAACACCGGCAACAACTGTTGAATCAAGTTTCAACACTGCGCCTTGAGTTGATAATTCAGCCATATATAATCATTCCTTTCTAATTCGAAATTTGAATTGTACCATCTTTTAATAGAGCGGCCTTGCAGTTATAAGTCATTGTTTTACACCACAAGCGGTTATCAATGTTCATGTCAGCACTTGTGTAGTTGCGTTTAAGCCCCACTCCATGCATATAGTCATCTACTACTCCCATGAGCTTAAACAACTGCTCAGGCTCATCTACATAGATGCTAATGTCATATGATAAGTTAACAATCTCCATGTGACTATTACGGTCACGATAGTATTGATTGTTAGCTTTCTCTTCTAATATCAAAAGAGGGATTGCAACGTCAGCATTCACAGGTGGTTGTACAAAATACACATCCATGCCTGTTGCTTTTGTCAAACCCTCTTTGAGTTCAGTTCGAATTGATAACAAAACGTGCGACTCCCTCCTTATAGTTTATTAAATATTGATTGTTGAATAATGCTTGGTGCTTTATCTTTATAGAACTCGAATGAGTCTCTAACAAAGTATTTCGGTGGCAATCCCACAGTAAAGCGATAGGTCCCATCCCCAACTGGATAAAACCATCCATCTTGTCTACCTTGTCCATTATCTGCATAAATACCTGTCCCTAACTCATTATAAATTGCATAGTTACAACCTACATTAGTTACTATCATACTAGCTAATCCATTTGACCACTCTAATGGCATAATAGTAACAGATGATTTTAATTTACCAGTTCTTATATAAGAACCATCCCCACCTATTTTTTCGTCAATGATATCATGTTGCTTTTGTGCAATCTCACTGGCTACTTGCTTCATTCCCTCTTCAATGCCTTCTTGTATCTTTTTTAAGTCCTTCTCTAATCCCTTAACCAACGAAGAAGTATCAATCGTTATCTTCATCGTTTAAGTCCATAGGTAATAGATTTAGGAAGACACATGAAGGCAGGATAAATCGTATAAGTTTTCACTTGATAGGTCACTCCATCCACTTCAATATGAGTAGCCGACTCACAACTCTCTATATGATCCATTGAAACTTCAAATGATACGTCACTAGTTACCCCATATTTCTGTTGAGAGTGGTAAGTGCTAATAGGTGTAATCGAACATGGAATATCTTCTACAATCACTTCATACGATTGCTCTACAATTCCCCATTCATTATTAGGCTTAGATGGAATAGCAACCATCAAGGTAGCTTTATCTGTGTAGAATAAGTCATTGATACTCATGCTATCACCACACTTTCACGGTGACTTTAGGTTTAGGTAGTCTATCTTTGATTGTCTGAGGAATGCCGATTTTATTCAATTCATCAAAATCCATAAATGTCACACTACGACCTGCTGATGAAATAGATTTGATAGCACCATTCTCAACTGAACCTTGCGACATAGTAGCTTTGTTGATGTAGTAGCAAGCTAACTCTATCGCTTCGTTATAATAGGTGTCGCATATATCTAAATCAGGATCATTGAGATAGTTTTTTATTGCATTCGTTGCATTAGAGATGTAGAAATTGATAACCACATCATCTAATTTAGTGTTAGTTAGCTTTTTGATTAATTCAATCATCTACATCACTCCATTCTTAATTGGTTGTCTTTCTCTCGCGAGTTCCCTTAGGTTCTACATCTTCGATTACTTGTTCTTCAACAAGCGATGTAGCGTTCAGTTAAGCAGTAGCAATACGAACGATTGACTCTGGGCGAGTGATTAATGCACCATGCACTGATAAGACTTTGACATATTCAGAGAAACGTTTTTCCATTTCACCAAACTTAATTTGATCTAAGTATTGAACTTGTGCGATTGCATCTTTGTGTAATACAATGATTTCTCCATCTTCGATTAAGTTAGTTAATAATACTTGAACACCAGATACAGTAACGTTAGATAATCCGTTTAACTCAGTCGCAACATGGAAGTTATTAGCGAATTGAGAAGATTGTTCTAACATCGTTAAGGTATTCCAGTTCATTAAAATAATACGTCCATCAGCAGGCACTTCTTTAGAATCTAACATACGTACTGCTTTATTAATGTTTTCATAAATATTAGATTTAGTTAATGTTGCAGTTACTTTTTGAATATCTTCCTCTGCGCGAACTAATCCTAATACGTGGTTACAAGTAGATAGTTGTAAAGTATTTACACGTTGACGGATTAATGCTTCACGAGCATTTGTATTAGTCATGGCATAGTCGATAGTCGGGAACTCCATAGCAAATGCTTTGTGTTGGTCTGGAATTAATTCAATAGCTTCTGTTGCTCCCTTTTTGAATGTTAAGTCATTCCCATCGTAATCCACTACACAATCATCATCTGCAACGATTTTATTAATAATGTATTTACCGTATCCATCCATTGCAACTGGATAAGTGATTGCTTCTAAGATAGAGCGCTTCATGTATTCTTCTTGGATTTCAGCTTTCCATACTGAAGCAATGGCTGATTTAATTTCTGAAGTGTTTTGCAAATTTGGCATTATATTACCTCTTTCATTTTAATATTGCTCTAGTACCCACCCTAGATGGTGAAGTGTTTAACCACCCCCACTCAAAGGAATAATAAAAGGCACTATTATCTAGTGCCTTAATTATTTAGTCATGTAATACTCTTTAACCACTTTATCTACTTCTGCCTTACGCTGCATAATTTCTTGAGTAGACATTTTAGAGATATCCTCCATTGTCAATGCTTTAGGTTGTTCATTAGACATTGTAGGCACATTAGCACTAGCTTGAACTTTAGCTTGTATTTGTGCATTAATCTGATTACTGAACATATCTTTCATAGCATTAATTTGAGTAGCTACCGATTCTGCATCCATATTCACTAGCATATCCGCCATTGTCAAAGGTAGATTAGTTTCTTGTAATTGAGCTTGAATTGTAGCTTTGTATTGTTGTTGATTGTATTGATTGATTTTAGCTTCTAACTCTTGTTCACGTTGAGTTAATTCTTCTAACTTCTTAGAGTAATCATATTCTTGACGTTGTTCCTCACTTAGAGATTGTAATTTAATGCTCTCTTGCAAGGCATCAAACTTCTCTTGCCACTGTTTATTAGACTTCTCTAATCGCTTAGTCACGATTCTATCAACATCATCTTGTGTAAATGTCTTAACATCTTGTGGTTGAGTTTCCACTGTTACGTCTGTTTGCTCTGATGTTACTTCTGTATTTAAAACTTGATTATTCACCATATATTTGACCTCTTTCTTTGAGTAAAATCCTTGTCGATATGCTCAACAAGTAAAGCATAATAAAAGGGACTACAAAGAGCCCCACCTAGTTATAAGTCTAGTAACTATTTTTTCTTATTTTTCTTATTCAAATAATATTGTTCACGTATCTTATTAGCACGTTCTTCATTTTCTTTAGCGCGTTGTTTGATAAACTCTTGTGCTTCTTCATAGTATTGTGAACGCTTAGGCTCTCCTTTTTCGTCAACGACCACTTCAACTAAGATACAACGATCATTAGGATGTAGCATAAAATCTCCAGCAGTAACTGCATCTAACGGATAGATAGTGCCATCCATTTCTTGACACATTTTACAGACGTGACTATCTCTCATGCTTCTGCGCTGCATATGGGTGTATCCTAACTGCTTGGCGTTGTGAATCTTAGCAGCAATCTCTGCTGTTCTCAACTCAGTAGCAACCAATGTCTTAGCGCTTTGGAACGATATATCCAAATCTTTCATTAACTGTCCTGCTACTTTGTTGTAGCCATCACCTCTAATGATGGCTTGTTTCAGTTTAGATTCAATTGAATAGCCTAACTTCTTAGCTCGTTCCTCAATACGAGTATTAAACCATTTCCCATGTATTGGTGAATACCACCATGATAATTCTAAATTTTTGACTATCTCAGTCATATCTGCATTAGCTTGTTGCATGTTCATGTAAAACTCTAACAATTGAGTAGAGTTTAATTGGTTAACCCCTGGCATGGGGCTATTAGCAACGCTTCGATATTTCTCGTTCAATTTAGCTAAATCCATATAGTCACTAACATATAACTGATTTAGATTAGTTCCAACCAATTCAACTTCTAACCTAGATAACTCCTCTAAAATCAAGTTAATTTGCTTAGTCAATGCTTCAAGGTGCTTAAGCTCACTAAATTTGAAATTAGGATTAGTTGCTTTAATCTCATCCATTGCCTTGTACCATTTGATAATCTCAATCTCAATGGCATCATAAGCTTCTTTATATTCTTTCTGTAAATCTTTAAGTGTGGAATTGAAATAATGATTGTGATTACGATCTAATTTGTTCGTAAGTCGTTTAAAAAACGATTTAACCATCCCTAGTCCCCTCTCGTTTCTCCCTGCCTGTCATCTTCTTCGATATATCGATGCGCGTCATAATTATCTTGCATAAACATTATCTCATTTTCTTTTTGGGTGGTCAAACGCTCTAATTCAACTTCAACACTAGGTACAAAGTCTTGTAGTAATCCAATAATTGTTTCTTTCGATAACATCGTAGATAATTGCAAAGCATTTTGAATCTGTTCTGTCTCATTTGCAATAGCGTTACGATGCATTGTAATCTTAATCTCACGCAATTCTTTATCAACGTCAATTGGATTGGTTAATGATTTAAGATTTAACATTAACTCTAAGTTACGTCTTAATGCCTTAATAAAATGCCCCTGTGTAACACCTGCTTTAAACTCTGTACTAGCCATACGTAAACGTAAAGCTACACCACTAGAAGCACTTCCCCAATTCTTATCCTCTAAGTCAACGATACCTGCTAATGAGAAAATATCTTCACGTAAGCGTGTCTTTACTTCTTCATTGGTTGGTAAATTATTCTGAACATACTCAACTTTAATATCTTCACTTGCATTTAACATCCTTAACTCACGAATCTGTTGTATCATCTCATCATTAAGTGTGCACCCACTTACTAATAAGAGGGCATCTACTAAGTCATTAGATAAATCCAATGTGTTAGATACCGCTAAGTCATAAGCATCAATTAACGGGATAACACGTTCAAACAGTCCTTTTCCATCATTGAATTTGAATAAGCTAAAAGGAACGTCTTTGAAATAATGCTCACTAACTTGTGGCACAGTAGTTTCTTTGACCTCGCCATTCTCAGTTTCAAGATAATATTTAGTCACATCTACATCAGTATAGACTTCAACATAGTGGGTTTCACGTACACCACCATTATTCTCTACTTTCCAGTGACGAATAACAGTATGAATTTCCTCTAATACACTGTTATCTGTAATCACGATCAACTCACGATTATCTACTGGACAGAATCGTATATTACCTTTGGCATCTAAAAATGTCATTGTCGCACTAACACCGTAAATGGCACTATTTCGAGTCAAGGTGATTAACGCTTCTTCACTGTCATTATATTTTAAATAATCACCAATTAAAGACAGGATATCTTCGTTGTCAGCATCATATTTGACCGGTTTACTTGCAAAATATCCCGTAAATGTGTCTACTAGCTTACTAGCAAAAGAATGAGTTGCTTTGATATTGCTCTTACCCTCACTGCGGTTCTTTTTATTGATTTCTGTGTTATTCCCCTCATAGTAAGCTAATAACTTATGGTCGTGATACGTATGAGTTTCGTGTTGCCGAATAAAATTATACACTTCATTGTAGTTATATCTCTTTTTAGGTCGTCTTAGTTGCAGCATTTAATCAACTCCTCCCTTTACAATCTAAGTGAAGATTTATCGAATATTTTAACCCTATTTGATGAATAAATATCACAAATGCTATATCCTAGCGCATCACAACATAAGTGACTGTAAGTGTGGTCAGTCTTGTTGGTATAAACATTTGTTTTCTTATCTTTAAGGTAAACAAAATTTTCAAATTCTATTTGAGCGTTTGGGCAACTATCAACTAGCACATATATATCTAAGTTTTGCAGATATGAAATTCTAGCTTCAACACTTCCTGCACCTTTAATACACGGTTGAGCATTGATGCCTTTTGACTTCAAGTAGCTAATGACTTGAGGACTTGCACTATCAACATATATTTTCTGTTTCTGTATCCCTAGATTAATAATGGCTTCATACATTTCATCTAATGTAGCTCCACGTTGATAAAACTCTTTAATTAAATATAATGCCTGAGTCCTTTCATTGAATAAGCTGACTGCAATAGCTGTTGGATCTAGTTCACCAATATCCATTCCGCATCTAACTTGCCATGATTTGTCCTTTAACATAGCATTGACATCTATATCATGACTATTGATGAAGTTGATATGTTTAAATACTAAACCATCTAAATCAGTTCCCCAATTTCCTTCTGCAAATATACGATATTTATTAGGATTTCGGGTTTTCAAACTCTCCAGTGAATCTACATATGATTGAGGTAAAAATGGATTATCTTTGTAATTGCTTCTGTCATAAAACAAATCAGCAGGTTGCTTATCGCCTTCACAAAACCCATGTAACCAGTGGTGAGGACTAATTGGATTGAAACAACCGTATATTTGCAAATACGGAGCTTTCGCCCTTAAACGTAAATCTATCTGGTCAACTATCTCTTGTGGTACTTCAAATATTTCTTCAATAAAGAAATCAGTAACACCATTGATTGATAATAGTTTTTCTTCATCATCAAGTCCCAACATAATAATCATTGAACCATTAGGTAGAGTAATACTACGTTCTGACTTATTGACTGAGCACTGATCTAATAGCTTTAACTGCCTCAACATTTGTTTAGTTAAATCCCAAATAGAGTTATTAATAGTCGTACCGTATCGACGACACATACAAACCTTACGCTTAGATTGACACGCTTTGATGATTAGTTTTTGAATGACGAAATGCGACTTACCAGAACCTGCTCCACCCATAAAGATATTCCATCTATGACTATAATCAAATAGATAGGGATAAAAATGAGGACTGAATATTTTTTTGCTAATTTGCAAATTAATCTGCATTGTCATCATCCATTATCGTTACAGTGATCGTTTGTTCACCTGTTGTTTTCATTTCAACTTTATCTAAGAATGCCCCTGATGTTCTTGCTATCATCTCGCTAGCCTTTAATCGGTCTTTCATGGAATTATCGGGATTTCGCATTGCCTCTGTCCAAAACTCTCGAACTTCTGTTATATCTGCTAAACGATTACTCTCTAATTCCTTTTGTTTCTCTTCGATATACTCTTGAAGGTGAGGTTTTGTGAGGTTTTCATACCCTGTTTCTTTAGCCGTCTTTTTACTATACCCCGCTTTTATAGCAGCTTCAGTGGCGTTGCCTGTTTGAATATAATAATCAGCAAACGCCTGTTGTTTGGGTGTAAGCTTCATTGCAACACCACCTTTCTTTGTAAAATAAAAACACACGATGGGGAACGTGTGTTTTTCGGGATGGGATTTAAGATCACTGATGTGTTATCAAGACATCAATCTGTTTTTAGGG
>OLNJ01001295.1_pt1 | contig 13635 bp, 23 predicted proteins | sample 1672191 | NCBI WGS metagenome assembly OLNJ01 (sample SAMEA3136657, study PRJEB25190) | human gut metagenome | biome: human gut; feature: human-associated habitat; material: faeces | place: Austria | collected 2013 | reverse complement strand
TATATAAATTTGTTTGTGATATATTACAAAGGCAGTTAAGAAAGAAAGGAATTTTTAAAAATGACAGATATAAATGAATTTAATATAACAGACGAAGAACTTCGTGAAATAGAACAAATTACAGAATTAGCACAAGATTGCACAAATAACTTAATAGATTGTTTAGTAGATCCAGATACTGAAGAAAAAGTAGAGTTAGATGAAGAAGATAAAAAAGATATGTATAAATTTATTTTAGATAAAACTATGGAATATGTAGAAGAAAATAATTTACCAGATGATGAAGGTGATTTTGAGAAGTATATTGAGTTTATAATTTCTCATTTACAATAAATATAAATTATTTCTATAAAAAGAAAAACCTAGGTATTAACCTAGGTTTTCATGCGTTTAGTACTCATTTTACGAAAAATGGTGCCGATGACGGGATATTATAGATTGATTTTTACAGGCATTCATTAGGAATTATTATTGCTTATAAATGTGTATTTTTCAACGTTATTATTTTATTAAATATTTTTTAGTATTATTAGTTTGTATATTCATTGTGTTGTTATTGTGTTGTTGATGTGTTGTAAGTGACTTTTTAGGATATATATAATTATAAAAGTAAAAAAAATAAAAAAAGTTTTTAGCAAAAAGTGTCCCCAGTCTCCCCATTCATTGATATTACTAGGCTTAGGTGTCCCCAAAAGTGTCCCCCGATAGTCTCCCCAGGTGTCCCCCACTATCCCCAATAAAAAAGAAGCCTAAATATTAGACTTCTACGAATAAGTTATTAATTTTATCAACTGCTTCTATTTTTTCGCCCTTCATGACGTGAGTATATATATTCATTGTGGTTTGTATATCTGCATGGCCCATTAGATGCTGAACAGTCTTTGGAGCGACTCCAGCTTCAAACAATCTAGTTGCATATGTATGTCTTAGAGCATGAAATTTCATTGGCTCAATATCAAGCTTCTTTAATATGCTTTTTAAATTCCTTCCAGGCTTTTTATCATCTATAATATTACCAAGTTTATTACATAGAACATAATTATTATTGGTATAAGCTTCACCAGCATATAAAATTAATTGATTTTGTTCCTTTTTATATTTTTTTAGCTTATTAATTATATTTACTGGAACAGATATAGTCCTACTTGAATTTTTAGTTTTAGGAGTTTGTTCTATTACTTCATATCTAACTATTTTATCACCTTCATATATTGGTACTCTTTGAATACTTCTATTGACTGTTAATTCATTATTCTTAAAATCTATATCGCACCATTTAAGGCCCAGAAGCTCACCAAGTCGTAAACCTGTACCAAGTGCAACTATAAATAATAATTCTAGTTCATGGCCTTTTATAGCTGCTAAAAACTTAGTTTGTTCTTCATGAGTTAATACTTTTATTTCTTTATCATTATCTATTTTAGGCAGTGTAACAAGTTTACACCAGTTTTTTAATATATATCCTTGTCTTTCAGCTTCACCAAGACAGGTTTTAAGATTAGTATTAAGCTGCTTAATTGTTGTTGGTGTAACTCCCTGGTCCAGTAGATTTTTATAATGTCGTTGTAAGTGAGTAGTTCTTAAATCACATAATTTAATTTTACCTAAGTTGGTATTAAGAATATAATTTTTATAGATGCCGTGATATCTATCAAAGCTTTTAGGTTTTAGATCTTGCTTTCTGTAATCAAATAACCAAGTATAAAACCAGTCCTGAATAGTTATATTTTCTTCATTTAGAACACCCATAGACATTTTTCTTTTATAATCTTCTAGCTTCTCTTTTACTTCCTTTTGAGTTTTTCCGTAAAATTGCTTTCTATCTGGTTTAAAACCTATCATGATTGAAGTTCTCCAGCCCTTCTGTACACCTTTTACTTTATAAGGCAATATAGTACCTTCACCATTGGCACGTTTACCCATGATTACTCACCTTCTTTATTTGAGTATTTATATTTTATATATTTAGTAAATTCCTCTACCTCTTTAATAGCTTCATCAGGAAGATTTTGAGTATTTTCCATTATATTTTTATATGGTTTAAAAGTATTCTTATAAATATTTTCTATAAATTTTATTGATTCTTTAGTTTCTTTTGAGAAATTTTCATCTTTACACATATTAGTTTCATAAATATAATTGTCACTTAATAAAAGTTCGTTTATACGTTGTCTAATTAGATTTGAAGTGTTGTTTTGCATTTTACTTATAGTATTATTAAAAGCTTCAATACTTTTATTGAGTTTATCATTTTTTTCTTTATCGATTATATCCATAAGATTACATTCTAAAGCATTACATATCTTTTCTAATATTTTTACACTTGGAGTACGTTCCCCTCTTTCATACTGTAGAATGGCTTGAGTAGAGCAACCCACCTTTTCAGCTATATATTTAGCACTCTTGTTTTTTTCTTTTCTTACTTTTCTTATATTTTCTCCTAGCATATAATAATACCTCTTTTCGATATATTGTTATTTTTATAATACACTATATGTCGTAATAAAACAATATGATTTAAAATAAAAAAACAACTTGATTTATTTTGAATAATAGTCTAATATAAAATTAGAAACAAAAAGATTTAAAAAAATGAAACAAAATGAGAATAAAAAGGGGGGTAACTTATGAAAGATAAAAAAATAGTTACAGTAAGGGAATTTGCAAAGATGTATGGCTTTGGAGTTAGTTATGCCTATCAATTAGCTAATGCAGAAGGATTTCCAATGATAAAAACAGGAAGAAAAATAAATATATTAGTTGATAAGGTAGATGCTTGGCTAGAAATGAACATAGGGAGTAAATTTTAAGGTAGGTGGTTGCTTTGTTAAATATATTCAATACAGTTAAAGACAGAAAACTACTTCCAGTAGTACCTATATTTAATAATGCTAACTTTCCAAGTGTTCCATGGAAATCTGAGATAAATCATATAGACACTATAGACAAATTAGAGCAACAAGGCGAATATTTCGACTATAAAAATAAAAATAACGAAGCTAAAAAAGGAAAAATAACTGGAGCTTCATTATTAACAGGTGAAAAAAGTGGGGTTATGGTTTTAGATCTCGACAGAAATCATGGCACTGGAGAAGTTGACGGAGTTATAAACTATAAAAAATTAGTTGATAGCTTAAATCTATCTGAAGAAGATAAGAAAAAAGCATTTAATACTTTTACAGTTAAAACTCCTAATGGTGGACTACATTTATATTTTAAATATAGAGAAGGTTTAAAAAGTGATAGTAATAATAAATTATCAATAGATTTAAAAACATCTGGAGGGCTTATTGTAGCACCTGGAAGTATTAGAAAGATGAAAGACGAATCATATAAAACTTATACAGTTTATAAAGATGTAGAAATACAGGAGATACCAGAAGGATTATTTAACGAGCTTCTTAAATACTTTGGAAAAGTAAAACCAGCAGCTAAAAACAATAAGATAAAAACGATAAAGTCAGCATCTAATAATCACTATACTGTAAAGAACGAAGGCGAAAGAGATGCAGCTTTATTCAAATATCTATGTAGCATGATTGATTACAAGTTTTTCAAGCATGAGAAAAATTTATTAGAATTAGCTAAAATGTATAATCAATGCTATATCAATCCACCTTTTGATGAAAATACTGTAATACAAAAAGTAAAACAAGCTATTGCATATGTAAAAAAACCTTATTGTGGAAGCACTGGAAAGGTTGTAAATGGTTCATTAGTTAAATATATACTTAATAATAATGAATGCTATGTAAAAGGTAATATGTTTTACATATACGATAAAAACGAAGGAATTTATACATATAAAGATAGTAACGATTTATTGAAAATGTATTATGATAGTATAGTTATAGATGAGGATATAGATCCAGCGAAAGCGAAAAAGTTTGCCGATACTATAATGGGATTAGGTGATAGATATACCGATACTTTCGCATATGAAGATAGATATATAGCTTGTGAAAATGGGATAATAGATAGTCTTGATAATGAGCTATTAGAGTTTAATCCTAAATATAAGCTAGACTGTAAATTCAATGGTTCTTATATGAAGGATAGACAGGAGTATATAGATAAATTCAATCAATCACGTTTCAAGAGTTTCTTAACAGATTTATTGGACGAAAGTACAATAGATACATTACAGGAAGCTTGGGGTACTATATTATGTCCTAACAGTTCAAAGGTTCAACAATGCTTTATCTATATAGTATTAGGATCTAATGGTAAATCAAGTTTGTTTGATATCCAAGAAGCTTTAATTAAAAATGCTGATAAATCTATTTGTGGTATTAGTTTAGGGGCCTTTGGTGATGATTTTATTTTAAGTATGGCAGAAGGTAAAAGAATGAATGTAGTTCGTGATGATGCTTTTGAGTATAAAATATCAGGACTTTTTAAAAGTTGTGTATGTGGTGAAGAAGTAACTGTTAATAAGAAACATAAAGACTATGTAAGAATTAAATTTAACCTATCGTGGTTTTATGGATTAAATACAATGCCTATAACATCTGACAAGTCGTTCGGTTTCTACAGACGCCCGATACTTATACCTTTTAATAATAGATTTGGAAGTAAAAAAGATGTCTTAGAAGGTAGAGCAGACAAGGAAGCTATTCCAGGAGTAGTAGAAGATATTATTAATAATGAAATGGATATAGTGTTTAACTGGGCATATGAAGGCCTTCAAAGATTAATTAAAAATAAATGGAAAATAAATCAAAGTCAAGAAGCTTTAAATAAAATGGAAGAATATAAAGAGGAATCAGACAGCGCTTATGCTTTCTATAAATATAAATTAATAAAATCTACAGGAAGTAAAATATCAGCTTCATCATTATATAAAGATTATGAAGAATATTGCACGATTGAAAGATTAAAACCAATGAATCCAACTCAATTTGCACGACAATTAAAATCTTTAGGCCATGAAAAACGTAAAAGTCATGGAAATATGTATTGGATAGATTTAGCTTATGTTAAATTCACACCAATAGATGATAATGAGATGCCATTTTAAAATAAAAAAACACCAAGCGAATAACGCAAGGTGAATGTAGAAATATAAAACTTTTGAAAGCACAAATATTTTGATTTTATAAATATATTATATCATTTTTTAGAGTTGAAATAAAGTGTTTTCAAAGGTTTAGTAGATTTTTAGGAGGTAGATTTTGAAGAAAGTAATAGTAATTCCAAATTTAACAAAAGAACAATTTATAAATATGTTAATTTTAGAGGCTCTAAAATGTCATGATTACTTAGACGAAATAAACTCAAGGGATGTAAAGATTATTACAAGAAAAAATCTATTAGAAACATTAATTATTAATTATGAAACAGAAAAGTAGTTATTAAAAGAATATTTGTTAAGGGGGATTGTTATGACTAGAGAAGATATAGAAAGAGAATTAAATATCGTAAATGAAAGAATTAGCAATGCAGATGAATATTTTAAAAATCAACCATATAACCCTAATATTGATAATACAAGAGAATGGAAATTATTAAAAAGTTTAATAAATAGAGGGGTACAATTACAAGATGTATTAAATACTATGGAGGATAGATAATGACACTAAGAACGGAAGAATATTGTATATTATATGACACTAGAGAACAGGATATATTAATTCCTAATGTTTTAGCCCATAAAGGTATATTAACAAAGAGAGAAAAGATAGATACTGGAGATTACAGGATAATATATAAAGACGGTTATATGCCACCAGTGACCGTTGAACGAAAGGCTTGTATAGATGAACTTATAGGAAATATATTAGATAATAGGAAAGATGAGAATGGAAATAACAGATTTGTTAGAGAGATCTTAAGAGCTAAAGAAGAAGGATTAAAATTTTACTTGTTAATACAAGATAAAGATTATTATAAGAAGCTTATAACAGGTAGGTATTTAAGTAGGGTAAATAAAAATGCTATATCTGGCATGATTATGAGTTTAACTGCTAAATATCCATGGGTCCATATTGTAGCTTGCGATAGAGAGATTAGTCCAAGCATGGTCCATAAAATACTTTACTATGAGTTGAGAGAGAAATTGAAATAAATTACATAGTTATTACATTTGAGCTTCTACTATTTACCAGTAGGAGCTTTTTATGCCAAAATATCCAATTAAAGCACATTGAGAACCGTTTTATATATTCCCTTGATAGATTTACTCAAATAGATGTTACAGAAGGTTAGAAACTAATACTAACTCACCTTATTTTTTAGGTTAGTCCAATTTTGGCCTGAGTTAATGAACGAAATTTTTCGTTGGTTAACAGCGAAATTTTTCGCTCTTCAAAATGATGAAAGCCCAACGTTGGCGTTTCAGAGTATTGCGAGTAAGTAATCCTTACTTACAAATATCACCTAAAACTAGAACATTATATCTTTGGACTAAAAAAGTTAGCGAACCCAATTTTGGGGTGGCTGATTTATGGATATTAAGTTCTTACTTAGATGCTCAAGGGAAAGAACGTAAAGAATATCAAGTAACTAAAAAAGGTGAAATAAAGATAGCTTTATAGAAAGGAGATTGAAAAATGGATGTAATAAACGAAATGAATAACTTAGTACAAAATTTAACAGTTGTAGAAAATGTTGAGGAATTTATTCCTATATATGAAACTGACAAAGGTGAAAAAGTTGTAAGTGGTAGAGAGTTACATCAAGGTTTAGGTGTTCAAAGAGATTTTTCTCATTGGATAAAAGATTGTTTAAATTCAGTCGATGCTACAAAAAAAGACTTTTCGTCTTTAAAGACAGAAAGTACTGGAGGAAGACCTTCAATAGAATACATATTAAAACTTGAAATTGCAAAAGAAATATGTTTAGTTGCTGGAGCATCACCAAGAGCAAATGAAACATTAAAACAAAAATCAAAAGCTTATAGAAAATATTTAATTCAATTTGAAGAAAAACATAAAAATCAAATATCCCTAGTTTTCGGATATTCAGAAGTTAAATAACCCTACTTTTCAGATATTAAACTACCCTAGTTTTCGGATATTCATTATCCTAATTTTGGGATATTCAATTACCCTTGATTTCAGATATTAATTATCCTAAAGCAAGGGACACTATAAATACTATATACAAAAACTAAATTATAAAAAATATATATAAAGCCTACTTACAAAAGTATGTATGCAAACAACTTTCTTAATTTCTTTTTTCTAAAACCTAAAAAACCTTTCCATGATGATCTAGTAACAGTTACTGGACACGCAAAGGGTTATTAGTTTATTTGCTATAAATCGAATTGTGTTAAGGCCTTTAAAGGGCAACAAGGAGTTAACTTGCAACCTAGTTATAAGATCTAAAAATAGCAATAAAAAAAAGACCTGTTATATTAACAAGCCTTTAAATTTCTTCTCCAGTATCTTTTACTTTAATTTTAATTTCATATTCGCAATTCAAAGCTTCTGTTATTTGTTTTATATCTTTTTCTGAAAAATTATTTCTAGAAAATTTATTGGATAAGTTTTGACTAGATATATTTAATAAATCAGCTAGATCTTTAATAGTTAAATTCTTTCTTTTAAGTATTATTCTTACTTTCTCACTAAATGATAACATTCAATCAACTCCTTATATGTAACTTATATATATTATTATAAACTAAAACATGAAAAAAATAAACGAAAAAGTGTAAAAATATATTGCATTAATAAACTAATAAGTGTATAATATAAACAAATAAATGTTTAATAAAACTTAAAGATGAATAAAAGGGGGTGCAATATGGAGAGCTATACAAATATAAGTAACAGCCTTATAGAAGATGAAAATCTAAGCCATACAGAATTTAGAGTGATGATGACATTAATAAGATATTACAATACAGATTTAGGGTATAGCTTTCCAACAAGAGAGCTACTGGTTAAAAAATGCAGAATGAATAAAGATACATTAGGAAGAGTTCTTAATAGCTTAGAAGAAAAAGGATATATAACAAGGTCCAAGAGAGAAGGCAAAGCTGGAAGAAATAACATCTACTACATAAACAAATACCTTGTAGGTCAACAGGATAGCTTACAAGCTTCTACAGAACCTAAGCCGAGTAATAAGTCAAGTAACAATAAGGAACAGGCTACAGAGGTAAATACAAGCCTTACAGATGATGAGGACTTATATTACAAGCTAGGTTTTATAGAAAATTCTGTTAATTTTACAGGGGACTTTACGGAGCAACAAGCTTCTCTATTAGATAATTATTCAATGGAACAAATAGAAAAAGTATTTAATTCATTGGAAGATGGGGAAGAAATAGGGCCTTGGACATTCCTAAATATGTTAAGAAAAACGAAAGGGGTTAGTTAATATGAAAACAAAGGAACAAATCTATGAAGAAACAAGAGAACTTGTAAATAAACAAGATAAAGAAAATTACCTAATTTATTACAAAGTATTTTTAGACAACTCAAAAAGACATGACATACCAACAGAAGAAGTGGAAGCTATTATAGCTGATGCTTATGCAGTTTATAAACATAAAGAAGCTGAATTAGAAGAAATATTAGATTTAGCTTATATTGACTTAATGGAAAGTAGTAATAGAGAGGTTATATAAAGGGGGAATAAACCATGAGTAAAAATATCTATAAGAAACTTTTCAATATTCAACAAGAGCTAAACTGTCCTAAAAAACAATTCAACAAATTTGGCAATTATAACTATCGTTCTTGCGAGGACATATTGGAAGCAGTAAAAAGTTTATTAAAAGAAAATAACCTAATTCTACTTATCAATGATGAAGTTATAGAAGTAGGTGGAAAGAACTACATAAAAGCGACTGCTAAACTAATAGACATAGAGAATGGAGAATCAATAGAAACAGAAGCACTAGCGAGAGAATCAGACCAAATTAAAGGCATGCAAGCCAGTCAGATTACTGGAGCAACTTCAAGCTATGCTAGGAAATATTGCCTAAATGCACTCCTATTAATTGATGACTGTAAAGATGCAGACAGTACAAACAAACATATCGAGGAACAAGACTTAATTACAGAATCACAAGTGAAACAATTATATGCAGTAGGAATAAATGCAGGATTTGATGCAAAAATAATAGACGGACAAATCCAAAAGAAATTCAATAAAAATATAAAAGAGCTAACAAGTAGCGAATTCAATAAGGCCTACTTTGGATATAAAAAAATGGTTACAGATAAGTTAGCTAAGTAAAGGGGGTGATAACATGACAATGACAATAGAATTATTACATATAATAGCAGAAATTAATCCTAAACTTACATTTTGGGAATTAATACAAATGCTTGCAAAATAAAAAGGCACTACCTGAAAGGCAGTACCTGGAGTTATATACTATACAACTCAAACCTAAATTAAGTATAGTATATAGTTCCTGTTTAAATCAATAGGAATGAGAAAAATAATAATTAAGGGGGATAATCTGGAATGAATAATACAATGAATATAATAAGAAAAGTACAATTTGATTTTGATAATGAAGCACTAGAAGTTTTAAAAGCTAATGAAGAATGGAGCGAATACCAAAGAAATAAAGAAGCTTTACAAAAAGAACTAGAAAGTAAATTAGAAAAAATAGATCCAAAGTTAAAAAGTGAATTAAGAGAGTTAATAGATTTATATACAAGTGTTGAATGCGTAGAATTGGAAATATATTTTGCTAAAGGCTTTAAAGAAGGTGTTAGATTTTTAAAAGATTGTTTATAAAGAGTAATATTAGAGATTAATTTAAAAAGTAGCTACTGGGTTGCAACTTGGTAGCTGCTTATTTTATACTTACATTGTAGTGTTAAGTGTATTATGACACTACAAATTTTAATATATAGAGCTTATATAATGTAGTGGCACAACATATAGAACACTACAAGAAAAGGAGATTGATTATGTTTTGTAGAGTTAAAAGCAATAATAAAGTATTTAAAGATGATATAGTATATAGATTTTATTTAAGTGAGAGATACAGAGAGAATGGAAAAGTTAAAAGTAAAGATGTGTTAATTTGCAAAATTGGATATTATGATCTAATAGACGATTTAACTGTAAATTATATTGAAAAACACCTAACAACTATCAAGCAAAGTTTACTAGATAAAAATATGTATTCTGATAAAAATGTAGGTTTAATTTGGCAGAAACTCGAAGAAACTAGATTAATATATTGGAGAAAAGAACAAGAACAAAAACGCAAACAAAGAGAAAAGAGAGATGAAGAAGCAAGGAAAGAATGGGAAGAATTTAATAAGAAATATGGATTTAACAGTGACAATTTTAATAATAATTGTAGTGGCTCAAATATAGGGGTAATTAATGACACTACAAAAGATTTTATGATTGAAATTGTAAAAGCTGGTTATAAGAAACTAGCTTCTAAATATCATCCAGACAGAGGGGGAAAGGTTGAAGATATGCAGAAGTTAAATGAAGCTAAAGAAAAACTCGATAAAATAGTTATGAAATAGGGAAAATAAAAAGCTCCAGGAGTTATTCCTGGGGCTTCTTTTATAAAAATGCGACGAAACAGATAAGAAAACATACATATTATAAGAATAACTTATCATAGATACGATAGTTAAATTTTATTTATAGGTAGTGTGACAAATACCACCTATATATTATTAATTATATCATAATATAGCATTAAAAACTAGATAATATAGTATTAAATATGATATAATATAGTTAGAAATAAAAGGAGGTCGAAACAGATGCAAGATAATAAAGACATATTAAAATATTTACAAAGAAGAGAAGAACTTCTAAGTAAAAGAGATGCAGTAAAAGCAGAAAAAGAAGCTGAATTAAATGCTATTAATGCTAGAGTTGAAGAACAAAATCAACTTGTAAATCAACTAAAAAAAGAGTATTTCTTGACACTTGATAAAGATAAAGAGACTGAATATAAACAAGCTTTAGAGTTATTAAATGGATTAGAAGATACTAAAAAAGAATTAGATGCAGATGTTACACTGTTAAATAAAAATTATTACATAGATTATGATCCAGAAACTGTAAAAGAAGAAGTAGGGGAATATTTAAAAGCTTTCGGATTAGATGCTAAAGTTAAAAAATTTGATAAGAAATTACAAGAAGCTATAGCTATAGCTGAAGAAGTTGGAGAAGATACCAAAGTAATAGCTGATGATATTACCAAATTACTAACTGGCTTAAAAGATATACATCTTCCAGTAGACGATAAGAGGGTTTTACATAATGAAATTAAAAGAATGATTAACGGAGCATTTCAAAACAAATTGATATTGGGAACTAATAGCAATATAGATAGATATATACCATATATATATGAAGTAATGGTACATGCTGGGGAATTTTACCCACAAAATATAAATTATTAAAAGGAGTAATATTATGACAGATTATTTTAATAGATATAGTGAATTAAGAGAAAAAAATTTAGCTGAAAGGGAAAAAGCTCTTGAAGAAAGAGAAAGAAAATTTAAAGAGAAAGCACAAGGCGAACAACAACAGGAAGAAGCGCAAAATGCTAAATTCGATTTTAACTTCACAAGATTAAGATAAAAACGAGGCCGTCAGTTAGCTTTTAAGGGCATAGCAGACGGCTTTTAATATAAATACAAATAGGTTTAAAGTATTGAAATTAAGCTAATATAGAAGGGAGGGTATACCATGAGTTATAAATTTAAAACAAGTTCACCAAAGGAAGTTAGAAAAACATTAAGCACACTGGTTAATTTAGTAGCTAATGACAAGATAGACCAGAAAAAGGCTAATAGTATAGTATATATAACAAATGCGATACTTACTTCTATAAGAGTGGACGAGCAAGAAAAACAAATACAGGAATTAAAAGAGATGATAGAAGAAATACAAGAGGAGAGAAAATAAGTTGAGAACTAATTTGTTGAAATTAAAAAAAAAATTAGTGGACTTACAGAAGAAGGAAGACCTTTCTGATGTTAAAATAGAATTTACAGATGTGGAGATTTATGAGTTGTTTAAAGGGTATTCTCAAGACACTAGAGACGATATACAAGCCAATTACAAAGGCAATTTATTAAATTATAGCAAACTAAAGGAAGAAACAAAGAAGGAAATATTTGAAAGAATACTCGTAATTGAATATGGTAAATATGATCCAGTAGTAATAATTGATGACATTATAGAAATTTAATTATTAAAAGAATGTAGTATTTCGATAATTTAAAAATATCAGGGGGAGATTAAATGCAAGATATGTATTCTTATGTTGAAGGGAAACTCTATAATTTTAAATCTATGAAAGTAGAGCTTAATTCTTACAAGATAGATTTAGAATATTTAAATAAGGATTATGAAGGTTGTAGGGGAAAATCATACTCTGGTATAACATCAAAGACAAATAGCCTTTATAGTTCAGTAGAAAATGAATTAATCAGAAAAGAAAGAAGAAAAGAAAGATTGCAGTTTAAGATCACTGAAAAAGAAAGAGAAATTAGAAAAATAGAAAATGCACTTGCTTTATTAGATGATGAAGAATTGCAGCTGGTTAAGCTTAGATATTTCTCAGATAGAATAAAGCCATTAAGTTGGTTAGCTATAGGTAAAGAGATGCTAACCAGTGGTAAAAGATGCAGATATCTTAGAGATAGAGTGTTATTTAAACTATCAAATGTGATTTAAAAACCTATCAAAACCTAACATTAAATTAGAATATAAAGAAGCTATGTAATTTTGTTGCATAATTCGACCTGTTTTTGTACTATTTAGGATAGAAAGGGGTGAATTATATGTTACATAGATTAAATATAGTTATGAAAGATGAAAGTGTGTTAAATGTACAAATCAATATTAATGTTGATAAGGCTAGAGCTTCTGAACTTTTAAATGGACAAATAAGTCAAAATCCAAATGGGAAAATTGAGTTCCAGGCTTATAATAATGAAACAATAACTTTAGATATAAAAGATATTTCTCATATTATAGTAATATAAAGATGTATTAATAATACTTGTAAAAATATTATATTTAAAGGGTTGAAAGGGTCTAATTAACATTAGGCTCTTTTTTCATTTAAGAAAGGATATTTATTCTTCTGAAAAAGATAAACTAGGATAGAGATATATATTATGAAAATGGGATAGAACACTTGAAAAAGACAAAATAAAAAAGAGCTTATACTACTGAAGCTCTTTAAATTAATATCATTAATCAAAATAGACACAACCATATTAGCGGCTACCACACAGACAGCTTATGTTAAAAAAAATCACACACTAATATGGGTTTACATGTCTAATAATATTATATTCATCTTATACGGAAATGATACCATATTTAGTATTAAAAATCAATAATTATTTACTAAAACTTTTTCTTGGAAATAATTCGATAATATTTAATTTAGGCGTAATTAAATTAGTATATAAACTATTATTATATTCATAATATGTATATAAAGCGTTTGCTACATAATCTGCAGCCTGTACTATATAAGCATTACCAGCATCAGAATCAAGATCTATAATTTTTAAATCGAGGTTATATCTACATTCGTAATTTAAATAAATCGTTATATACTCTTTAAGTGAATTAATTGATGAAACTTTTGTAGTTTTTTTATCATAAATTACATTTATTTTAGTCCCAGTATCTTCTTTAGTAATTAATTTTGCAATT
>OLNJ01001294.1_pt1 | contig 13638 bp, 17 predicted proteins | sample 1672191 | NCBI WGS metagenome assembly OLNJ01 (sample SAMEA3136657, study PRJEB25190) | human gut metagenome | biome: human gut; feature: human-associated habitat; material: faeces | place: Austria | collected 2013 | reverse complement strand
CTAAGTTTTTAATCACACCTAAATCCGCATTTAAGATATTAATATTTGCGACTGCCGCATTTAGTTCACTAATGTCAGCTTTATTAATGACTGCTTGAGAGATTGTAGCATCCATTGCTTTTAACTCCGAAATGTTGGCTCTGATAACATTCAAATCACTCACATAAGCTACATCTATAATCGCAGTTTCAATTTTTGCAGTTGTTGCTTCTAACCTCTGAGTTCTAATTGAAACAGCTTCTAAGTCTTGAATATTCGCTTTATTGATTAATGCTTCTTTAATGATGGCTTGTTCTGTAACTAATCGGTTAACTTTGTTAGAATTCGAACCTGAAGAAGAGAATGAATTTTTATTTTTACTCTCCCCTTTGGCTCCTAATTCAGAAGTTAATCCACCAACATAAGTAAATTTTTGACTTAAAATAGGGACTCGATGAGAAGTCCCTTTTCTGTCCTGGATCAAAATTGAATCATATGGATCTAGAGATAAATCACCTTGCCATTTTGTTTGAAATCCTAAATAACTAAAACCATTTAATTGTTGATATAACGTATTTAAAATACTTTCCGTCATCCATGGATTTTCAAAACCTAACTCCATAGAATCTGTTCCGAGCCCCCCTTTACTTAACTCCTTCTCACTATCAATCACACACGTTATTTTTCCAACTTTGTAAGCTACCTCTTCTGTTGTTATTCCAAAGTGATTATCTGTCGTAATTGAATAATCAATATTCTGTAATTTTTTAATTGTAAATCTCCCATCACGTGTGATTAATGCATTGCCACCACACAAACTTGCAACATACGAAAGGACCTCCCGACACGTATATCCCTCTAATTTGGTGACTGTATAATCCGGCACATTTCCAGTAAATGAAACACCTGTAATAGAAGCTAATTCATTAATTACCTGTTGTAAAATCGGCCTATCTCCTAAATTGCTGAAGTAAGGTGTTTCAAACTTCATCATATTATCAAATGCGGTGAATTTAATCGTATAATTATTTTTGCTGACTTCATCGACGTTATAATATCCCAGCAGGATATATTCAATGGTCTCGCTTATTCTCAAACCTATTTCTACCTTGATTTGATTCGTACTATAAATTTCCTCACCAGTATTAAATAACGTTAAATCAAGACTTTGGGATATAGTATTTCCAATACAAAAACCATCTTGTGCTTGAGGATAATCTAAAATGATATCAACAATATCCTTATTCGTATAAACATTCTTACCTATCGTTACTCGACACTCAAAAGCTCTGGAAGGTTGCTTAATTTCATTTTTATATTCTGAGCTTGTTTGGTGCACACTATCCCTCCTTCACTCTAATTAATCCTTGATCATAAATTCAATTTTCTCTAATTCAGCTGGTGAAATTGAAATCTCTGCTTTAAATAAATCATGAGTTGAAATGGGTTCAATTTTAAGATTTACCTTTAATTCTAATAACTCCCGAATATCCTCTGTCCATTTCTCGTGGCAACCTTCTTTGAAAATGATATTCCCCATCTCATCCGCCTTTGGCATCCCCTGCTCATCTTTTTCTGCATATTGAACTAACAACTTTTTACGTGTTTCATTATAACTTCCTAATGATTTATCCACTTCTTTAATGTTTTTAGATAAAATAAAAGCTACCTTAACGGGTAGCTCTAATTGATTTAATTTACCTAAAACTGAAACACTGCTGACTAATACTTCATTACTTAACTTCATTAAATTTGCCCTCCTACTAATTCATCTTCTTGTGCATAAACCATTTCATCAAAATCCGCAATATCTTGACGAACTTGTTCTTTGTTAGCGTTATATAGTTCACGATTAACAATGTTCGTATTGATATTATTTGAACCATTACCATCTGTTGACAGACTGGCATTCATATAAGCTACTGGTTGTCCATCAATTTTTGAAACTCCATTTAGTGTCATATTTTTTACGACTTCTAACATTTTTATCATCCTTTCTATTGTTCAACAAAATTCATTTTTAAACCGCTCCACTTCATTTCACCATCAATGAAGCAGTAGGCTGGGGATGTTCTATCCCCGACATACATCGTTCGTTTGATGATACCTTCTTGAGGATCAATAAATTCACACGTAAAAAAAACGCCCGAGACAGCGTTTAGTAGTTTAGATATTTCAGCTTGTGTGAGTGGTGGCCACTCTAACCTAATCTTACGTTTCACTGCAATTCGGTCACGGATTAACTTCCCATTGGCATTACGGTTAGATTCGCCATCTAAATCTGAAATAGTAACCTCATATACTTTAGGAGTAGCAATAGCTACTCCATTTATTTTAAGCATTTAATCACTCCCTCCTAGGTTGGAATTAAAGTAATATTTCCTTGTCGTTGCATTTTCCTTAACTGTTGGAGTGCTACTTTCCCGATGACTGAACCATCAATCATTAGGATTAAATCTCCTCCACCAAAGCTATCACTATTTCCTGATGATGCTCCTTGTGGCATTTTCTCTGCTAATAATTCAGCAATCATACTTACCGCTTTGGCATCACGATCTAATGGTACGACAGCTTCGTTATACCCAGCTTCCCCAATCATTGCTAATGTCGGTGAACCAATCATCCCACCACGTGCTAACATCGGAATTTTCGGGATACTAATTCCAAAGCTCTTTCCTCCAAATCCCGGAACCCAACTTGGAATACTTACACTAATTCTATTCAAGCTACTAATAGCCGAATTCACAAGACTTATAACTGCATTTAATGGAGATTTTGCGATATTTACAATTCCACCGAATACTCCACCAAAAACATCGACAATACCTTGCCAAGCTTTTCTCCAATTTCCAGTAAGAACACCAGTTATAAAATCCACTAACCCACTAAATGCTCGCTTTAAATCATCTAAAATGGGTTTAATGTAGCTCCCTAGATTTCTAAATGCATCAATAAAGACACCGCCTAGCCAATTAATAAATGGTTTTAATGTCGTATTCCAAATTATAATTAAAATATTTCCTATCCGCTCGATAGTAGGTTTCCATGAAGCCCAAATCTCGGCTATTCCATCAACTAACTTTTTCACACAGTCAGCAAAGAACTGAACAAACGGAGCTAGAACATTATTCCAAAAGGACATAACAACCTGAACAATATTATCAATACAAGTAACGAAGAAATCAGCGAATATAATAACGATAGGTTTTAAGAAGGTCCAAAACATATCTCCTAAAGTTTTAAAAATAGCAACCACAGATTGAACTAATGGAGTTATGATTGAAACTAAATTATTCCATCCCTCAATAAGCGATTGCCTAAAGTCATCGGATGTTTGCCATAAATAGATAAATGACGCTACAATTCCTGCGATAACTGCTGCAATAGCGACGGCTGGCCATGAAATACCTGTTACTAATCCAACCACACTTCCTATTACACCACTACAGGCTTCTGCTATAAAAACTGGCAATAATTGAAAAGCAGCTATTACATCTCCAACTGTTCCACCTAAAGCCATAACTCCTAGATAAGTTGCAACCCCAGCCACTAGTCCACCAATAATAGCTAAAATAATCGCTTTGTTCTCACTAATAAAACGAGCTATATTTCTAAAGACCTCTTTAACTTTCTCAGCCGCTCTTACAATTCCAGATGTATCAGGCTCACCAAGATCATACCCATCCCAATTTCCTAAACTTCCGAAATCAAGTCCACTAGCTCCTGCTCCAACACCACCAGTTCCAGAACTTCCACTATCTGATGAAGTATCAAAGCTAATCGTATTTAACTCATCAAATCCTCCTAATAGATTTTGAAGTTTCTTTTTAGTCTTGTCTGCTGATGTTCCGGCTGAATCTAAAGAATCTCCTAGATTTCCTACTTGTCCAATCGTAGAGTTAACAGTTCCTCCAATCCCCGCATTAGCTTTAGGTGAATACCCGAACAACGTCTGCATGAAAGTTGCAAAATAACTTGTCACCGTACGTAACCACATCGCCATTTTTGAGAGTAATGGAATAACGACATTAGCAATCGGTAAGAATGCATTACCTAGATTTAAAGCAACATCTTTTAAGATGGCAACTAACTGTTGCAGGCTTGAATTCGTATTTTGGAATACTTCATTACCAAATTTAGATGCAGTTTGTTCTAAGATAGCCATTAATCGAATTTGCTGTTGTGTCTGGAAACTTAATTGATTCCATGACTTACCGTTTGCCAATCGTTTAAAGGCTTCTGTCGTTTCAAGTAATGCAACATTAACATTAACACCTAAATCTTCAATAGCCTCTGTATTCCCTAAAAGACCACTTCGGATACGCTCCATAACATCATCCATCGTACGTCCCGTAGCAGATGCAATAACTGATGATGCTTTTAATAATTCTGTTGTTGCTCCTGTAATCTGATTCGTATCACTCAAGAATGAACTGACTAAATTTGAATAGGTTGCACCAAACTTAAGAACATCACTTTGAGCCATATTGAATGATAAGGCGCTCGTTTCCGCCCACTTAAGGAATGATTGAGTACTTTCTCCCATGGTTCGTGCAACTTGTTGTAAAGAAGCTTCTACTTGCATAGCAGATTGAACACTATTTTTGATGTACTGTCCAACTTTACCCAAAGCATATAAACCAGCAACAGATTTAGTTATGGAGCTAATCGCACTCTTAACTTTACTTACTTGTTTATTTACGGAATCCGTCATAGTTTTAACTTGATTCTGAACCTTTTTAATTTCTTCATTGAATTTTTTAGTGTTAGCTTCCATAACGACCTGTAATGTTTCTAAAGTCACCGTACTACTCATCTTTTGTTCCTCCTTTCTCTTTTAATTGGGCATTATGCCAAAAGGCGAAATCGTCCATCTTAGCTTTGTATAACATTAACTCAACAGACTCTTGTTCTTCTATTTTATCAACCGATAACTCTTCATCAAATAATCCTGGGAATAACTCTTGAATAGGTGTTAGCTTAGAATCTTTGCTGAATAGACACGCCACATACTCTCCTATTTGTCGAGCTAATATTGAATTTAACGTCACATCAACTTTTAGCTGTTGTTTTACCTTTTCAGTTTCGAGTGCTTGTTTGCGTTGATAACTTTCAATAAGATCATAAATCTCCGCAATGCTTAATTCCCAAAATAAAAAGGGTTTATATCCCATATCTAAAAAGATTGGATATAACCCTTCTATTAATTCTGAATAAGTCGTTACAGCGCTTCTTGAACTTTCTCTAAGTTGTTCTCCATCTCTTGAATCTGTTTCGCCGTGAAAAAACCCGATACTTTATAAATATCCATAAAAGTTTTTGTAAAGAACTCTAATTGCGAACCACCTTCATCTAAATATTGATCAAATAAATCATCGACATCTGAACGTTTAATGTTCGAGTTCCAATCTTTCATAGCTCCATGAGCAATTGTTAACATGATACTTAATGGTGGCATTCCGTCTGTATTAAATACAGCCATTAAACTTCGTCCAAGTTTTTCTTCTAGCTGAGATACTGTAGCTGTTTTTAACTTTAACTTATATTCAATTCCGTTTACTTCCCAAATTGCAAATGGTTTTTTAGACATTTTCGTTCCTCCTACTCTGGATCAACAGTTGTAATAGCACTTTGTAATGCCATTTTAAGTGTAAACTCCATTGCGCTATTTACTGCACCACTACCAAGCTTTACGCTAACTTGTGCATTCCATTGGAATTTCGTCCCATCAGGGAATGTCATTTCAAATGATAAGACTTTTTTCTCAGCTGCAGCTTTGCGCATAACACGATATGGAGATGATTCCGTTTTATTTTCATACTTAAATTTATACTCTAAATCTCCAGGATCACCAATTCCGTATTCATACTGTTTAACTGAATCAGATAAACATGTATTCTCTACTTTTTCAGGCTCATCTCCTAATTCGGGAACTTCTTTTAATCCTGCTAAGATAGTATAAGACGAACCTCCACTCAATTCCTTATAACCTAACGTAATTCCATTAGCTAACATTTAATCAACTCCTTATCTTAATAATTTTGATAGACCAACTCTGTATCGTTATCGATGATACCTTCATAACGCATGACTTTATGTTTCAATTCAGATAAATCCGTTACATCTTGGCACATTGTACGTCTTAAGCCTAACTTAGATAATCGCTTATCTACCTCAAGAGCTAACGTTGAAGTGCTTCTTTCATGAAAAATATCAATTTTATAACGTAGCTTCGATTTATCTTCTTTACCATCTGTCCATTCATAGACTGAGTTTTCTTCCTCTACATAAGTAATCGCCGGGAATGTCTCCCAATCAGAAGGGAATCCATCACTGATATTCTCACAAATATCTTTAAGTGCTCCATACACTTGATCTTTGACGTTAATCATCTTCTCGCCTCTCTAATCACTTGTTTTAAGTCGTTTGCTATGTTATCTCTGACCTTACTCTCATTATTTTTCAATGCTGGATACAAGAATGGTTGTGCGGATTGCCCCGCAACATATCGCCATCCTACATCAGGAATCCTTGCTCTCCATTTTGTTTGCTTGTAGGATAACGGACCAGGATATTTATTAGCTACCGGGGTTGTTTCTCCAACTTTCCCTGTTCCAAACTCAACATAAGCGGCATATTCCGTATTCGTATGAACTAATGCAGTAACCTTATATTTTGACTTCCTAGTAGTTGTACGAATACTATTACGCAATTGACCTAAATCAACAGGACATAAATCTTTTGCTGTTCCTTGTACAAACTTAGCTTGTCTAGCCATTATAGGCATAAGGGTATCATTGACATCCATATCCATTCGCTTAAGCTTTTTAAGTAATTTATCGACATTCTGAACACTCATATCTTCATCAACTCAATGACAAAATGAGAATATCGCTTAATCGACTTCACACGGTAATCTGGTGGCTCTGTGGCTTTAACTTCTACACAGATACCATCACCCTCTTTAATCGGAACATGACCGTCATAAAGCATATTCATCATGTAGTTTAGTTTTTCACCATACAATTCAGCTTGTAACTTTCCAGTGGCAGGATAGATATTAGCGTGAATTAATGTTGCTTTATCTTCAAATCCTTCATATTTGCCGCCTTCATTATCTTCAATTACCATTTTTTGCTTTAAATAATAAGGTTTTTTATTTTTTATTCGCATTTGCAAACCTCACGATTTTGAGACGTTTAAATGAGTTTAATTCTCTTTGAATATGAGGTGGTAATTCATCAGAGTAGGTGACACTAACGCCACCCTCACTCCGACTTTTTTCACCACCTCGCTTATGTTCTTGATAAAAGAATTTAGCAAGTTTGAGGATTAAACTATTCATGTTAGAGGTGATCTCAGTACGATTTGTTTCTCGCAATATAAAAGCCTTCGCATCTTCAATAAATGAATTAAGCAAAAGCTCATTACCTGGTTCTAAATCTTCAATTCTACTTCTTAACTCAAATAGCAAATCCATTATGATCCTCCTTTGTTACTCACCATCTTTAACGATAATTTGGATCGCATCAACTTTTTTATTTAAGATAAATACATCCTCGAACGATTCTTCAAAGTATACGTATTTACCTTGAGACATGGCACTAGGTGATTCTAATTGAGCGAATGAATAAGATACGATTGGCAAGATTGATGAAGGGTGTACTAATAACATCTTAATATTTTTAGCCCCACCAGCAACTTCATAACCATCATCGAACGTATAAGCTGTCTTTAATAAATCTGTTGGCACAGAAGTGATTGTAACTTCCTCTAATCGTTCAACATCTCGTACAATCGTTTTTTGAGCATTAGAGCGAACAATAGCAATCGCCTTTGTGATTAATGTCTTTGTAAATGTATCACAGTATAAAATACGTCCTGAATGCGGTACACGAGCTTCGTCCATTGCATCCATCATTTCATCAAATTTATCAAGAATATTCGATACGGTTAACTCTTCTTCTAATGGAGTAATCGCTTTTTGTTCATTTCGTAATTTGTAAATATTAGAGAACATATAAGCATCCATTTCAGGAAATTTTTCTTCTTCATTCATAACTTTTGTGATATTAGCAATAGAAGCGACTTGATTAGTCTCGTTGATATCTTTTGGATGCACTAACGTCTGCCATGTACGATGATTTTTTAAAGTTTTAGTTTCCCATGCATTATCAAAATTGCGGGTAAATCCTCCAATAGTATCACGATCTCCATTTGTACGTCCGCCAACTGAAATCACTGGGATTTGAATGGTTTTAGCGTCAATGACTTTATACTTATTTGAATTTTCTGTATTCCATAAAGCTCCTGAATACAATACATAAGGGTATGCTTGTGCTAATTCATTTGCATATTGTTGTGCATAATTTAATGCTGTCATTTACAATTCCTACTTTCTTTATTAATTTTTAGGTCGGACACCTGTAAATCCAAATCCGAACACAGTGTTACTACCACCGTTCCCACCACTTTTAGGCGGTTGGTTATTGCCTCTTAACTTTTCGTTCACTGCTTTTTCGACCGATGATTGAAAAGCTTTCTCTACTGCATCAATAGAAGCCTTGCATTGATCTGCATCTGTGTAATTCAAAATCTCGGCTAATTCTTTAGGTAATCCTTTTTCAGCTAATGTCTCATATGCAGTTGCTTTCAGTTCTCGAGTCGTAATCTCTCGTTCTCGTTGTTCTAAAGCCTTGATTTGTTTGTCTCGCTCATAATCAGCTTTTTGTTTCTCATTCATAGCAGCCATCTTCTCTGCTTCTGTTTTGGCTGCTTCTAACTTCGCTTGATGATCAGATTCCCACTTACCTTTAGCAGTCTCTAAAGCTTTGGCCACTCGCTTATCGAACTCTGATTGGTATGTTTTGTCTTTTAACATTTCATCGAACGTTTTAGGTTGTTGTTCTTGTCCAGGTTCGTTTGCCCCTGTTTGAACATTATCATTAATTACTTCTGACATTTTTACTCCTCCTTGCCCATCACATTGCTATTGCCCCATGATGTTCAAATTGTTATTTAAGCCTTTTAATGCCTTGCTTAGGGCAAAATAAAAAGTTATCAGCAAACAGCTAATAACCTTAATTAGATTCATTTGTGAACTGAGCTTTCCATTCGGAATAACTCATGTTTGCCGGGACTAAATAAGTCTTCCTTGTTTGTGGATCTCTTGCTCTACGTCGCATGGTAGCAAGCACTCCATCATCAATTCCCATTCTAGTTGTACTCCGGCACCAAGGATGAAGTGGTGGTAAATTCTCACCAACGATAGCATCACTTATTTTAATCCTTTTTCTGTCCATTTTACGACAAGGTTTAGATGTTCTACTATCTAGCGTAGCAACAAAGATATATTCTTCAATGTCGCACTCTTTATAGGACTGTAATTCTGCTTGATTACTGATATAAGTCATTTCTGTTCTAATCAACCGTTCAGCAGCAAAAACACCATCTTCACTCATTTCTTCAAGCTCTATAGCTAATTTACGATAACTTTTACCCGTCATAACGCCTTTAAGCAGTACTTGCTCTAACTTCTTTGCCATGACTTGAGAATTACGCCAAACTCGGTCTGAATAGTGTATCCCACTCCAATTCGTTTTAAGAATCTCCTCAATAACCTCTGTAGGCATAGCAGCTACATTAAAGCCTATAGCAAGGCCTTTTTGAATATCGTAACAATTCAAATAATAAGCTTTGTTAATCGTCCTCGTATAAAGCTTTTCGCACTCTCTAAGCTCCACATCAGCTACAGTAGCTAGATTGAGATAGATACTCTCTTTCAACGCTTCTAATCGAGTAATACGAGCCCCATACGCCTGTGATTCTATATGAGCAATAATTTTTTGTTTAAGCTTCTCATCTTCAATCGTGGGAAGTATTTTTTTATATTGATTTATGACTTCATTCTTAATTTTCTGATTTAAGAATTTTTTAGCCTCTAATTTAGTTAAGGCGTTCCCAATCATAAAGTTATCTAGCATTCGCTCAATATCCTGATTAATTTCTTTTATAGCCTCTTCATAGGCTTTAGAAATTTTTAAAATAACACGGTTGCTATCTTTATGATAAGTTTCCATTCGCTTATTAGAGCGATTAGACCAATACATATCTGACTTAGCCATAAATATACTGATGCACAAAGAACCAATTTAATAAACTAGCTGCCAAAAGTATTAATCCACTAACCCTTGATGAAGTATCCTTTCCAACTATTATTGTATAAATGCCACTAAACGATAAAAGAGCATTAATTAATATCATTATCCACGCTATTACTATCATCCTCATTCACCTCTTTGAATTCATACGATCCAAAAGCCTTTTGAGTCTCCTCGATAGACTTCTGACGTTCTTCCTCTAATCGTTTACGTTCTTCCTCAATATCAATTTCACTATCAAAGCGTTGAACTCGCGTTTCCCATGAGATAAACCCTTCTGTTTCTTGAGCTATTTTTGCGGCTAATTCATCATCAACTGGTAATGAGCGTTTCATAATAATATCAATAGAATTCGTATCAATACTATTTGCTCTGACACCCTCTACGTTAGCCATTAGTTTTAACCGTTGTCTAATCCCACGCTTAAAGTAACGTTCTTTTGTCTTTGCTAACTGTTCAAATCCCAATAGCTTGTACTTCATAGCAACCCCTGATGTATTACCAACAAAGTTTTCATCGGTTAAACACGGGACCTTACTAAATTCATGGATATCATCTTTTAATGACTTCTTAAGTACCTCTATTTGTTCTTCATTCAGTCCTTTAACAAGCCACTTCGCATCTCCACCCTCGCTTAATTCAATGATTTTCATTTCCTTGAGCAGGCGTGCGGTTTCGACTTGTTCATCTTGTGTGTCACCTAATGAAGCACCAATGACAGCAAGCAATGCATCTACCATTTGTTCCTTATCGTTGACACGATCAGATTGCAATAAATTATAAGCATCGATTAAAGTAATAACACCTTCGTAATCGCCACGTATTTTTTTATTATTTTGATATTCAATAACTGGCACACCACCGAAGAAATGTTCCTCTACGCCTAACTCATTAGGATTTCTACTTGTTAAATCAGTAAAAAAATAACTGCACACCTCTTTGTCGGTATAAACACTCACATTATAGCCTTTAAGTGTATTGTTGATATCGTATTTAGGCGAATAAGCAACTGCAAATAATGATTTTTGCCTAACCGTATCATCAACGACTAGAAATGTATTTAGAGGACTTAGAACCGCTAATTCCGGATAAGGGATCTCTTCATTATTCATATACAACAATTCATAACCAACTCCGAACACGCTGCAATCTAAAGCTAGTTCGTTATTGTGTGAGTCCTCGTCAATTTCAACAAATAATTCATTCAGCCCCTTGGCACTATCACCACCATATACAATCGGTGTACCGAATACATACCCAGTTGCCATATCGGTGATATATTCAGCATGATTACACACTAACCGATTATTTGGTAATAAATCACTTGATAAAGAACGATTAAGTATTTCATGATCACCTTCATAATAAGCATCTAACTTCTTGTACCTTTGGCGCATTGTACTATGCTCCTCAATACACTTAACAACTAATTCAATAGGAATACTCCCATCTTCATTCAATAAGTCACGATCTTTAACTATTGCCATTTTCTCACCTACCTTATTCCGACTCTAGCTTTACTATTAATCTTAACTTTTGATTTAACACCTTCTGAATAAATTGCATATCTAATAGCATCTAAAACATCATCGTAAAGTTTTATTGGTTCACCTGTCTTAGCATTCCAAACATACATATAAATCTCTTGCTTAAACCTAGTAACAGCTGATTCCAAAATAAAAAGCCTATTCGTTTTAAATAGACTTGCCACTGATTCAATTCCACTCAAGACACTTTTATCAGCATTTTTAGCATTTAAATTATTATTCTTGAACTTCTTAATGTATTCTGGACGTGCTGTATCGCAGTAAATAGGAATATTCCCGTACTCAGCTTTCACTTTTTTAGCTCCCTCTATCCAAAAATCAACTTCCTCATGTTGCTTAGAAACTTCTTTAACAAGATAGTGATCACCTTTGTCATCAATTCCAATTACAATTAAGGCTCCAAAGTGTTCATATCCCCAGTCCATACCAGCAATAAATTTAACGAAATTAACACCTTCAATAGACTTCACATAATGAATATCTCGATTGAAGTCTTTGTACACCGCACCTTCTGCTGTCACCCAAAGTCCTAAGATATCTCTATCATAAAACATCCCACTTGGAGTTGAGTTTTTAATATTTGCGCGATAACGTTCCGTTAAGAATGTATTGTCATCTAACTCATAGCGATATTCTTGAACAGTTTTACCATCTGCTTTATCTATGAAATCAACTTTCAACCAATGCTCAGGATTATCGGGGTTAGTATCTATAAGCAACCTAGCTCCCTCACCAGAACAACGAGACTTTATCTCATTAAATACTTCTCGATTTGCGATAGTCCCTTCATTGATATAGGCTCCAAAAGCAGTCATACCACGGATACGACCTAAATCATTTATTTTGCTATGACCAAAACAGCACACTTGAACACCAAACAACATAAATCGATTATGCTTATCAAAATTAAACTCAATATCATATTTATTCGTTAATTCATTTAAGACGTTTCGTTGTAATGCTCCTAAATCTGCCCCTGCTAAAATATATTGAGGTTTCTTGATGTTTAACCGATTTGCTATCTTTCTTACACGCTTAAGTTCAAAAAGAAAAAGATCATTGTTCAGAATCGTCTTTCCGGTACGCTTGGCACCATGATTGATTAACATGAAATAATCATTATTTAGTGCGAACTTTAATACTTCTTGTTGCTTTGGGTGATAAAGATTACTAATCATCCTCAAACACTCCTTGTAGCTGCTCTAAGTATTGATCCAACTTATCTTCTTTCGTTTCACTTTCACTTTCGAGTAGTTTATAGTACTTCGTTAAGAAATCTAATGCCTTCAACTTATCCTTTGTTCTCACTTCTGCCCCGTCTAGAATTTCTTCATCTGTAAAAGCAATCTCTTGATATTTTCGAATGACATCATTGGCATCCATAAAATCCATTTGGAAACGTAACTGTTTCAACTGCATGATTTCATCTCTTATACAAGGATTTACAAGGAGTTTGTAACCCTCTGCATTCGCTACATCATAACTACAGTTATATGCTTTTCGATAAGATTGTGTGGCATTAAAAGTTTTAATATACAGTAAACAAAAAATCCTTTGCTTCTCGGTTAAATCGTCATTCTCGATGACTCCTATTACCTCTGTAGCAATTGGCTCTTTTTTCATTCTCTTATTCTTCTTTTCTTTCGGAGTACTCCGTTCATTTATTTGGAGTACTCCGTTTAATTTAGAGATCCATTTATCTTTTGTTTTCCACCCTGATACAGTCTTCTCAGATATACCAAGAATATTAGCAATCTCTCTATTCTGTATCTCTCCATTGGATTCTTTGTATAGCTCAAAAGCCTTATCTCTATTTGGACTTCTTTCTCTCGCCACCTTATCACCTCACTTTATTGCATGAAAAAACACACGTCCTGGTAACGTGTGCAAAAACATTGGGATGGGATTTAAGATCACTGATGTGTTATCAAGACATCAATCTGTTTTTAGGG
>OLNJ01001292.1_pt1 | contig 13643 bp, 18 predicted proteins | sample 1672191 | NCBI WGS metagenome assembly OLNJ01 (sample SAMEA3136657, study PRJEB25190) | human gut metagenome | biome: human gut; feature: human-associated habitat; material: faeces | place: Austria | collected 2013 | reverse complement strand
AAAAATAAAAAGACCGTCTACTGAAATGATTTTAAAAATCATTTCAGAGACAGCCTCTTTTTTTATTTACAAATTATAAAATAAAAGTAATTAATTTAGGTGATTGTACTAGAAAAGATTATTTTATAGGTTAAAATATAACGGTTCTCTTCATGTGAAAATTATAATAGATATAATATGAAGAGGTGTTTTTATGAAAAATGGATTAAAATATATAACATATATAATAGTGATTGCTTGTATAATATTTTTATTTAAACCTAAAATTTTAAAAGCTGTTGGATGGAGCTATAAAGATATATACAATGTTAATATTAAAACAGAAGAAATTGAGAGTATGTATAAGGATTTAGATATACAGTATTTAAGATATGAATGGGCGGAAGAATTAGATATTGATAATGAACCTACAATATTGGTTTATCATCATACAGCAATAAAGAACATATCTCCAGAAGATATAGATAAATTACATAAAAATAAAGGTTGGAAGGGAATTGGATATCATTATTATATAAGGAAAGATGGAACTATTTACAAGGGAAGAGAGGATGAGGCTGAAGGATCTCATGTGAAAGGATATAATAAGAAATCTATAGGTGTTTGCTTAGAGGGAAACTTCGAAGAAGAGTATTTAACAGACGAACAAATAGAAGCGTTAAAGAAGCTTTCAATATATATATGTTTAAAATATAATATAAAGGATATTCTTCCTCATAAAGAGTTAGGAAATACTCTTTGTCCAGGAAAGAATTTTCCATTAGAAGAAATTAAAAATGATATTATAAAAGAGCTTAAAAGTATTAAGTAATAAAGAAAAAAGAGTTGTTTTAAAGCAACGGGTTCCGATTTGAGGTGCAAAGTAATGAAATCACATGCAAAATCACACCACAAATCACAACTATAATCACAGAATTAAAATAATAAAAAATGGAGATAACACTATGTTTAAATTAGTCTTATCTCCACTTTTATTTAATTCACAATGTATTAATATTAGTCGTTATTTCTTATTAATATTATTAATAAATTTTATAAGTGCAAATATTCCTAACCCAATTAAGATTACTATTGTAATCGGTAAAAAAGTTGCTAATACACCAATCATAAGTCCCCTCCTCTAAGTAAAAAGTAATACAGCAGCTCGCCATAATTTAAAATTGTTCCTTTAAATATACTCGACAACTTGAAAGTTAACTCTCAAAATTTCTCTGTATACCTAATAACATAGCAGATGGTCCATCTTTATATATATCATATAAATTACCTATATTTGAGGCTAAATAAAGTTTTCCACTAATTGCTGCAAACTTGTCCCAATATGCACCGCAATTAGACTCTTCTAAATACTCTTTTTGTTTAAGTATATTTGTTTCGGATAATGCCCTTTGTAATTTTCTCACCGAATTCTGATAGTATGTTTGTATCATAGAACTAAAATTATATGAACTTATTTTATCATTGAAGGATAATAAGTGTGCAAACCCTTCATCAAATATAATGTAAGTAAGTTTATCTTCATATATCTTATCAATAACAGGATAGTCAGCATGTATACAAGTATGTGATATTTCATGTGTAATCATTCCTATAATTAATGATACAATATCATCTCCCTCTTTTTCATAACTCATAAACCTTATCAAATCAAAAATAACATATTCTCTCCCATTATGCTCACGAACCATTGCATCGTAAGGTGATGGACATCCAACAGCCAGTATTATATTTACATCATTAATTAAACTTTTCCACTCTGGAAACAATGTTGAAAATAATTCTACATTATATGGAGTAAAACTTATTAAACTTTCATATGTTTTTTCATATATTTCTTTAATCTTTTCTTTATACTCATTTTTAGGTCTATCAAAAGTATATTCTCCTTTGTCTAATATACTATTAAACAGCCAATGACTTTTATAATCATCTTTTCCTACTAAATAACTTTTAATCATTGAATCATCAATATTCATCTACTTCCCTCCAATAGTTTAATTTATTATATATTGCCTAATATATAATAAAAAATCTCATCACTAAATTCCTATTTCGCTCACAAAACAATTGTTCATTATTTATTTAATATTATACTAACATGATTTACAAAAATATTCCATAAGACCTATTTCCACTAGCAATATTGTATGACAAATCACATATCAATTCACATATATATTCTCAAAGATAATATATTTATTATTTTTTTAAAAGACCTGCGATTTTATATGTGATTTATGTTGTGATTATATAGAAATATTTATTTGTGTATCCATTAATATTCAAGTATTTAAGCCATTTATAAAAGAAAAATCACATGTGAATCTTAGTGTGATTCTGAATGTGATTTTAGTTGAGATTTTAGGTTAATTAGTAACTTTTGTACCTAGAAAAGGAACCCGTTGGTTTTAAAGCAACTCTTTTTGTATATTAAGCATTTTTCATTGATAATAAAGCTTTAGCTAATTGATCAGGGCAAGAAGTTCCTTTAGAACCACATTGAATTCCTTGTAATTTATCAATTGCATCGTTAATATTCATACCTTTAACTAGTGAAGAAATACCAAGTAAATTTCCAGCACAACCTCTTACGAAATTAACATTTTCAATTTTATCATCTTTTACATCAATATGTATTTCTGTTGAACAAACACCAGAAGTCTTGTAAATATACATTTAAATGCCTCCCCATAATAAGTAATAACAATAATATTATAAATCCTTATACAATAAAAAGAAAGAATCAAAATAAAATTATGTAATATTGAAAAAATGTGCCAAGTTTTATAAAGATGCATATATTAAAAGTACAAGAGGTTTCAACCTAAAGGAGGTGAAATAAGGGTGAACTCTATATTAGTTTGTAACACAGGAGCAGATTCCCTTTCAAGAATTATTTTAAATGATTTGCATTTAGAAAAGATAACATTTAATTTAGGTGAGAAACCTATAGGACCTAATGGAATCGAGGTCTATGATGATGGGTTTATAACTACTAATAGTTACAGTGACTCAATATCATTTTTTGATAAAAAATATCTTAAAGAGATAAAAAATGCAAAAATAGGACCATCGCCTAATGATTTAATAGTATATAAAAAGAAAGTTTATACTATTTGTGGGGAATCAAATTCAGTAGTAGTATATGATATTCTAGAGGATAAAGCATTATATGAAATTGCTACAGGAAGCTGGCCTTATAGCGTAGAAGCTGATATTGAAAAAGGAATAGCATTCATAGCAAATTTTGAAAGTAATGATATTACAGTTATTAATATGGATAATAATAATGTTATAAAAAAGATAGATGCTAATGAGTATCCTACAAAGGTATTGTTATCTAAAGATAAAGAATTTTTGTATGTATGTGAAAGTTACTTAGGTCATGATAAAAGTGGTTTTTTAGATGTGATTTCAGCTAAAACATTAAAAAGTATAAAGAGAATTACTGTAGGTAGTTCCCCTATGGATGTTATAGAGGGGGAGGAAAACATATATGTATCAAATTTTACTGATGGAACAATAAGCGTAATAAATAAGGGCAACATGATTCTTCAAGAAAGTATATATGTTGGAGGAATGCCTAAAGGAATGATTACTCATGAAAATAAAATATTTGTTTCAGATTACTTAAAAGGAAAGATATATGTTATAGAAAATAACAAAATAAATAAAGTCATAGCAATCGAGTCTGAACCCAATGCCATGACTTTGTTTTAATCTTCATCAGAAAATAAACTTTGCATAATTCTAGTATAAATATCTGAAGGATTATCTTTCCATTTGCTGCATAATGCTTTAGCTTGAGATTTTGTTGGAACAGACACCTTCAAGTCGATTAATAGCATCTCATCTTCGAGAGCTTTAAGATTAACAATAAAAGAATCGCTATTTTCTATAGTATAATCGCTATAAATAGTTAATTCCTTTTTTATATTATCAATTACTGAGGAGATATAATTATCAATTATATCTCTTTTTATTGGTGAAATTCGTTGCGTGAAGAACGAAAGCACCTTTTCACCTTTAGTAGTAATCGTTAAAAGCTTTTTATCATTTTTTTCTATATATTTTAGAAACTCAGAAGATAATAGCTCAGTTATATATTGCTGTAAAGTAAAATAATTAATAAAATTATTTTCTAAAATTATTTCAGTTAACTGAGTATTTGATATTGGATGCTTTAATGATTTTATAACATATAAAACTAATAATTTATTTTCTGCTAATTCTGCTGAATTTTCGTACATACTAAACCTCCATTATATAAGGGTCTATTTTATTATAACATAAATTTAGAATTGTGGAATAATATAGGCATTAATATTATAAATAAAGAATATAAATTATTATGGACAAAGGAGGAGTGATATGTTTAGAAAAAGAAAGATTATAATAGCTATATTTTTGATTATTGGAACTATGGTTACATCTATTATAGGAGCAAAATCTATGTTAGTTAATGGTAATCTTGATAAGAAGCCTATTTTTAAAGTTAATACAGATAAAAAGCAAGTGGCATTAACCTTTGATGTTAATTGGGCTGAAAATGAATATCTGTATGACATATTAGATGTACTAAATAAATATAATGTAAAAGCGACATTTTTTGTAATGGGCAAGTGGATTATTTATCCAGAAGGGAATAAAGAAAAGCTAATAAAGATTAATGAGATGGGACATGAAATAGGAAATCATAGTTATGTTCATCCAAGTTTTACAAAAATTGATGAGACTAGAATGTTAGAGGAATTAACAAAGACAGATAATATTATATACGAAACTATCGGGGTCAAGCCTACGCTATTTAGATTTCCAAGTGGAGATTATAATGATAAAGCATTACAATTTGTTTCAGAAAATGGATATAAATGTATACAGTGGAATTGTGATTCGGTTGACTGGAAGCAATCAGGTAAAGATATTGAATATGAAAGAGTTATGAAAAATGTAAGCGCTGGATCAATAATGCTATTTCATAATAATGCAAAGTATACTCCAAGTAATTTAGATAGAATAATTCCTAAACTCCAAGAAGAAGGATATGAATTTGTTACAGTTGGAGAGCTTACAGATTATGATGAGTACTATATAGATGAAAATGGAGAGCAACATAAAAAATAAATATTAGAAATATATTGAAATTTAAGATAATATTGTATTATAATGGAAATAAATCCTTGTGGGGTAAAAGCAATAAAAAATCAAACTAATTACTAAGGGAGAGAGGGGTAACGATGGATAATTTGATGTTAAATAACAAGATTTATCTTGAAGGAAAAATTGTAAGTGAATTAGAATTCAGTCATGAAATGTATGGAGAGGGATTCTATACTTTTTACATGGAGGTGCCAAGGTTAAGTGATTCTGTAGACTTATTAAATATTACAATATCCGAAAGGCTTATAAGTAATATGAATATATCTGTAGGAAATGAAATAATAGTTTTAGGACAATTAAGATCTTATAATAAGTTTGTTGATGGTTCTAATAAACTGATATTAACTGTGTTTGCTAGAAACATAGAGCCATGTATAGAAAGAAGTAAAAATCCAAATGAAATATTCTTAGATGGATATATATGTAAAGAACCTGTTTACAGAAAAACTCCGTTTGGAAGAGAAATCGCAGATGTTTTATTGGCTGTAAATAGAGCATATAATAAATCAGATTATATTCCAACTATAGCTTGGGGAAGAAACTCAAGATTTTGTCAAACACTTGAAGTTGGAGATAATATAAGGGTATGGGGTAGACTTCAAAGTAGAGAATATCAAAAAAAGGTAAATGATAATGAAGTAATCAAGAAGATTGCATATGAAGTGTCTATATCTAAGATGGAAAGAGTTACAGAAGAAACAGAAAATAATAATAACAATACTTCTCCATCTGAAGAAGGTGCTGTATAATTCATTTATATAAAAAAGGAGCTAATAAGCTCCTTTTTTATATTATAAAATATTAACGTAAATCATCTATAAATTTAGTTTTGCTTTTAGTTTTAGCATCTACATTTTTTATTATTTTAGCGGGTGTCCCTGCAACAACAACTCCAGATGGAACATTTTTTGTAACAACAGAACCTGCGGCTACAACAGAACCTTGACCTATTTTGATACCTTCTAGTATAACTGCATTTGCACCTATAAGAACATCATCATCTATAATGCAAGGTTCTTGGCTTGGAGGTTCTAATACTCCGGCGATTATAGCACCAGCTCCTATATGAACTCTCTTACCAATTTTCCCCCTAGCGCCAATAACTGCATTCATATCAACCATGGTATAATCACCTATTTCTGCTCCGATATTAATTATTGCTCCCATCATTATAATCGAGCTTTTACCTATCTTAACACCCTCCCTAATTATAGCTCCAGGTTCAATTCTGGCATTTATTGAAATGATATCTAATAGTGGAATAGCAGAATTTTTTCTATCAGCTTCTAGACGATAATAGTTAATATTCTCTTTGTTATCAATTATAAACTTTGATATGTATTCAAATTCACCGAATAATATATAAAAGTTATTAGAGCCATACCACTCTATATTTTTATCGTTAATATCATTTAGAGAACCATTTATATAAGCTTTTATTGGTGTAGATTTTTTTATGTTTTTTATATATTTGACAATCTCATCATGATCATTAAAGTTATAACTCATAATATCCTTCCTTTCAAGATTTAGATTAAATAAATTAATCGTAATTATTATAATTATAATAAAGAAATAATAAGAATATGATTAAATGAAAATTATTTACTAAAGTATAAGTTTGTAATAAAATTTTTAAGAGGAGTGATTATTATGAAGCTAGAAAAAGGATTAGTTCAGGTATACACAGGAAATGGGAAAGGTAAAACTACAGCATCTATAGGCTTAGGAATAAGAGCATATGGTAACGGATTAAAAGTTATTATGATACAGTTTTTAAAAAGTGGTATTACTGGAGAACTAAATGTCTTAAATAATTTAGGAGAAAATTTTAAAGTTTATAGATTTGAAAAAGAAAAAGATTTTACTTGGAATCTTACTGATGAGCAAAAAGAAGAGTTAAAGAAAGAAATAACAGAAGGATTCGATTTTGCAAAGAAGGTAGTAAAAGAAGATCTGTGTGATATGTTAATTTTAGATGAAGTTATGGCATCTGTTAACGGAGGATATATTAAAGAGGATGATGTGGTAAAATTAATTGAAAACAAGCCAGAGAATATGGAAATTGTTTTAACAGGTAGAAATGTACCTAAATCTATAGCAGATAAAAGTGATTTGATAACAGAAATGAAAGATATAAAACATTACTTTAATAAGGGTGTTCCAGTTCGTAAAGGAATAGAATTTTAAATTAAAAAGAAGAGTTTTAAAACTCTTCTTTTTAATTTCCTGCAGGATTATAGTGCTCGCTAGATACACCTTCTCTCTTTACTGATTTATGCTTTCTATTAGGGTTATGATTATGACCTTCTTCGGTTATTGGAGTTTGATAATTACATTTTTCCATTCTAGCGTATTTATTATCGGGTTGACTATCTTTTGGCATATTAAACCTCCTATAAATTGTTTTACAATTATAGTATGTCTATATGCTATAAATATTATTAATAAAGATGATAAACATTAGTTTAGGCCTTTAATTAAAAATTAAGCATACTTTCCATATCATATAATCCAGGAGATGTAATTTTACTCATATACTCACAAGCTTTTAAAGTTCCAATAGCAAATACTTCCCTTGAAATAGCTTTATGGGTTAATTCAATTACTTCGCCGGTTCCAGCAAAGATTATTTCGTGATCACCCACTATTGAACCACCTCTTATTGCATGTAGAGCTATTTCTTCTTTTTTACGTTTATTTTTACCGTAGCGTCCATAAACAAAATTAGTTTTAGTGTCTATAGAGTTAGATATTGTATTAGCTAGTAATAAAGCTGTTCCACTAGGAGAGTCTACTTTTTGATTGTGATGCTTTTCTATTATTTCAATATCATAATTATCGTATAAGAGGGGAGTAATTTTCTTTAAAATTATATTTATTAGATTAATACCGTAAGACATATTAGCTGATTTAAAAATAGGAATAATATCAGCTTTTTCTTTTATCAAATCTAAGTCACTAGAGCTATATCCAGTAGTACATAATATTAATGGCTTTTTTGTTTTTTCGCTTAATAATATTAAGCTTTCTAGAGCTGTTGGTCTAGAAAAATCTAATAATACATCATAGGTGGTATTTATATTTGATAAGGAAGTAAAAACAGGAAATTGAGTATCACAAGGATATTTATCAACACCGGCTATAATATTTAAGTCTGGAAATTGACTTATAACATCTGTTATAACTTTTCCCATTTTTCCACAACATCCATTTAGAAGAATTTGAATCATAAAAACACCCCTTAAATTAAATTATAATTTTCTAATGTTTTAACTAATTTAATTTTATTTGTATCATCCATTTCATAAAGTGGAAGTCTTAAATTTCCAACATTTTTTGATAATAAGTTAAGAGCTGTTTTAACAGGAATGGGATTGGTTTCTATAAACAGCATATTACAAAGCTCTAAATAATCTAGTTGTAGTCTTAAAGCTTCATCATAATTTCCATTTAAAAATTCTGATGCAATATTATGGATTACTTTAGGAACTATATTAGCAGCCACTGATATAACACCAAGGCCACCTAATGACATTATAGGAATTATCTGATCGTCATTTCCAGAATAAATATCAATTGAATCACCACAAAGTGCTTTCATTTTAGCAATTTGACTAATATTACCGCTAGCTTCTTTTATAGCAATTACATTATTTAGAGTAGATAACATTAAAAGTTGCTCAGGAGTAATATTCAATCCCGTTCTACTAGGAACATTATATGCAATAATTGGAGTGTTTACAGAATTGTTAATTGCTTCAAAATGCTTTATAAGACCTTTATTATTAGTTTTATTATAATAAGGTGTAATGATAAGTAGGCCATCAACACCAACACTTTCTGCATATTTGCTCATGTTAATGGATTTAGTAGTATCGTTAGTACCTGTACCAGCAATAACTGGTATTCTATTTTTTACTACATCTACTGTGAATTTAATTGTATTTTTCCTTTCTTCTTCTGTCATAGTTGTAGCTTCACCAGTTGTACCACAGATTATTATAGCATCAGTTCCTTCAGAGATATGCCATTCAAGCAATTCTTCAAGTTTATTATAATTAATTCCACAATCATTAAAAGGAGTAACTATTGCAACTCCAGAACCTTTAAAAATTGACATAATATGACCTCCTATAAATTATTTTATTAATGTTTCAAGGATTTGCACCGCATTTAAAGCAGCACCTTTTCTCAAGTTATCGCCTACAACCCAAAGATTAAGACCATTTTCAATGCTAAAATCTCTTCTGATTCTTCCAACAAAAACATTATCTTCTCCATCTACAATAATAGGCATAGGATATTTTAATGATTCTTTTTCATCATAAACAGTTAACCCACTAGTGTTGTTGAAAATAGTTATTATATCATCTAAATTATAACTATTTAAAAGCTCTACATTTATGCTCTCGCTATGACAGTTTAATACTGGAACTCTAACTGTCGTAGCTGTAATTTTTAAGTCATTATCATGAAGAATTTTTTTTGTTTCATTTATCATTTTTATTTCTTCTTTTGTATATCCATTATCTAAAAATACGTCAATTTGAGGGATACAATTATTAAAAATTTGATAAGGAAATTTAGTAGGGGTTATTCCAGAAGCACCATTTTTAAAATCATTAATTCCTCCAATTCCTTCGCCAGATACAGCTTGATAAGTTGAATATATAATTCTCTTTAGTCCATAATTATCTTTTAATGCCTTTAGTGGAATCATAGCTTGTATTGTTGAACAATTTGGATTAGCAATTATACCTTTATGGTTTTTTAAATCTTCGGGATTTACTTCTGGAACTACTAGAGGAACATCATCATTCATTCGCCAAGCATTAGAGTTATCGATGACGATAGCACCATATTTAGTGAAAAGTGGAGCAAAGTATAAACTTGCATCACCACCTGCAGAAAAAAGAGCATAATCAATTTTTTTATCTTTTATATTATTTTCACTAGTTTCTTGAACTAAATAGCTATTACCTCTAAATTTAAGATGGGTTCCATTAGACTTTTTTGAAGCGAAAAGGTAAAGCTGATTAATTGGAAAATTTCTTTCTTCTAAAATACTTAGAAATTTTCTTCCAACATTACCGGTAGCTCCGACTATTGCAATATTGTACATAAGTTATCCTCCTACAAATAAGTAAAATAAATTTAAATTAAATAATCTTTATTTAGGAATTTTTAATCTAATTAAGTTAATTATTCACCATAGTAACAATATATGAGGGACAACTAAATAAGTTATAAAAATATAGGGGGATAAATATAATGTTGTTGGAGAAAATACATATAACAAATTTATTAAAGGGGAACTAATATGAGTAAAACACCATTAAAAAAAATTATTAAATCAAAATTAAAAAGTAATAAAGAATTAACACCTGAAGAGCTTTTAAGAGAAAAAATAAAATATGAAATAGCAGATGAATTAGGATTAAAGGAGAAAGTTGATGAGTATGGATGGGCAGGTTTAACAGCTGAAGAAACAGGGCGTATTGGAGGTATTATGACTAAAAGAAAGAAAGAATTAAAAATACCTACTAATGATGAGATCTTAGGTAGAAAGTAAATTAAATGTTATTTAGCATAAGAATAAAAAATATGATAAATAGAAGTTTCGGTTATCGTTGACTAAAAGTACTTTTACATATATTATAGTTTGTAGAAAAATATAGCTTTGGGTTAGTTATATTTCTACAAATTTTACCTAAATAAATCACTACAAGTGAGGGGGGATTTTATGGCATATGGTGAATTCGCCAAAATCTACGATGAACTTATAAATGAAGATATAAATTATGATGAAATGGTTAGTAGAATAATTGATATTTGTAAAGAAGAAAATATTAATTTTAATAACTATTTAGATGTAGCTTGCGGAACTGGAAATGTTACTATACGCTTAGCTACAAAATTTAAAGATGTTTTTGCTGTAGATTTATCAGAAGATATGCTACGTGAAGCTTTTGAGAAGTTTAAAGTTAATAAGATAAAAGGTAAAGTAATATGTCAAGATATGACTGAGTTAAGATTAAATAAAAAATTTGATTTAATAACATCAGTTCTGGATTCTACAAATTACATAATTGATGAAGAAGGAATAGTATCTTATTTTCAGTCTATAAATGAGCACCTAAACGATGATGGAATATTTATATTTGATATAAATTCATATTATAAACTATCACAAATATTAGGAAACAATATATATACATATAGTGAAGAAGAAGTTTTCTATACATGGGAAAATACTTTCGAAGATAATTTGCTTTCAATGTTCTTGACCTTCTTTGTTAAAAATGGAGATTTATATGAAAGATTTGAGGAAGAACATTTAGAAAGAGCTTACAAAGAAGAAGATATTGAAAAATATTTAAAACTTGCAAATTTAGAGATAATAAATAAATTTGATGGATATACTGATTGTAAAGTTAAAGCGGATAGTGAAAGATTAGTGTATGTTGTAAAGAAGAGTAGATAATTTGGAGGGAAGTTAAATGAAAGATACAATTATAACAGCGACAGCTAAAGAAGGAATGGTTAGAATTATTGCAGGGTCAACTACAAATTTAGTTGAAAAAGCACGTGAGATACATGAATGTACACCAGTTGCAGCAGCAGCTTTAGGAAGATTGTTAACTGCAGGTGCTTTACTAGGAAGTACGTTAAAATCAGAAAAAGATGTAACTACTCTTAAGATAAATGGTGGAGGAGATGCAGAAGGAGTAGTTGTAACTGCGTATAAAGGTGGTATAGTTAAAGGATATATAGGAAATCCTTATGGAGATTTACCATTAAACTCAAAGAATAAATTAGATGTTGGTGGATATATAGGAAAAAATGGAAATTTAATTGTGATTAAGGATTTAGGATTAAAGGATCCATATGTAGGGCAAGTACCGATATTTTCAGGAGAAATAGCTGAGGATTTAGCTTATTATTTTACAGTTTCAGAACAAACACCTTCTGCTGTAGCGTTAGGAGTTTTAGTTAATACTGATTATTCAATAAAATGTGCTGGTGGTTTTATAGTACAAATGATGCCAGGTGCTGATGATTTATTAGCAGATGTAATAACATATAGGTTAGAAGAAATTCCATCAATAACGACTCTTCTTGATGAAGGTAAAACAATCAAAGAAATAATAGAATATATTTTTGATGGTATGGATCTTAAAATATTAGAAGAAGTTGAACCTGAATTTAAGTGTAACTGTTCAAGAGAAAAAGTTGAAAAGGCATTAATATCTATAGGCGAGAAAGAGCTTAGAGAAATTGCTGAAGAAGGAAAAGATGAAGAGCTAAAATGTCATTTCTGTAATGCTAGCTATGTATTTACAAAAGAAGATATACAAAAATTATTAAATAGTTAATGTTTTACACCACTAAATTGTTATAGTTTAGTGGTGTTTTTTAATAACAAAATATATTCAACTTTTAAGATACTTATACGTATTATATAAAAGAGTAAATTTACAGACATAGTAAGCTGCCTCTATCAATTAACTTGCCTTCATGTAAATAAACTGGAGTAATATCATATTTGTTTAAAAAATGTTTTATTTCTTTTCCATATTTATATTTGTTTAAATTACCAAAAAAGGCTAAAGAGTTATCGCATATTTTTCCACCAACTCCACCAATAAAACCATAATTTAGTCCTGGTAATAATATATCTCCAGGAGGAAGTAGTAAAATATCATAACCTTCAGTTTTTAAAGTATCATATATTCCTTTATCATTTGTTATGATAGCTTTATTTCTAACCGGTAGTATTGAGCATTTAGAATAGCCTTGTTTAACGTTGATGAACTTTTTATTATCCAAGGAAGAGATAAGATTCTTATCTGTATATTTAAAATTATGGATAATATCATCGTCTAATATTGCGGCATTTAACATGATATTTCCAGGATATTTTTCTGCAAGAGAACTAAAACTTTTTATATAGGTAATATCATATAGTTTAAGTTTTTCAATAAAAGTATCATCAATATCTTTTTGTATAATTATTTTTTTTTCTTTTTTATCAATTATATTTAATTGTATATCTACGTGACCATCAATAGCATCATATAATATTGGATTTTTTGGTACTTCTATAAAGTTTATATTAAGTTTTGATAGCGAATTTTTTTCAGTTGTTGTAGTTCTATAATCAATAAATGCAACCATATAAGCCCACCTTTAATAATTTTAATATAAACGTATATGAAAAATAATAAAAAATCAAGGGTTGTTTACCTAAGATTGATAGTATATAGATAATTTTTTTATACATACTATTATTAAGAAGGGAGTGAAATCTATGATAGTATTGAATTTACGTCGTAATGATGATTTTGATTTCGTAAAAGAGCTACAAGAATTGAGAGACATACTAAAGAAAAAAAACATTACGATAGGGATAGTAGAAAGTTTTGAAGGTGACACTCATTCAGTTAAGGTTATATGTGATGAAAAGTGTTATGACGAAA
>OLNJ01001288.1_pt1 | contig 13691 bp, 10 predicted proteins | sample 1672191 | NCBI WGS metagenome assembly OLNJ01 (sample SAMEA3136657, study PRJEB25190) | human gut metagenome | biome: human gut; feature: human-associated habitat; material: faeces | place: Austria | collected 2013 | reverse complement strand
ATAAGTGTACAACCGATACACCTGCTGATTCAGATATTTATGGTTTTTGCTATAATAATCCAGATGGTACTACTATTATGAAACTTTTTACTTCATAAAATAGAAAGTGATAAACTATAATATATGGTCATGCCAAAGGCATGGCCATATTGACATATAGGAGGAATATGAAAATATATAATTATTATTATAAAATAGTGGACTTAGTAATAAATATAAAAATACCTTGTCAATATGAAATAGGATGTGAAAGTGAAAATTTTATATGTGAGAAGGAAGATGGAATAGAATTTAAATTTCAGGAGATAGAAGAGCCTTTATCTATTGATGGTGAGTTAGTAACTAGAAACAGGGTAAAAATATATCGTACAGAAGATAGAATAATTCATGAATTTTATTTAACACCTGAAGAACCATATGCATGGCGTATACCAATAGATATATATAATTACCAAATAAAATATTTAAAAGGATTTGAAAAAAACTTTAAATATTCAAGAAGTATTTTAGAAGCTATTAATATTGAAGATACTATAAGGAATTTTAATGCATTTATACTTCATAGTTCATTTATAAAATATAAAGAAAAAGCAATATTATTTTCTGCACCAAGTGGTGTTGGAAAATCAACGCAAGCAGAATTATGGAATAAATATGAAAATGCAGAGATAATAAATGGAGATAGAGCAGGAATTAGAAAAATAGATGAAAAATGGATTGCATATGGACTTCCATTTGCAGGATCATCACATATTTATAAAAATGACAAAGCTGAGATTTCGCATATAATAGTTATACGACAAGGGAAAAAAAATAAGTTAATGCGTTTATCTCCAAGAGAAGCATTTATAAAAATATACAGAGAAACAACAATACATACTTGGGACGAAAAATTTCATAAAGATATAGTTGATTTAATTACAGATTTGGTGAAAGATGTTCCTGTTTATTTGTATGAATGTTTACCAGATAAAAGTTCAGTAGAATTTTTAAAAAATATAATAAAGGATGACGAGGATGAAACAAAAATTAGTAGAACCTAGATTAGTTGAATATTTTCATAGAAAGGCACAAATTACAAAAACACCAATAAGTGGCACATTTGAACTCTCGCCACTATGTAACATGGACTGTAAAATGTGTTATATAAAAATGTCAAAGGAAAAGCAAGAAAGTATCGCAAGACTTAGAACAAAGGAAGAGTGGATTGAACTTGCTAAAAAGGCAAAGGAAAAAGGATTGTTATTTCTACTTTTAACAGGGGGAGAACCATTTTTAGTAAAAGATTTTCAAGAACTGTATATAGAACTTTATAAGATGGGATTTTGTATATCTGTTAATTCGAATGGAACAATGATAGATGAGGATGTTATTGAGTGGTTAAAACATTACCCACCGATGCGAATGAATATAACACTTTATGGGGCTAGTGATGAAACTTATGGAAGGCTTTGTAATAATCCGAAAGGATTCACACAAATTGTAAAGGCATTATCTTTATTAAAGGAAAATAACATACAAGTTAAGTTAAATTGTAGTGTTACGCCTTATAATAAGGATGATTTGAAACAAATGATGGATTTTGCTGAAGAGCATAATTTGCCTATTCAAGCGACTTCTTATATGTTTCCACCGCTTAGAAAAGATAAGACAAAAATTGGACAAAATGACAGATTTACAGCGGAGGATGCGTCACTTTATGGTGCATATATTAATGCTTATAATGCCGGAATTGATAAATTTAAAGAATATATCGAATCTGGTCAACTTGCACTTTATGATGCTGATGATGATTGTGGTGTTGTGGAAGGGGAACATATGCGTTGTCGTGCTGGGATTACGAGCTTTTGGATGACTTGGGAAGGGAAGATGCTTCCTTGTGGAATGATTCCAGAGGGAGGGCTTGATCCTTGGGAAGTTGGTTTTGATGAAGCTTGGGAAAATGCGAAAAATATCGTTAGCGAGATTAAACTTCCTGTTAAGTGTGCAGGCTGTGGTAAAAAGGATGAATGTATGACGTGCGCAGCGATGGTTTATACAGAAACAGGAACTTACGACAAAGTTCCACAATATAGATGTGAAATGACAAAAAATTATCCTGAAGCTTGTAAAAAAGTTTTGAAGGAATTGGAGCAACAATTGTAGAATATTTAATAGAACTGTCAATAATTAAAAATTAATAGAGAAAAATGATTGAAAATCAAAGGTATTAGACAGTAATAAAATTTTGGGGGCGATTAAATTGAGTAAGAACAAAAAGATAATCGGAGTAATTATTGGCTTAGTCATAGTTTTAGCTATAGCGATACCAATTGGTACAGGCAAGATTCACCTTGGTGGTAATTCATCAAATGTAGCGAATAATGCGCAATCAGGTCAAAGTGAAAGTGGAGACAAGAACAATAATTCGGCTACTAATAATAAAGATGGAGAAAATTCAAAAGATAATTCTGACAAAAATTCAAATGGATCTGATTCAAATGATGCTGATAATAATGGAAGTAATTCGAATGGTGGGACAAGTTCTAACGGAGGAAGTAATTCAAACGGTGGAACTAACTCAAATGGAGGTTCTTCAAAAGATGGCAGCATAACTGATTTTAACAATACTGGTCAAAAGGTTAAAAAGAATTATGAACCATCTGATGCTGATATAAAAATTCAACGTGTGGATGCATATTCAGGAATATTTATAGAAGATGGTTCTGATAAAGAAGTTAAAAATGTGGCTGCTATCGAAGTTAAAAATACATCTAAGAGAGCTGTAGAGTTTGCACAAATACAACTTTACAATGGAGATAAAAAATTAGTGTTTGATGTATCAACATTACCAGCTAATTCATCAGCTGTTGTTATGGAAAAAAATAAAGCTAGCTTTGACAGTAGCAAGGGTGTTACTTATGGTGGAACAACAGCATCATATACTAATAAGTTGGAAAAATCATCAGCTATAAAATATAAAAAGGTTGCTAATAATGGTATAAAAATCACTAATACTTCAAGTAAGAAAATTCCTTGTGTTCGTGTATTTTACAAATATAAATCAGATGATGGATATTATGTTGGTGGAATAACTTATACTGCAAAAGTTGAAGACTTAAAAGCTGGGGCAAGTCAAACTATATATCCTTCTCACTTTGCTTCTGATGGGGGAGAAATTATGATGGTTAATACTTATAACAGCAAAAATTAGTTTATACTATGAAAATTTAAAGTGAAAAATATAATTATGGAGGCAATATGGAATTTAAAAAAGAATTTATGCTAAGAGATATAGTTGGTGAAGCTGTATTGATACCAACTGGGGAGACAGCAACTCAATTTAATGGACTTATGTCTGTTAATGAATTAGGAAGATTTATATGGGAAAACTATGAGAGAGCAAAAGATGAAGAAGAATTATTGGGGTTTATTCTAGACGAATACGAAGTAGAAAAAGACGTGGCAAAAGCCGACCTAGATGAATTTCTAAATATTCTTAGAGAAAATAATATTATATAATTAAAAAGAGCTGGATTTTGTTGTTACAAGATTCAGTTCTTTTTAATTGTATTTATTACTTATTTTAAGAAATATAATTATAAGAAAATGATAAAAAATGCTCCTAACATGTAAAAATATGGTAAAATTATAGTTATAGCGATGCAAAAATAAAATGATAATAATTATCATATAATAATGCATTGTTAAAAAAATTATAATAGGAGGGAAATTGTCGTGGCAAAAAGTATTACTAAAAAATTCGTAGCAATATCTTTAACCATATTGATGGTAATGATGGGATTACCAATGAATGTTTTTGCAGAAGCTTCAAAAAGCACAGAAACATTTGCTTCAAAAGAAGAAACAATCAATGTAGCTAGTAGTGATTTAGCAGACGGAAGAAGTATAAACTTCAATAGCGACTGGAAGTTTTACAAAGGCAGTGTAAGTAATGGACAATCTAACACTTTAGACGACAGTACTTGGAGAACATTAGACTTGCCTCATGATTGGAGTATCGAAGGTAACTTTACTACACAAGGTGAAGCTGAGAGTGGATTCTTGTTAGGGGGAACTGGTTGGTACAGAAAGACTTTTAAATTGTCAGAAGAGTACAAAAATAAAAATATCAGTATAGAATTTGGTGGAGTTTATATGAACTGTACTGTATATGTAAATGGAACAGAATTAGGAACTCATCCATATGGATATACTCCTTTTGCTTTTGATTTAACTAAGTTCTTAAAATACGATGGAACAAACAATGTAATAGCTGTTAAGGTTAATCATCAAGTACCAAGCAGCAGATGGTATTCAGGAAGTGGTATATACAGAGATGTAAACTTGGTTGTTACTGATAATGTCCATGTCAAAAGATATGGTACAAAGGTAACTACTCCCAATTTGGAAAGCCAAAAGAGAGGAAATGTAGATGTAAATATAGAAACTGAAGTTAAAAATGAAGAAAATTCATCAGCAAGCGTAACAGTTAAGAATACTGTTTATAATAGCTCTAATGAAGCAGTTTCAACAACTGTAAGTAAAGATGCCACTATAGGAGCAAATTCAGAATCTACAATTTCACAATCTACATCAGTAAGCAATCCAAGTTTATGGTCTACAGATTCACCTACTTTATATTATGTAAAAACACAAGTTGTGAAAGATGGAAATGTAATAGACGAATATACTACAGAATTTGGATTTAGATATTTTAATTTCAATAGAGATACAGGATTCTCTTTAAATGGTCAAAAAATGAAATTAAAAGGTGTTTGTATGCACCACGACCAAGGGGCTTTAGGTTCTGTTGCAAATTATAATGCTATTGAAAGACAGGTTAAAAAGTTAAAACAAATGGGTGCAAATGCTATCCGTGTAACTCATAATCCTGCTTCTGATGAACTTCTTGAAATTTGCAACAAAGAAGGAATAATGGTAATTGAAGAAGCATTTGACGGTTGGGCAAGATCTAAAAATGGAAATAGTAATGACTATAGTCAATATTTCAATACCAAAATAGATTCAAACAATAAAATAATGGATGGAACTTCTTCTATGACTTGGGCTGAGTTTGATATAAAACAAATGGTCGATAGAGGAAAAAACAATCCTTGTATAATAATGTGGTCACTTGGTAATGAAATATTAGAAGGTGCAAGCACAAGTACAGACAACAATTATGCTACTTATGCTCAAAATTTAATAAATTGGGTAAAAGAAATCGACACAACTAGACCTACTACAATAGGTGATAACAATAGTAAAAATAGCAATTCAACTTATTTAGCAGTTTCAAATGTAATTGCAAATAATGGTGGTATTGTTGGTCTAAACTATTCAAGTAATGATCAATATTCATCTTTACATAACAATCACAGCAATTGGACAATCTACGGTTCTGAAACATCATCTGCAATTAGAAGCCGTGGTATCTATACAACTAAAGGACAAGATGGCACAAATCATCAATTAACAGCATATGATAAAAAAGCAGTTGGTTGGGGTAGATTAGCAGCTGATTCTTGGAGTTCTATAATAAAAAATGACTATATAGCTGGTGAATTTGTTTGGACAGGTTTTGACTATATTGGTGAACCAACACCTTGGAATGGAACAGGGACAGGTAGTGTTAGTGGAGGTAATCCATCTCCAAACTCATCATATTTTGGTATTATAGACACAGCAGGATTTGAAAAAGATATTTACTACTTCTATCAAAGTCAATGGAACGATAAAGTAAATACATTACATATACTACCTTGTTGGGACAGAGATTCAATAAGTTTAGACAATGGATATGCAGAAGTAGTTGTATATAGTGATGCGCCAACAGTAGAATTATTCTTAAATGGAAAATCTTTAGAAAAGAAATCATTTACTACAAATTCAACTTCTGCAGGATATAAATACAAAACAAGTGGCGGCGCATATTATTTAACTTGGAATGTTAAATATGAAAGTGGTACTTTAAGTGCTAAGGCATATGACGAAAATGGAAAAGAAATTACAAATACACAAGGTAGAAATAGTGTAACAACATCAGGCACACCATCTAAACTTAATGCTACAGCTGAAAAATCAACTATAGATGCTGATGGATACGATTTATCATATATATCAGTAGATGTTACTGATGCTAATGGAAATATAGATCCAAATGCAAGTAATACAATAAATTTCAGCCTTAGTGGAAATGGTAAAATAGTAGGTGTTGATAATGGTGATGCTACTGAAACTTCTAAATTTAAACCAACTAGCAGTACAAGTGCTAGCATAAAAGCATTTAGTGGAAAAGCTCTTGTAATAGTTCAATCTACTAAAGAGGCTGGTAGTTTTACACTTACTGCATCATCAGGTAATTTACAATCAAGTAGTGTGAATGTAAAAACTAAACAAGTTTTAGATGATACTTCAAGCAATGAAATAAAAAGTTATAAAATATCAAAAGATTATTATGTATATCAAAATGTTACACCTAAACTTCCAACAACAGTAAAAGCAACATATACTGATAAAACTACGAAAGATGTAAAAGTAAATTGGGAGAATTATGATAAAAACTTATTAAAACAACCTAATGTATTTACTGTTACAGGAAAATTAGAAGGAACAGATATCGAGGTAAAAGTAAATGTTCATGTTGTTGGAAATGTTGTAGCAGCTTTAAATTATTCAACTAATACAACAGCAGGAGTTAAACCAGTTTTACCAGATAAAGTTGCATCTGTATTAGAAGATGGAACAGTATCAGAAGAGTTTGCTGTTACTTGGGATGATATAGATGAAAGTAAATATTCTTCTGAGGGAACATTTGTTGCAAATGGTTCTGTAACAATTTTGGATAAGACATATAATGTAACTGCAAGTGTTAGAGTGAATAAAAAAGCAGAGGAATCTAAAAATATAGCTTTAAATACTAATAGTTATGCACCGACTTTATCACAAAGTGTACCAGAAGGTTCTCAATCTGATAAGTTAAGCTCTATAAATAATGGAACATATAATAATGGTAATGATACAAATGAAAGATGGACAAACTGGGCATATCAAGGAACTAGTTCATCTGCATATGTTCAAATGGATTGGAAAAATGAATACACTATAAAACGTGTTAATTTATACTTATTTACAGATAGTTATTCAGCAGCTTTACCACAAAGTGTTCAATTTGCTTATTGGGATGGCAGTAAATTTGTAGATGTAGCGTCTAATTCAACTACTCCTGTATCATATACAGCCGGTGAAACCACATATCAATTTGATGAAGCTGTAAAAACTAATAAGTTAAGAGTTACATTAACGGAAGAATCAGGACATTGTATTGGATTAACTGAAATGGAAGTATTTAATGTTCCAGAAAGCAATGAAACAAATACTACAGCTTTATTATCAAAATTAAATGTAAATGGAAGTTCTGTTGAAGGATTTGATGCTGAAACTAAAGATTATACATTTAGCGCAAATGAAGATGATAAAATAAGTGTGACTGCAGAATCACAAGACAACGCAGCTGTGACTGTATTACCAGAGTTTAATAATTTAATAAAAGTATTAGTTCAATCAGAAAATCATAAAACTATAAATACTTATAATATAAAAGTGGAAAGAAAATCTGAACCAGTTAAGGGAGCCGATAAGTCACAACTTAAAACAGCATTAGCTAAAGCAAATGATATTTTAAGTGTTGATGCAAATAAAGATACTTATACAGAAGCTACATATAATGCATTAAAAGATGCAAGAGATGCAGGACAAGATGTTTTTGATAATAATTCAGCGACTCAAACTGAAGTTGACAAGGCGACAGAAAATATAAATAATGCAATTGCTGGACTTAAAGAAAAAGAAGAAGATATATCAGGTCTTTCTGTAAGTTTAAGCTCAGATGGACAACGTATGATAGTTACTGGAAAAGTAGATAAAGATGCTTATGATTACTCTAAGATAATAAAACATGGAGTATTGTATATAAGACAAAGTAATTTAGGCAATAAAGAATTAACAGTATATACACCAGGTAGAACAAGAGTAAACTTTGGAACATATAAAGAGGATGGATCATTTATATACAGATTTAATCCATATGATAAAGATGCTTTATATACTGCTAGAACATTTATACAATATAAGGATGCTAATGGAAAGACTTGCTATGAATATTCTGATATGGTATCAGGAAGCGTATTTGGGCTTCAAAAATAAAGTATAATTTATAGATGACAAAAACCGAATTTTGCAGATAGTAAAATTCGGTTTTTTATTAAATTTTACACCAAAAATTTGAAAAACAACGAAAGATTATAATTAACAAAGAAATTTATAAAATATAAGGAATAATCAAAAATAAAAACACCTTAAGTTTTGTGGAAAAAAATAAAAAAAAGTGATATAATTACCATATATTGATAAAGCGTGGGTAATTAGAAATAATTGTTCTATTAACTATAAATAAACATTTTTACATTAGAGGATTTTACTAAAAGTTTGGAAATTCTCGTATTTTTTAATAGGGTATTGAGTTTTAGGCTAATATAATTATGAACCTTATTATTATCGAGATTTAAATATAAAATAGGTTAATGGAATAAAGGGGGAGAAATTATAATGAAAAGAAGTTATGAAAAACCATTAATGTTTGCAGAGACATTTGTGTCTAATCAATATGTAGCTGCTTGTAAAGAACCTATGTATAATGTAACACCAACACAAGTTCAATGTACATCATCAGGACATACAAATAGACAATATATAACTATGTTCTTAGATTCTCAAACTTCATGCGTTGCAACATTTGTGCCTAATGTAGGAAGTGCTTCAGGTGATAAATTCTATACTAAATTTGAGGCTTGTAGAAATGAAGTTGGGTGTAATAGAAGTGGTTGGTTAAGAAAGCATCCAAGAGATACTAATTTTAGTTTCCATGTAGCTATGCATGGTTCAGGATCTGAGGATCCAGATAAAGATGGATTTATAAATCACAATACAGTAATCGATTTAAGTTTAGCACAAAAATACAATTTATCTTAATTAAATATTAATTGATTAAAAAATAAGAAGAAGTCAGCTTCTTCTTATTTTTTTAAAGGGAGAAATTATGAAATATTATTTTAAAATAGCGGGTATAAAACTATTGATAGAATCAGATATAGAAATTGATTGGAATAATTATATAAAAGAATTTCTAACTGAAAAGTTTGATAAATACGACGAGTATTATAAATGTATTTTAGCTGATAATTTAGACGAGCATAGTGGGGAGATTTTATACGAGGATGACACTTTGGTCGTTATAAATGATGGAGAAAGCGAAATTAGAAAGCACTTCTTTATAGGACAAGCAGAACCTTGTATGCTATATGTTGAAAAAGAGGGAAGCAAGACGATTTATTTAAATAAAAAATATTTAGAATCATTTAAGGCAAATGACAACTATTGTATTTTCAACGCGCTTGCTTTTGAGAAGGTTCTGATGAAGCATGATGCTGTTGTGTTGCATTGTTCTTATATTATACATAATAATGACGCGATTTTATTTACAGCACCTAGTGGGACTGGGAAATCGACACAGGCGAATTTATGGAGTGAGTTTAAAAATGCGACTATTGTAAATGGCGATAGGGCGATTATTAAAAAAATAGATGGCAAGTATTATGCATGTGGCATGCCGATTTGTGGATCTTCTGATATATGTTTAAACGAAAAGGCTCCAATTAGGGCGATAATTTATTTAAATCAAAGTCCACAAAACTTTATAGAAGAGGTTGGAATAAACGAGAAAACTAAGAAATTGATAAGTGAGATTACAATTAATTTCTTTAATAATAGATATGTAAATATAGCATTAGACATAATTTTTGATATTGCTTGTAATGTAGATATGTACTTTTTTGGATGTACAAAAGAAGGTAATGCAGTAGAATTTTTAGATAAAATGATTGGGGGTGGGAATTAATGAATCCACTTAATCATATGAATCCTATTGAACAAAATCTTTGCAACAAGGCAGATTTGGCGAAGTTGCCTATTGCAGGGAATATAGAATTGTTGCCACTTTGTAATATGGATTGTAAGATGTGTTTTGCGAAAATGACGAGAGCTCAGATGGAAGCACATGCTCCTATGCATGATTATAAAGAATGGCTTGAAATTGCAAAACAGATGAGCCAAGCTGGGACAATATTTTTACTTCTTACGGGAGGCGAACCTTTTTTATATCCTAATTTTAAAGAGTTATATATAGAATTGAAGAAGTTAGGTTTTATAGTATCGATAAACAGCAATGGTACTTTGATAAATGAGGAAATTGCAAATTATTTGGAACAAGATAAGCCGAGACGAATTAATATAACTTTGTATGGGGCGAGTAATGAAACTTATGCGAAGTTATGCAACAATCCAAAGGGATTTACTCAGGTTATGAATGCGATTAAACTTTTGAAAGAAAGAGATATAGATATCAAGTTTAATTGTAGTTTGACACCGTTAAATATACATGAAATAGACAAAATACATCAAATATCTGTTGATTTAGATATTCCAATAGATATGGGATTTTATATGTTTCCGCCAGTTAGGACTAATAATGTAGGGAATGAAAAATATAGACTAGATGCAAAAGATGCAGCTTGGGCCAGATTTAGAATGGAACAGCTTAGTTATGGCGATGAGTATAAAAATTTAGTGAAGTACACTTTGGACAATTATAGAAATTATAAACAGACAGAGCCTTATAAAAAGGGGTATACTTGTCGTTCTGGAAATAGCGTCTATTGGATAAATTATGATGGGACGATGAGCGCCTGCAGTTTTACTACTGATTTTGAGATGAATGTTTTTGAAGAAGGGTTTAGTAAGACTTGGGGCGAGTTGGTAAATCATGTTGGCAATTCACAATTATCAAAAGTTTGTCATGATTGTGATAAGAGGCCTTTGTGTGGTAGATGTGCAGCAGCGGCGATGAGTGAGACAGGAGATATTTCGGGAGTTCCGAAGTACTATTGTGAATTAACATCTCATTATATCGAATTACTGGAAGAATACGAAAGGAATAATATATTATGAAGATAAATCCTAATTATATAGTAAGAAATTTGCTTGATGAAACGATAATAGTTCCAACGGGGAATGCAATTGAAAATTTTAATGGGCTGATTAGTACTAACGAGGTTGCAGCCTTTATATGGCAGAACATGGAGAAGTGTGAAACTCCTAAAGATATGGTGGATAAAGTTTTTGATGAATTTGAAGTAGATTATGAAACAGCCAAAGAGGATGTTATGGGATTTTTAAGTACTTTGAAGACTGTGGGGATGATTGATTACGAAGAATAATATAAAAAGAGTACAAAAAGTTAGTATAGATTTTTGTACTCTTTTTTTGCAAATAATTTCTAGAATAATGTATAATATTACAAATATATGGTAGAATAAACATATATAAGTATTTTAGGAGGGGGAACATGGAATCACTTAAAATAATCATCAGAAAAATAAAAGATGGCTCAATTAGAGAAATGATAAACGAGTTCAAATGGATGATGGGTTATGCGAAAAATTATAAAAAAGAGATTATATTTTACATATTCTTGGGTATGTTTTCAACAGTAATGACGTTGGCTAGTAGTGTTGCATCAAAGGAGCTTATAGATGTTGTAACAGGACATAATGTATCAAAAGCGCCACTTATGGCAATAATAATGGTATCTATGGCTTTGTTTAGTTTATTTTTCAGTTCGATAATGTCTAGGATAACTATGAAAATCAATATAAGGATACAAAACGATATTCAGGCTGATATTTTTGACAAGATAATCGGGGTGAATTGGCTTGATTTATCAAAATATCCAAGCGGGGACATTTTAAATAGATTTGGAAGTGATGTTGGAACTGTTGCAAATAGTGCAATCGGCTGGGTTCCAGATTTAATCGTATGCATTTTTAACTTTATCGCGACTCTTGCTGTTGTTTTATATTACGATCCAACAATGATGGTCCTAACATTAGTAAATGCGCCTATTATGCTTTTATCATCTAAACTTCTTATGTCAAAAATGAGAGATTATACAAAAAAAGTTAAGGAAATGAACAGTGAGGTTATGGATTTCCAAACTGAAACTTTTTCGAATGTCGATTCTATAAAATCTTTTGACTTAACAGGTTTATTTAGTAAAAGACTTAGAGGTTTCCAAAATCGCTATAAAGACGTAAATTTAGAATATAACTGGTTTAGTATAAAAACAAATATAATTTTATCTTTAATAGGTATGGTTATTGAATATAGTTTCTTTGTATGGGCAGTATACAGACTTTGGACAGGGCATATTACATATGGTGAGATGACTTTATTTATGACACAATCAGGAAGAATGTCATCTGCTTTTAGCTCACTTGTATCAATAATTCCATCAACTGTAAACTCAACAATTTCTGCAGCTAGACTTATGGAGCTTATCGGTCTTCCAAAAGAACAAAGAACAGAAGACGATGGCGAAAATCTAAAAGACTTAGTTTCAGAAGGATTTAGCGTAAAATTAAAAGACGTTGATTTCTCTTATGTTAAAGAAAAACAAGTTATAAAATCATCTTCATTTGAAGCAAATCGAAATGAAATTGTGGCGCTTGTTGGTCCTTCTGGCCAAGGAAAGACAACGCTTATAAGAATGTTCTTAGGCCTTTTGATGCCTAATTCTGGTGATGCTGTATTGTGTGATAAAGATGGAAAAGAAGTCACATTAAACGCATCTACAAGAAAATATTTCTCATATGTTCCACAAGGAAACACAATTTTCTCGGGAACTATCGCCGAAAACTTGCGAATGGTTAAAGAAGATGCGACCGACGAAGAGATAATCGAAGCACTTGAAGTTGCTTGTGCATACGAATTTATAAAAGATTTGCCAGAAGGAATCAATACAAAAGTCGGAGCAAGGGGACTTGGTTTCTCAGAAGGACAAGCCCAACGTATCTCAATCGCACGTGCCGTACTTCGTGATGCGCCAATCTTGCTTCTTGATGAAGCGACTTCAGCACTTGATGTTGTCACAGAACGAAGAGTACTTAATAATATTATTAAACAAAAACCAAACAAAACTTGCATCGTCACTACTCACAGACCTAGTGTGCTTAATCTTTGCCAAAGGGTTTATAGGGTTGAGAAGACTAAGGTTAGTCAGTTGAGTGAGGCTGAGTTTGCGGAGTTTGCTAGTAATTTTTAATATGGTAAGTAAAATAGCAGGTAGCAATAAGCTACCTGTTTTTGTTGTTATATTTTTTGTATAGGAATTATGAACTTTTGAGGAAATATACATTTTTAAAAGTCTTTAAGATGAAGCTTTTTTCGATTTTTATGTATATTATTGGGAAATTGGGATAACATATCAATATAACTTATATATTTCCAATTAATACAAATACTGTTTTATATCTATTTATAAAATGCTAAAATAAAAATATACATATTTAAATTATGATGTTAGAGTGAACGCTAAATGGGGGGATTAATATGAAGAAACATAAAAAACTAAAAATAGCAGCAGGAATACTATGTCTACTGCTAATAATAGCAATACCACTTTGCTATTACTTAATTTATATTTCGTACAACCATCTAACTGTAAATACATACGATATAAAAAGCCAAAAGATAGAGACTTCAAACGGGGAAAATCTAAAGTTTGTCGTTGTCGGCGATCTTCATGATAATACTTT
>OLNJ01001287.1_pt1 | contig 13726 bp, 7 predicted proteins | sample 1672191 | NCBI WGS metagenome assembly OLNJ01 (sample SAMEA3136657, study PRJEB25190) | human gut metagenome | biome: human gut; feature: human-associated habitat; material: faeces | place: Austria | collected 2013 | reverse complement strand
AATACAGGCGGTTGAACATGTCGCAGATAAGCTTGACGGGGTTGAGCCAGCACTCAGCCGGGCAGGCGCGGGCGACGTCGTCGGCAAGCGCCATCGCTGGCTCGCCGTAGAGGCCGGCGAACAGGGCGCACGTAGTGGCAAAGCCCGTGAGGATGCCAGACTTGGACGCCTTGCCGCCCTTAACGGGAAGCGTGCCCACAAAGAGTCCCAAGCCCGTGGCGGCAAGCGCGGAAGCGGCGCCGCCCACCAAACACAGCCCCTCGCGCCCGCCAAAGTCGACGCCCACGACCAGACGCACGTAGCCGATCGCGATCGCCATCGAGGCAAAGGAGACCAGCCACGAGCCCACAAAGATACCGGCCAGCGACGCCGTTTTGGAAAGACCACCCGCGCAGCGGCGCGCGCCAAGGCCCGACAGATTGGGCTGCAGATCGACGACGCTCAAGGCGGCAAACTCGGCAGACATCATCGCCACCAGGCCAAAGAGCGCGTAATAGTAGATGACCGTGCCATCGGGCGTGGTGCGTGTCAGGCTTACGCGGCGGGTGCCGCCCTCGAGCGACAGAGCGCGCGCAACCGCCTCCGGGTCGGCGAGCGCCGCCGGGTTGTCCTGGGCAATCTGGGACATGAGCTCGGCATTTTGTGTATACGAGCTTGCCACCGTCTCCAGGATACTGCGATCGGTGAGCACCGATGATGCGCGCGAGCTGTCGTAGCTCGAAAGCAGTGTGAGCTTGGGCGTGCCCGCAGCGTCGACCGTATAGATACCCGCGACCTCACCGGCCTTGAGCGCACGGTTCGCATCGGCTGCGTCGTCGAGCTCGTAGATCTCAAGCAGCTGATCGTCGCCTTCCTTGGCAAGCGAAGCCGCCGCATCCTTAAAGGTCGAGGCGTCCCAGGCCTCATCCGCTACGACAGCCACTGGCACCGGGTCGATCTTGCCGTCGGAGCTGAGGTTCGCAAACATAAACATAAACATCGTGGAAAGCGCGATGGGAAAGAGAGCGCCCCAAACCCACGTGCTCGGCCGGCGCAGCAGCGTCTTGACCGTAGTGATGATGGTGTTGAACATGACTGCCCCCTAGTCGCGCAGCTCGCGGCCGGTGATCTCGAGGAACACGTCGTTGAGGGTCGGTGGTTCGGAATAAATGCGGCCGAGCGCCACGTCATGCGAACGCAGCGCATCGAGAATGTCCGTCAGGTTATGCGGGCTCGCCTCGCACGAAAACGTGAGCTGGCCTGCCGTCGCCGACAGATCCAGGACATGCGGCAGGCTCGCGACGGCACCGAGCGCCGCGCTCGGCACCTCGCCGACCTCGATCACGATCTTCTCGCCCATCTGGATCATGCGCTTGAGCTCGTCGTTGGTGCCCTGCGCCAGCACGCGCCCGCCGTCCATGATCATGATGCGGCTGCAGATTTGCTCGACTTCCTCCATGTAATGGCTGGTATACACCACCGTGGCACCTTCGTCGCGCAGGCGGCAAATGCCCTCCAGGATGGCGTTTCGGCTCTGCGGGTCGACCGCCACCGTGGGCTCGTCAAAAAAGATCAGCTCGGGCTTGTGCGCGATGCCGCAGGCGATGTTGAGGCGACGCGCCAGGCCGCCCGAGAGCTTGCCGGGGCGGAACTTGGTAAAGTCGCCCAGGCCGACAAAGTCGATCGCCTCGTCCACCAGCGCGCGGCGGCGCTTGCGGTCGCTAACGTAAAGGCTGCAGAAATAGTCGATGTTTTCGCGCACGGTGAGCTCGTCGAACACCGCCACCTGCTGCGGCACCACGCCGATGCGGCGCTTGAGGTCGTAGCGGGCGGGCGTCATGGGCTCGCCGAACAGCTCGATGCTGCCTTTGTCGTAGGCAAGCAGCTGCAGGATGCAGTTGATGGACGTGGTCTTACCCGAGCCGTTGGGGCCCAGCAGGCCAAAGATCTCGCCGGGGGCGATGCTCAGGTTAAAGTGGTCGAGCGCGATAAGATCGTCGTAGCGCTTGACGAGGTTTTCGACGTGGACGATGTCTGTCATGAGGCGGCCCTTCTGTTGATTGCGGCCCGGTACGATTGCATCATCGCAGGAGCGGACGGCGCGCACCAGTGAGCTTTGTCACGAGTGCGAGGGGGCAGAGGTGAAACCCCCGCTCGCGCGAGCGATCGACGCCGCTTTGCCGCGCGGGAGGAATGTCACGGTTGCGCAGGCAGCCCCTCCACCGCGCGCGCCTTCGCGTACAATACCCGTATGAACAGGCTTTTCGACAAATCGATCGTGCTGGCGTGCTGTATTGCGGCCGCCATGGGTCTTGCTGTGGACGCTCGCCTGGTCGCGGCGTTTTGCCTTGGCGTTATTGCCACCTCGCTGGCCGAGGTCGTACAGGAGGAACGCACGCGCCGCACAAGCGAGGCCGCGAGTTACGTTTACATCATCGCGGCTGTCTTCGTGCCGCCGTTTGTGCCGTTTGCACCTCTCGCTCTCTATGACATCGCGCGACGCGTGCGCCGCGAACACGCCTGGGTCGCGCTGGGCATTGGCTCCGTCTTTGCTTTTGCGCTTGTCGCGGACCTTCGCGGCGGCGCGCTCACCTCCCGAACGCTTCTGCTGACCGCTATCCTTTCGGTTGCCGCCACCTTGTTGTCACTGCGCACAGCCCAGCTGGAGCGCGAACAGGAACGCATGCGTCGCACCCGCGACAAGCTGCAAGAACGCGCCCTGGCACTCGAGGCACGCAACCGCGACCTCGCCGACCGCCAGGACTACGAAGTCGAGCTCGCGACGCTCGCCGAACGCGCCCGCATCGCGCGCGAAATCCACGATAACGTGGGCCACCAGCTCACGCGCGCCTCACTGCAGGCCGAAGCCTTGCGCGTGGTCCATGCCGACGAGCCCGGCGTCGCCGCCGATTTCGCCGACGTCAAACGCACGGTTGACGTGGCGCTCCAGCTCGTACGCGCCAGCGTCCATGCGCTCAACGACAACGCCGTCGACCTTTCCGTGCAGCTCGAACGCATTGTTGAAGGCGCGCGCTCGGACGGCGGCCCGCAGATTGAGCTTGAGGTTTTGGCCGAGCATGCGCCCGCAAATGTCGCCAACTGCTTTGCGGCGGTCCTGCGCGAGGCACTCTCCAACACCATGCGCCATGCTTGCGCCCATGCTGTCACCGTACGGTGCATGGAGCATCCGTCGTTTTACCAGCTCATTGTTACCGACGATGGCGCGGGCGGGGTTCAAGCAAGCGGCCACGGCGCCGCGGAGGGCATGGGGTTGAGTTCCATGCGCGAGCGCGTCGAGGCGCTTGGCGGCACCTTCACCGCCGGCCCGCGCGCCGGCGCCGACGGCTGGCGTGTGTTTGCCACCGTTCCCAAACAGCAAGGAGATGAGAGCCGATGAGGCTCATAATTGTCGACGACGACCGCTTGGTGGTCGACTCGCTCAAGATTATCCTGGGCGCCCAGCCGCAGATCGAAGTGGTGGGCACCGGTGCCAACGGCAACGACGCGGTGGCGCTCTACGCCGAGCACGCACCCGATATCGCGCTGCTCGACATCCAGATGCCGGAGCGCGACGGCCTTTCGGCGGCACGCGAGATCCTTGAGCACAACCCTGCGGCGCGGGTGGTGTTTCTGACGACATTCTCGGATGACGAGTACATTGTGTCGGCGCTCAAACTGGGCGCCCGCGGCTATCTGATCAAAACCGATGTCGCCACCATTCCGCCGGCGTTGACGCAGGTCATGGACGGCAAACGCGTGCTCGAGGGTAAGGCGATCGAGGATATCAACTTTGATGGGGCGGGCGTCGAGGCCGGCACGACTCGCCGGCCCGTGGCCTTTGTCAGCCTGACCGACCGCGAGTTCGAAGTCGCCGAGCTCATCGCCCGCGGCCTCGACAACAAGGAGATTGCCGCCACCGCCTATATGGGCGAAGGCACGGTGCGCAACCACATCAGCTCGATCCTGGCCAAAATGGGCCTGCGCAACCGTACGCAAATCGCCATTGCCTACCTGCGAGGGTAATTACCCAACGGCTAACCGCTCCGGCAGAGCAAAATAGCTGTTATCGATTTAATGCCATTTCAAAACTATGCCGGTTTACGGGGCTAAACTCAGAACCCCCATCCATACCCGTGTTTTCCGCAAAATGACGGCTCGTCTACCTGCGGTTTTATTTTCACGAATATCGGCATGGTTGGGGACTCGTGACTCAGCCCCGTAATCTGGCATAGTTTTGTTCGGGCGGCCACGTCAAGTGTCTCCGCAAGCCTCGCGGGACCAAAATGATCCGTTTTCCTCCGTCCCCAAGGGATCAGCCGGAACCGCTCGCCACGAAATCGGCCCATCTACTACGTTCGACTCGATACCCCTGACCATACCTTCGTTTTGAACAAAACCACAGGCGTTCTACCTGCGGTTTTGTTTTCGCGTTTTTTGGCACGGTTGGGGGGGTAAGGGGCTAAACGTAGTAGATGGGCCGGTTTCGTGGCGAACCCTTCTCGCCTACGCACAAAAGCGCCGCCACGGAGGAGGGAGATACCTCCGCGGCGGCTGGGGGTGGGGTGGGGGCTATGTTCTGGCTCCTCGCCGGCCGCCCGGGGCCTTTTGGCCCCGGGCGCTGCCAGCGTGCCTAGCGCTTACGGATACCCCAGACCAGGGCTCCGACGCCGGCCATGGCGATGACGAATGCCATGAGCAGTGCAGCGGCCTGCTGGTCACCCGTGGTGGGCAGGTAGCGTTTTACCGTCTTGACGACCGTCGTTACGGTCTTCTGCGGTGTACCGGGGTCGGACTTGGGCGGCTTGGGCGTTTCGGGCTTCTTGTACGTGTTGTTGAACACGATGCCCTCGACGCTCTCGTCGTCCTTGGCGAAGGCGACACTCGCCTTGAGGTTGCCCTCGCCGTCATCGACCACGTTAACGGTCGCGGTGTAGACGGACTTGTCGTAGGTCATACCGGCCCCGTCGCCCTTGACCTCGCTGATGGTATAGACGTACGTACCGGGCTCGTCGTACTCGAACTTGTCGAAGTTGATCTTGCCGTCGGCATCGTTGGTAACGGTGGACTCGATGTCCTCGCCCTCGAGCTTAAAGCTAAACTCGTCCTTCTTGAGCTCGCGTCCCTCGAGCACCTTAATGGCACCGATGGAAACCTGGGTGGGCATGGCGTGGTATTTGTTGGTAAAGCCTGCCGTCTCGGCCCCCTCGAGCTTGTGCGTTGCGCTCAGCGTGCCGTCGCCGTTATCGGAGACGGTAGTCACGACGGTGTAAGTCGCGGTGTCATAGGAGACGCCCTTGTACAGACCGAGCGCATTGGGGCATGCCTCGCGCAGCGTGTACGTGTGGGTACCGGGCACCTCGTAGCGGATCGGGCTCAGTGTAACGGTGCCATTGGCATCGCTCGTGCCGCTAGCAACGACCACGCCGTTCTCCAGCAACTCAAACGTAAACTCTCCCGCCGCAAGCTCACGTCCGGTCAGACGCTTGATCGCGGTGATCTGGTCGGTCACGCTGGAATCGGTGGGAACCACGCTGTACGTGTTGGTGAACGTAAAGTCCGCGCCAGCTTCGCCGTTGCGCACGACGCTCAGATGTCCGGCACCGTCATCGGTCACGGCGTAGGAAACCTTGCGCGTGGCATTAGCGTCGTTGGTCACGCCAGGAGCGCTACCGGACTCGGCCACCGTATAGGTAAAGGTGTGCGAACGCGGAGCGGTAGCGGCGGGCTCGGGCTCGTCCTTGGGCTCGTCAGCGTCGGCGTCGGTCTTATCGGCGCCTGCCTCGTCGGCCTCCGCATCTCCGGCGTCGGCCTCGTCAGCTTCGGCCTCGTCAGCGTCGGCCTCGCCAGCCGCATCGTCCGTCACGCCCAGGGCGCGGTTGAGGTCCTCGAGCGTAAAGTGGATCTTGCCAAAGTCCACGTTGCCGGCCGCGTCGTTGGTTGCGGTCGCGCGCTCGGGCATCGGGGCGCCCGCCTCATCGGCGGTCACGGTAAAGGTGAACTTACCCGTGATATCGGCCGGGGTCAGACCCTCGGCAGCCTGGAGTTTCTTGGTGCCGGCGAGTGCAGCATCCACGGCCTCGGCGCCATAGACGTTCTCGAACACGGGCTCGGCGCCACCGTAGTCGGGCGTTGCCGTCAAGGTGCCGTCACCGTTGTCGACAACGACAACCTTAAAGCTAAAGCTCGACTTCGCCGCGGTAATACCCTTGGCCGCGAGCGGAGATGTGTACTCGAAGGCCGTATAGTTGATGGTCCATGCAAGCTTGGCATCCGTGTCGGTGCGGATGGCGCGCTTGGCGTTTACCAGATCGGCGAGCATGTCGGTCGTGTAGTGCAGCGTTCCGAAGCTCACCTGACCGTTAACGTTGGTAGCCCACGTGCCCTCGATGGCATCCTTCTCGCCCGCATAGGCAATGCCGAAGCAGAACTCGCCGTCGGCCAGCGGACGTCCGGCCAGAGTCTTGGTGGCGACAATCTGCGCAGGAGCGCCGCCCGGGTTATCGGTCGATGCGCGGTAGCTGTTGACGAACGGGATTACGGCACTCTCGACCGCGCCGGCACCGGTCTTGTACTCGGTGGGCAGCGTGCCCTCGGATCCGCCGGAGACAGTCGTGGTGGCGGTAAGCGTACCGGCGCCATCGTCGGCGATAGCGATCGTCACGGTGCGCTCGGCGTCGTCGTAGGTATAGCCGGGCTTGGCGTCGTTCTTCTCCGCCACGGTGTATTTGAAGGTCTTGCCGGCGTCAGCCTGCGTAAACTTGACCTTGCTGCCAGCCAGAATGTTAATCAAACCGACAGTTCCCTCTGCCGCTGCAGGGGACTGGAAGTTGTTGACGCCCTCGTGCAGGCCGAGTGCATTGGCCGAAGCCTCGTCGGCAGGCGTCACGGTAAAGGTGAACTGGCCCTCGGCCATGGGACGTCCGGAGAGGGTCTTGCTGAGCTTGAGGCCACCGGCCGCGGCGTAATCGAGCTCAGTGCGGTACGTGTTGGTAAAGCGTCCGTTTTCCTTCTTGGTGACGTTGGCGGTCAGGTTGCCCTCGCCGTCCTCGGTCACAGCCACCTCGGCGGTCGCGACATGAGAGTCATACGTCATGCCCGCCGCGTTGCCCGCGTTCTCGCGGATCTCGTACTTATAGGTTCCGGCAGCCGTGTAGCGAATCTTGCCGTACTTAATGGCGGCGATGCCGTTGTCGTCCGCGTTCTTATTGCTCACGGTCACGGTTGCGGGATCGGGCAGCGGGGTGCCCTCGGGAGCGGTGATGGTAAAGCTGAACTCGTCGGCATCCGTCCAGTCGCGACCGTCGATAGCCTTGCTCAGACCAAAGTCCAGCTCGGTCTCGAGCGGGGTCACGCTGTAGGAGTTCTCGAAGGTTGCAGCCGTGGCGTCCTTCAGGACATGCTCGGCGTGGAGGGTGCCGTCGCCGTTGTCGATGATGGTGGTCACGATGGTGAACTTGGCGTCGCTGTAGGTGATGCCCTTGCTGGTGGTTCCGCCCTTGGCTTCGCGCAGCGTGTAGGTGTGTGCTCCGGCCTCGGTGTACTTCACGGCGCTCATCGTGATCTTGCCTTCGGCATTGTTGGTGCCGGTGGCGACGACCTTGGCGTCCTCGCCCTCGCCCTCGACGAGCTCGAAGGAGAACTCGCCGTCCTTGAGGTCGCGGCCGTCCAGGACCTTGGTCGCGGCGATCTGGTCGGTGACGCTGGAGCTAGACGGCGTCAGGTTGTAGGAATTCTTAAACTCGGCGGTCTCTGCGCCCTGCAGCTTGTGCGCAGCGCCGAGCGTACCGTCACCGTTGTCGGCGATGGTGGTCACGATGGTATAGGTCTTGCCGTCGTAGGAGATGCCGTTGCTGGTGGTTCCGCCCTTGGCCTCGCGCAGCGTGTAGGTGTGTTCGCCGGCCGCGGTGTACTTCACGGCGCCCATCGTGATCTTGCCGTCGGCGGCGTTGGTGCCGGTGGCGACGACCTTGTCGCCCTCGACGAGCTCGAAGGAGAACTCGCCGTCCTTGAGGTCGCGACCGGTCAGGGACTTGGTCGCGGCGATCTTATCGGTGACGCTGAAGCTCTTGGGGGTCAGATTGTAAGCGTTCTTGAACTCGATGCTCTTAACGTCCTCGGCGCCCTCCAGCTCATGCGTAGCCACCAGCTGGCCCTTGCCGTTGTCGGCAATGGTCGTCACGATGGTGTAGACCGTGTTGTCGTAGGCAATACCACCGGCGTCGCCCTCAACCTCGTGCAGCGTGTAGGTGTGCTGGCCGATCTCGGTGTACTTGATGGGCTTGAACGTCACCTTACCGTCGACAGTGTTCACAACGGTCTCGATAAGCTCAGAATCCTCGCCCTTAACCTCGCGCAGCTCAAAGCTGAACTCGCCGGCCGTAAGGTCGCGCCCGGTCAGGACCTTGGTAACTGTAATCTGATCGGTGACGCTCGACTCGGCGGGATTGGCGGTATAGGCGTTCTTGAACTCGGTCTCGCCCGAGGTCTTCTTCACGGAAGCCTCGAGCTCGCCCTTTGCGTTGGGCTTCACCGTCACGGTGAACTCTGCAACGTTCTTGCTGTAGGCGATGCCATGGACCGTGGTTCCGGCATACTTCTCACTAACCTTGTAGACATACGTGCCCGGCTTGTCATAGGCAATCTCGCCAAAGCTAATGTCCGCATGGCCCTTGGTCGCAGTCGCAGTCTTGGACGCAGGCATCGGAGCACTGTTCTCAGACGTCAGACCAAACTCAAACTTGTCCTCATCCGTCCAGTCGCGGCCCTCGAGCACCTTGGTCAGGCCAAAGTCGGCAGTTGCCAACGTTGTCGGCGTGGTATTGAGCGTAAAGCTAATCTTGCCGTTGTTGCCCAGATAAACATTGACCTTCGTCGCGCCGGAAACAACCTTCGTGTTGTTCCACTGGGGATTGATTACGTCGCGTGCGGTGTCAGTCGGGTTTCCGCCCACACGTTCCTTGGTGGTGTGGAGCTGATTGATAAAGGCGAGGCGCGCAGTACCAGCCTTAATCGACCAGTGGTCGCCATCCTTTACTAAAGCGCCTTCAAAGCTTTCAAGCTCGCTTCCCTTAATCGGGATCGAAACGGAATCATCGTACGGCGCACCCGACGAGTTCTGCGCCATAAACTCATCTTTGTACCAATAGGTCTTAGAGCCCGAAGGCTTTTCCGTTGCTAGCTTGGTGCAAGCTGCGTCCGTATAGACGGGCGTTAGCTTTTGGAAGTAGTAGTAGCTGTTCGTAGCAGCAGGCTCAAAACTCGCGACCGTATCGCCCGCATCGTCGCCGGTCCACTTGTTGGCGTAGAAGCTAACGGTATTGGAATCGGCGTCCTTGTGCTCATTGATGTAATCCTGCAGTCCCGGTACGTTATTGGGGGTAAACAGGTTTTTGCGCGCAATAGCCTTTACACTCGATGCATAGGCAACGCGGATAGGCGAGATGGCATCCGTGGAGTCAACCACGAACGTGCCCGCCGACTCGTCAACGGTAAAGCGGCGCAGCGGAATGAGCGATGCGGGGATCTTGACCGTCACGATGTCACCGCGCTGAGGGTTTTGCTCGTCCGCACGGTCGACCGTGATCACCAGGTGAGCGAGCTCGCCATCAAACGTATAGGTATCGATATTGCCATCGGTCGACTTGGTGGCGGCGCCATAGGTCTTGCCGTTGTACTCGGCACCGGTAAAGCTATCGACCTGCATAAAGGCGCCCAGCTCGTCCTCGAATGTGATGTAGCCGGAACCGTTGGGATTGTTGCCCTCGACCTTGGTCGGGAAACCCTTGCCCGACGTAATGGCACTCGAGATGTCCTTAAAGACCTGATCAAGCTCGGCGGCGTTGGTCGCCGACTTGTAGTAGCTAGTACCGGCAACGGGGTTGCCGAAATTGACATTCCACTCCTCAGTTCCAAAAAAGCCATGGCTTACGGACGATGTGGCATCCGGATAGTTACTCGACACGGCATGCATGAATTTATTCTCGTTGCTCGTGCGGCTGCTTGTTGGATCGTCGCCCGGCTTCGCACCGTTGAAGATACCGATGGTATAAATGGTCGCCCCGCCACTCTTTATGGTCTTGGCGATATTGATGGCATCCTTAGCAACCTCGGCCTCAAAACCATTAGAACTCGTAGGGGAGCCATCGGTGAAGAACACAACGATCTTCTGGGCGTCTTCACGACCAGCGATGCCCTTGGCCAGGTCCATGCCATAGTCGGCACGAGTAGAGCCAGCAGGCTCGATTGAATTAACCGTGTTCTTGAGGCTCATTGCGCCATCACCCGAGCACGCCGTCAACTTCTGCATCGTCTGCGAGTAGTTGTAGGTGTTGCGGTCGGAGCGGTATGTATCATTACCGACCTTATCGCTCTTCTTACCCGCAAACTTTACGATGGCAACCTGGTGCTGCTTGCTCGCGTCCTTAACGTTCTTGTTTTGCTCGGCAATGGTGTCGATAAAGTGGTTGGCAGCATTTTTGAGCGCAACGATACGCTTAGGGGACCCTTTACCACCCATAGGATCATCCATTGAGCCAGAGGCATCGAGCACCATCACGATGTCGAGCGGCTTGGAAACCAGCGACGTTGTATCGGATGTCGAAGACATCGCCGAAAGCGTGGTCAAAAAGTCCGATTTCCCGTCATCGATTGCTTGGACCGTCTTATCCGTCCAAATTCGGCCGACGTTTTGCGTCGTGACCTTACTGCCGTCATAGCCGCCCGCCCAGAACTTCCAATGGTTACTGGTGTCGTGGTCGACTACCTTTGTCGCTTCCGGTCCGTCCATTCCGGTGCTGGACCTGGCGTTGGCCTCGGGCAGCATGGCAAATGCTGCAGCCGGCAACACCAACACTACGGCCAGCATCACCGCCAAGAGACCCCTCGTGTACTTACCCATCGCGTCTCCCTTCTCGCGGGCTCAGACCTTGCATCAGCCTAAAGTTACGGAATGAGACACCATTTGAGCAGGTGACACACGTTCCAGATTTGGTTTTGAGCGTGAGACAAATGTCTCACCAAAGTTGAGACACGGGATTTTCGCAGGTAAACGAATGCGAATGAGGACCGGCGGGCATTTTTGCCCCACCGGCCCTCATTTCCTCGCTACTCCGGCTTGGTTTCTACCGTGGGAGTCTTGTCCGCTGCGACTGGAGTGCGGGCGGTGTCCATAGTCAGGCAGTGTTTGGGGCAGCTCTCGATGCACTCGCCGCACACCACGCAGGCGTACGGATCGATCGACCAGGTACCGCCCTTGCGATCGACCGCGAGCGCGCCCGCCGGGCAACGACGCGCGCACATCCCGCAGCAGATGCACACGTCCATGTCGTTAACGATATGTCCGCGCAAACGCTCGGGCGCCGCGAGCTTCTCCTGCGGATAGCACACCGTTACCGGCTGCTTGACCATAGAGCCCAAGGCCGTCTTGGCAAATGTCAGCAAACTCATGCCGCGCCTACCTTTCCGTGCAGCTAATGCAGGGGTCGATGGTCAGGATAATCATGGGCACGTTGGCAAGGAGCACGCCCTGCAGCGCATGCGTCAGACCCGCCAGGTTTTGCGACGTCGGCGTTCGCACGCGAAAACGGTCCAGGTTCTTGGTGCCATTGCCGCGCACATAGTAATACGCCTCGCCGCGCGGTTGCTCAATCACAACCTCGCCGCGTGCGCCGTCGGCCGGCGTAAGCTTGGTGCGCCCGCCGATCCCGTCGTGCGGAATCTTGCCCACAAGCTCCTTAATGATGTCCATGGCCTGCGTGACCTCGGCACAACGCACCTGGCAGCGAGCATAGCAATCGCCATCGGTGGCAACGATGGGCTCGAACGCAGCCAGGTCCGCATAGGCGCCGTCGCCGAACATGCGCACGTCGTAATCCACGCCCGAGGCGCGACCGAACGGACCGACCATCGAAAGCTCCAGCGCGTCCTTCTTGCTGATCACGCCCACACCATGCAGGCGCTCGCCGCAGCTGTCGTCGTCCAAAAAGGTATGCACCAGGGCCTCGTAGTCGGGTCGCATGGCGTCGAGCGTCTGGGCAATGCCCGCCAGCTCGGAGTCCTCAATGTCGTGCTTAAGGCCGCCGATCTCGTTGATCGACAGAATCACGCGACCGCCGCAAGTGCTCTCAAAGATCTTGAGAATCTGCTCGCGCAGCGTCCACGAACGATAGAACAGCGCCTCAAAGCCAAAGGCATCGGCGAGCAGGCCCAGCCACAGCAGGTGCGAGTGAATGCGCGAAAGCTCATGCAGAATGGTGCGGATATACTGCACGCGACCAGGCACCTCGATGCCGAGCATGCGCTCGCAGGCGCTGGCGTAGCCACAGCTATGGCCCACGGCGCAGATGCCGCAGATGCGCTCGGCGATGTAGCCAAACTGATGCATATCGCGCTTTTCGGTGAGCTTCTCGAGTCCGCGGTGCACAAAGCCGATCTGCGGAATTGCTTCGATGACGCGGTCATCCTCGATCACCAGGTCCAGATGAAGCGGCTCGGGCAGCACCGGGTGCTGCGGGCCAAACGGAATTACGGAGCGATGAGCCATGGACCTTACGCCTCCTTTTTCTGCTTGTCGCGGGCGACCTTGGCGGCAAGCGCCGCGCGGACCTTGGCCGCTTTCTCGGGATCCATGGCAGCGAGCTTTGCCTCCATCTCGGCAGCCTTGAGCGCGGCCTTGGCAGCGGCATCGTCATGCTGGGCATCGGAGCCGGCAGCCGCAGCGGGCTGAGCGACGGCAGCGCCCACAGCATCGCCAGCGCCTTCCCCTGCAGCAGCCGCGGCAGCGACGGCCTTCTCGGCCGCGGCCTTGCGCGCCTTGGCCTCGGCGGCAGCACGGACCTTCATGGCTTTCTCGCGCGCGGCCTTCACCTCGGGCGTGATAACGCTCATGGGCTCGGCAGTCGAAACCTGGTAGAAAAAGCCCTTAAAGTCGACCTGCATGTCGGTGATGGCAAGCCCAAACAGGTCGTGGGCCTCATTTTCAAACGGGAATACCGCGGGGTAATACGAGCTGATGGACGGAATCTCCTGGTACTGGTCGATGCCCTCAACCACCAGGTTCTCAATCGCATAGCTGCCGTCCTGCGCAATATGCTCCTGAGCAGCACGAACGTTGATAAACGTATAGACCAAGCGATACGTACCGTCGTCGACGTTGCGCTCGGCGTGCATCTGCACAAAGCGCGCGCCGACGCCCTTGAGCGCCTGGACATGCGGCAGGAGCTCGTCAATCCCGACGGTGGTATAGATAGCCTTTTGCATTACTCGGCCTCCTTTGCAGCGGCGGTCGCGTCGCCGGCCTCCGCAGCAGCCACAAACCCGTCCTCGCCCAGCTCAACGCCGCCATCCCAGGTAGAAGCGCCGCCCACGGTAAGCGGGTCACCGCCGGCGCGCATCACGGCCTCCTTCTGGTCCAGGATGCCGCACGCCTCCACGATGGCATCGATCACCGTCTCGGGGCGAATGGCGCACCCGGGCGCGTACACGTCCACGGGAATCGCGCGGTCCACGCCGCCGATTACGTTATAGGCATCGCGGAACACGCCGCCCGAACACGCGCAGATACCGCAGGCCACCACACACTTGGGCTCGAGCATCTGGTTGTAAATCTGGCGCACGACGGGCAGATTCTGCGCGTTGACCGACCCCGTCACCAAAAAGATATCCGCATGCTTGGGGTTGCCGGTATTGACCACGCCAAAGCGCTCCGCATCGAACAGCGGCGTGAGCGAGGCCAGCACCTCGATATCGC
>OLNJ01001270.1_pt1 | contig 13882 bp, 8 predicted proteins | sample 1672191 | NCBI WGS metagenome assembly OLNJ01 (sample SAMEA3136657, study PRJEB25190) | human gut metagenome | biome: human gut; feature: human-associated habitat; material: faeces | place: Austria | collected 2013 | reverse complement strand
CATCATCGACACCAGCTGTAAAATAAATCATTAATTTACGGTTAATTAAGTTTTCTTTCATCAATTATTCCCCCGAATCTTTTATATTTTTTGAAGCTAGCGCTAACCTCAACTAAATTATAACACCCTTTACACTTTCAACCCATGAAGCTAAAAATAATCCCGCTACCTTGAAAAATACTCCATATAAATATAACTGCATCAAAAAATGGCCTTGAGACTGCCCCACTACGCTAGTAGTCAAGGCAAGTAACAAGACCATTTTTGGATTAGATTTTAAAGACTAGAGTTAGATAAAGGTTCTTCTTGTAGCGGAGTGATTTTGATTACTTCAATACTATTTCTTACCTCATACACTTGCTTTCCGTACTGCAATCTTTTTTATGTGATGAGAATCAGACCTGATACCCTCATCAAGAATGGATACCCAAACGAAATGCAAATATATCATTTGAGTTTTCTCATCAAAAGAGCTATCACTCCTAGATAAATTTAATTATCTATTTTCCGATAGCTCCTAGTAGACTTATAAAATGACTTTATCAAGTTCTGCTTGTAATAAGTTAATATCATTTTGATTTGGATGATTGACTGATTCTGCTAACTTCTCTTTCACTAACTCATATTTTTCTGGCTTGTTTTCCTTCATCTTATTTTTTACAGCTTCTGCCACTTTTCCTTGACATGCATAGGTTCCGATAATCGTGTTAGACGATGGAACAAGTGCTTTTACATTACTTAAAATTTCATCAAAGTATTCTTGAGTATTATCATACCCTACTGTTCCAAAGATAAATACTTTTTTACCAGAAAGTTTTTCAATAAAGTTTTTTACATCGGCCCCACATGAATTTCCTATGGCCCAAAATCCTACAAATATGACATCTGCTTCAATCGCCTCATCGCAAGGCTTACCAAAGTAGCATTCACCAACTTTATTCTTAATGACTTCTGCTAATTTTTCTGTATTACCCGTGACACTACTATATACGACTGCATATTTCATAAATTCAACTCCTTTTGATTAACTGCTTTATTTCAATATTATGACCTCATCACTTCTTCTTATACGAAATTGAAGAACACAGGATCTTATAATAGCCTCGTAATATATAGAAATTAGAAACTTTGATTCAGACTTGTAGTAGGATGCTTATAATTAGTAATACTTACTTTCTATATCTGATGCACCTTCCTTTTAGACTGCGATATTCTTTCTGATGCCCGCTTCATACCTGCTACCCCCATCAGAAATGGATACCCAAACCGCATGCAGAGCATGTCGTTTGGGTTTTCTTATTTTAGAGGCTGTTACACAAAGAAGTTCCAATCGTTGCGCTCAACAGTTGGGACTTCTTTGAATACCTGGTACTAGGAATGCCACTTCGTATCCAAACCCACTCTCCCGCTACTTTGTGGCTTCCTTCTTCACCAAAACAACTAAACATCAAGACACTAGGACAAAGCAAGACGTCAGGATGCTTGTCCGTGAAAGTGGATTGAATGTTTAGTGACTTCTTTATTTTAGGGATGAAAAATCAGATCAGAAAAGGCTAATGATGCGTGAGCATGATTAGCCTATCAATGAGTTTTTTTTTGTTATTATTGTGCATGGATTAGATTATGACTTGTAGCGGGATACTTATGATTACTGCAAGTCCCCTTCATATCTGATGAACATGATTTATACACTGATGCATCTTTCCTTAAACGATAATTAATACAAAATTATAGTTAATACTCAGTTTTATTTAATTGTTAAGTATGAAAGATATTTTCTCTATGCCATCGTACATATTCACTTTGTTTCCCTATTAATTCTATCTTTTTTTCCGGATTTAAATTTAGTAGTGCTCTAGTTTCAAGTGTAAGTTCACTCGAAATAAGAATCATTCCATCTTGATCAAAAGTAATATATCCTTTATCAAAAGCAGAATCATGGTGTGGACAAAGTAAAAGAACATTATTTAAATCTAATCGTTCCTGATTATTCGATTTACTCCAAGGTTTAATATGACTTGCTATTAAAAACCTTTCATCAGATAGACCGCATACCTTACATCTTCTATCTTTTTTCACTAGTATTTCTTTTAGTTTTGAATGTCCTATTCTAGTTTTAATATATGTTAATTTTTCTGTTTCCTCAATTCCATTAAACACGTCATTTGTTATCATCTCTAGTAATTGATTTTCTAAATCAATTTGTTGTTGTGATTTTAATCCATCACATAATTGATTTAAATCACATTTAATAAAATCTTCTAAACTCGCTTCTATCTGCTGTTTGAGTTGCTCTATTGGATTGCTACTCAGTTGTTCATGAGTTAAGATTTTTTTACTATAAATGGTTGTAAACTGATTAGTTAAATGATTTCGGTGTATATTATATAAATCAGGATTCTCTTTTGCTTTAGTATACAACTCGTTTCGTATCTCTTGGTTGCCTGGGCCAATAATTAATCTTAAAGTATAATTATCCTTTTTATTTCCTATCTCAAATAAAAGTAACCTTTCTATTTGCTTAGACCACCCTTCTCCCAGGAAACCGACAATATTATCTAATCTTTCAGTTGAAAAACGTATGTATGTATTATCAGAATGATCAAGAAGAAATCCCTTTTCATGTAATAAATCTTTAGTAAATTTAGAGATAATTATTTTTTTATCTAATACCTCTCTTTCAACGAATTCTTCAGCTAATAATTCGTCTTCATAATATACATCTTGATTACTTGTTGAACGCAACTGCAAAAACTCCCCATAATGTTTCATGCCATTTGAATACATATACTTCCCTGTATTATATCGTTCTAACGTTTTTTCACTCTTTTCAATCATTCTCATAATTTTATTAAATTGACTTTCATCACTAATTTCGAAAATATTAATCTCCTCTTTAAACTCCTGTGACAAACAACGACTAATAGTCCTTACAGCCGTAGTATAATTGGTAGCTGACCTTTTTGAAAGATTTTTATTCAGTTCTAACCATTCTAAAAATTCTTTATCTAGGTTCATAGAATTCCCCCTATTTATATATTTTTTTATTATATCATTTCTTTCAAAGCACTGTATTCATTCATTTCTATAATCATCGTTAAATATAGTAGCTAAATCAAAGCGAACACTACCACACTACGTCAGTACTTGGACACAGCTGACTTGAATAGTTAGGTGCTACTTTAGGGAGTGAAAAACCAAATAGTAAAAGGCTAATGATGCGTGAGCATGATTAGCCTATCCATTTTGGCGTAGGATTAGAGGTGGACGTGGAGTTAGATTATGTCTTGAAGCGGGATGATTATAATTAACACTACATCTTTTATCTATCTAGTTTACTTGCTTTTCTATAATTTAATCTTTTTTATTATTCATATACACTTTGTTAATTACATCAAGAATTAAAATCAAAATATAGCATAATTTTTAATTAGTTAATCATAAACGTCATTCTCTTTCCATTTAGTACATATATTGTATAAAAGAATTAATTTTATATCTATTATAAGATTATGGGGGGATTGAAGTGGAGAATTTTATGGTTGAGGGGGATCACTTTTATGGAGGATATTCCCTTCCTTTGATTAAAGGAAAATTTGCTAATTATGAAAATGTTCTATTAGTAAACCATTTAGCTCATATTTTAGATGTTACTACAACTTCAATTACACAGGTCATAAATAATAATATTGAAAAATTTAATCAACAAACGGATATTCAAAATATCGCTCAACTTTTAATTAATGATAAGACCCTAAGAGAAAGTATGAAATTAACAGGATATCAAGTAAATCGTAGAATTAATTATATTTATATCTTATCTAAAGAAGGTTTTTATAAATTACAGGAGTTATTATTAAAAAACAACTCTAGAAGATGGAATATCGAATTTAAAATTATTAAAGATTATTTTGAAGTTATGCCTAATAGTAATATAACAAGCGGTAAAATAAACACTGAAAATCGTTATATATCACCTACACATATAAAAGATTTACTAGCCTATAAAAAATATAATACTAGTTATGCTAGATATACTATAAATTTAAAAACAGCTAACAAAAAGGTATTTCATAATTTTAAAAGAAACATCATTGAACCTTATATCGAAAGAGTAAATAAAGATTTAATCGATTACTTACTGCGAGAATTAAAGGTTAATGATTTAAATCATATTCCTATGGCATATGCAATCCCTGTTAAGGAACTAATTAAAGATTGTTATATTGTTTCTGATAACTTAAAAATCGAATATAAAAAAATCTCAAAAGATTTAGATCTTTTATATGATACTGAGGCTTTAAAAAACGAAAATAATGCAAAGAAAAAATATAAAGAATGGGTTAATTCATTTAAAAGTTTCCTAGCAGGACACAAGAAAGGAGAGTAACTATTGTTTACAACGATTATATGTACTGATACATTAGAAATAGCTCACTCATACTCAGAGTATTTAACAACAGAACACTGGAAACTGTTTAGAAGTAACTATATTGAGCAATATGGGAATCATTGTGAACATTGTAATAGTAGAGGACAGGAGCTACATCATCTCAACTATGATACACTAGGAAATGAAGAATTTGATGATGTCATTTTCTTGTGTAGTTCTTGTCACGAAAAAGAACATTTTTAAATAGATAGCCAAACCGCAATAAGTCCCAATCGTTGCTCGCAACAGTTGGGACTTATTTGAATACATGGTACTAGGATAGTCATTCCTAATAAAGAACCTACTCTCCCACTAATAGATGTTATCTTTCTTAATCAATAACTAAACATCAAGACACAGCCTACACCGTATGAAATAGGGAGGCTACCTGTGGCTTGAATGTTTAGTGTCTTCCTTAGTTTTAGACTGAAAAAAATAACATAAGAAAAGGCTAATGACGTGTCAACGTGATTAGCCTATCCATTTTGACGTAGGATTAATGCGAGACGTGGAATTAGATTAAGGCTTGTAGCGGGATGCTGATGGTTAATAGGATGACAGTACTGATAAAGAAGCACATACCTTTTTCTAACTTTAATTTATAAAATCTATCGCTTAAACTTTACATAAAATTTCCTTATAATTAAAAAAATTGTAGATTTATGATATAATCTATCTCGAAAAAAATAGGGAGAAAGGATGTTTAAAGTGTTAAAACAAATTTCAAATTTTTGGGGAAATTTAAGTCAGAAACAAAAAGTCATTCTAGGTTGTCTGTTTTTCTTTTTCGGAGTTCCTCTTATCATCATTGCGGGAATGTTTTTATTTATGTTAAGTCCATTTATCGCAATGATTGCGGCCGTTGTTTTTTTAATTTTAGCGTTAATTAAACGTGATAAGAAAAAGCAATTTGGCTTATCATCTATTGGCGCCTTTGTTATTGCGATGGTAGCCTTCTTTATCGTAGATACCGTAGTATCAAATACCTCAGAAACATCTCCAGGTAATGAGATAACAGAGACAGCTAGCGGACAAATTGAAGATGATTCAACCACTGCTTTACTTCATCAAAATGAAACAATTAATCAATTATTAACAGAGTTAAATAATAAATATGGGATTGGATTCACCAAAGAGACTCTTTCAGATCAAACTCACGATAGTAAAATATCGTTTGATTTAAATGATTTAACGGTCTTAGTTAGTGATACAGAGAAAAATCTGTTCATTGAATTAGAACACGAATCACAAGAAAATAATGATGGAGCTTTAATTGAAACATTCAGACAATTAATGTCGGCTTTAAGTCCTTCCATTTCTGGCGACGACTTTAATACGTTAGTGTCTGAATTAAAAACCTATAACTATCAGGATTATAATAAATACACCATCGACGATTCAAATTTCACACTCAACCGTCAAGAATTAGACGATAGTAACGTCCGTTACACCCTTAAAGGTCAATTAGAAAAATCAACGTTATTTACTGATTCATCATTAGATTACAACTTACAGTTGGTTGAAGCCAATCCAACTATCAACGACAACATTACAGAGGAATCAGTCGCCCAAGAGGAACAAACAGAAACGACAGTGGTTGAACAACTTTCAACTGAAACAACGGTACACTTTATTGATACCGGTCACTCAGATGCCGTCCTGATTGAAAATAATAGGCAATTTGCTTTAATCGATGCTGGCGATCGTGATGATGATGCAACAGTTAAATCTTATCTTAAAACTCAAGGGGTTAATCGATTAGAATATTTAATTATTACTCATTTCCATGCCGATCACTTCGGAGCTGCTGATACAGTGATTAATGATTTTGAAGTGGGAACAACACTCGTTTCAAATGGCGATGCTGATACACAAGTCTACCGTGATTTTATTAATGCTTTAGCGAACAAAGGATTAACGCCTAGTGTTCCATTAGAAGGAGCAGTCATGCCTCTGGGAAATGCCACTCTAACGTTCTACAATACGAAAGGTGGAAATTCTAATGAGAATAACAATTCATTAGTGACTCTGCTTCAAAGCGGTTCAAGAAAGGCTTTATTTACAGGGGATGCTGAAAGCCAAGTCGAATCAACCCTCACAACTATTGGAGATGTTGATTTATTTAAAGCCGGTCATCATGGTTCAAGTACAAGTAATACAGCTTCTTTATTAAATCGCATTACACCAGAACATGTTGTCATCATGGCAGGAGCCAATAATCAATATGGTCACCCGGATGCCGAAGTCATGGACCGTTTTAAAAACCTAGGAATTCCTGTTTATCGAACGGATGAGCAAGGAAGCATTATCGTAACCTTAAGTGAAGAGGGTGTCTCAGTCAATAAAGAACCAGGAAGTTATCAAGCTCGTAACCAAACTGAAAGTTCAAGTAACACATCAAATAGCTCATCAGGTAGTTCTTCAAGCAACACCTCATCAACTACATCTTCAAATCAAAGTCAATCCACTAATGAAAGCTCGACTTCTACCCAATATAAAGATGACAATCCAAATGGAATCTACAATCAAGAATCAACCACTCCTAAAGAATCCTACAAAAACTGTACGTTATTAAGAGAAGTTTATCCGGATGGGGTTCCACAAGGACATCCAGCTTATGAGTCAAAACATGACCGCGATAAAGATGGTTGGGCTTGTGAAAGATAATCATAAAAAATGCAGTCTAAAACAGACTGCATTTTTTATTTACAATTTTATTCTCTAACAATACTCCTGTCCTTTTTATCATACCGTAATAAGTAATCAACCTATACTACCTCTACTAGCCTATCAATGGATTCTCACATCAATCGCTTCCTTAATGATTAGATGATTTTTAATAAGAAAATAAATTATACATTAGTTCCTACTGTTTTATGATTTACTAATTTCAATTTATATTTCACTTCATCCCATATTAATTTTTAGTTTGCTTTAGTGAAATACTAGATCCTAGAAAAATGAATAGTAATCCTAATAATCCAATTATGTTTTGAGATAGCCCTGTAATTGGTTTTTCAATTTGTTTGCTTGGCATTTTTAGTGCTTCTGATGTTTGTGCTAGTTCTGGTGTTTTTGATGCTTTTGGTGTTTCTGGCACTTTTGGTGTTTCTGGTACTTTTGGTGTTTCCGGTACTTCAGGTGTTTCCGGTACCTCTGGTGTTTCTGGTACTTCAGGTGTTTCCGGCACTTCTGGTGTTTCCGGTACTTCTGGTGTTTCCGGCACTTCTGGTGTTTCCGGTACTTCTGGTGTTTCCGGTACTTCTGGTGTTTCCGGTACTTCTGGTGTTTCCGGCACTTCTGGTGTTTCCGGCACTTCTGGTGTTTCCGGCACTTCTGGTGTTTCTTCTTTAAATTTTTCATTTGTCATTTTAGCTTTGACTACTTCACCATTTAGTTTAATTTCAAATGGGAATAACGAATCATCAAGCATATAACCTTCCGGTGCATCAAACTCCTGATAGAAGTACTTTCCATACCCTAGTTCAAATGTTGCAATTCCCTGCTCATTTGTATAACCTTCAGCGATAACTTCCTTTGACTCATTATAGATACGGAATCCTGCATTCGGTAATAATGTTCCGTCTTCTAAATCTGTTTTGGTGATTTCTAATTTTCCTTTTGCCTCGTTCTCCTCAATAGTGACAGTGATATCTTGATAAACATCTTGGCTGTTTAAACCAATTAAATTTTGATAGTTTGCCCCGTTAGGTGAATGAGCTAATCTATAAAAATCAATCTGAGTCATTTTATGTTTGAATTGAATTGTAAATGAAGCTTGATTAATATCATTTCCTGTATAAACTAAATAGAAACGATCTCCAACTTTTAAATCGCGATTTATTTCATTATTCGTATCAGCATCTACTATTTTCATACCGTCTGGAAAATGTTTAAATTCGATATTTCCTTTATATGTTCCTTCAATTGAAATAGTATCTGTCTTCCAAAGCGAACCTTCATTAAAGAGCTTAAATTCTCCATTAAAGTTTACAGTCCCTTCATCATATGCTCCATTACTAAGAGCGTACTCCATAAGCGCTGACCAATAATTATACACTGAACTGCCAAACCACTGATCTCCTCTTATTAAACACCAAAGTGCATCCTGAGTATAGTATCTTGCCTCATCATCATTAAGTCCATACTTGGCTTGTAAGCCTAAGGCATCATTTGGATATCCAACGTATAAAGCGGCTGCAATCTGCTGTTTAATTCCACTTGATAAAGTACTAGAATCTGATGATAATAAATAATCTAATTTTTCATATTTTGGTAAATCCCCTGATGATAGTAGCGGTGGTTGAGTTCTCTCATTATTAAAACAGTAGACTATCTGAGACGGATTCCCTTTAATGTAGTATCCCATTCCTTCTGAAGTACTAACACTGTACGCTTCATAAAGGTTTGAACCTAATAACTTTAAACTCGAATCATTTTTATGCATTCCTAATAATATCTTATTGTTCGAATCTGATGAAGTATAGCCGATATCATCATTTGAGAATTCAATTTTAGATGTTTCTATTTCAATAGGCGTCCACATTAATTCAGAATCAACATCAGATGAAACTACTTTTTGTACTTCATAGGTAATGTTAATGCTTCCAGATACTTTCGAAACTTTTCCTAAATCTATTAAATCAAAAAGTAAAATTGGGAACTTGACTTCTTGATTTTGATTATCAGTCTTTAAATTAATTTCTTCACTTCTAGCTATCTCATGATGATTTTCATCATAGATGGTTGCGATTGCTGTTAGAGGTACAATTTTCTCAATATCAGACTCATATGCCTCTTCTAGAGAATAATTTTCACTCAATGTGTTTAAATTTAGTAGTCCGGTAAATGTTTGATCTTGAGTATTATACTGAATAGCTCCATTAAAGTCTGAATTTACTGTCGTATCATCAAAAGCATAAATAGGTATAATTTGATTCCAAAGAACCGAGACCGCTAAAATCCCAAGTAAAAAACGATTAATAATTGTTTTTCGCACTAAAATCTACTCCTTGTTAAAACTAAAAACTCCTTAAAAATATAGGGGCTCGCCCTAAAATGGGGCTTTCTTTTAAATATTTAATAATGTGATGTTAAATTCATTCAACTAGACCTATATCTAGATCTAACATTTGATGCTTCCAATTCAAATAAAATATCTAGCACCCGTTCAAGTATTCATCCAAAATATAAAAGTAAAAATAATTTAAAAATTAACCTAAAAAATTAAAATAATATTAATCTCTGCATATGTCGTCATCTATCGATTTTGATTCGGAATAAACTCATCATCTCCTATTTAAATATTGGAGATGAGAATGAGTTGATGATCGATAGATAACTGAACAACTATTCTTAATCTACTTAGAGATCGTTACTTCTCATAAACTGTACTCACAACTAAGATATTTGATAGCACTTCTCCTTTAATAAAAGTAGACACTCCCTAACCTCATTTAAATCTTTCTTCATACCCATCCCTGCATGATAAACTTTGTTGTAAAAAATGAATTAAAATATATCGATAAAAGTTCACTACACCAATTACTTCATTTGATAAACCATTGGACTTTCTATATTTAGATGATGCTGTATATCACTTAAAACAATGTAGGCTTCTTCAATTGTACTATATCTACCTAACTCAATTTTATTCCTCATTGAGGCTCCAATCCTTCTACCTAAAATGTAATAAGCATTAGAACCTTTCCTAATAGTGCAGGGTTTTATTTCTACTTCTATCACCCAGACCAACTTTCTATTATTTTGTGTTCTAATCCACATAAAGTAACATCCCCCTTCATTGCAATTAATTAACTTCCATAATGTCAAACATGTCAAATTCTAATTTTTGAAGTGGGCTCCGCTCACTTCCCCCTTCAATATTTCATTTCCTACAAGATTCCTCTTTTAAAAATTCCTTCACGTCAACTCTCATAAAAAATAACGAATTAGTATAAAAATCCACTATTTATTACTCCCTCACCAAATAACCTTATAAAACTAAAAATGTTACTATTTAAAACTCACATCCTTTACCAAAATATTTTTTTGTAAAAATTATCAATATATTGCTTATAAAAAATAAAAAAAGATACTCCAACCTGAGTATCTTCTGATTCAAATAACTATAAACTGTTAAAAAATATATCTTTTTGGATATTTTCTAATCAGAGATACTAGCAACAGATTTGATAATTTTACACAATCATTAGCCGGTTGTACCAATATCTCCATATATTCCAGGTACCCAAATATAGAATATATTTCTGTGATTCTATAAAAAGAATATCACAATTCAACATTTTATGTCAATTATTGAGTTTTTATTTTTTCCCCTCCATATTTTTAAGATAAATAATCACTTATCTTAAATTCATCACAACAAAAAAGTTATAAGCATTAGTTTAAACTTTTGTGACATCCATATTTTAATCATATACTATTTCATATCTATTTCGACCATTTTGCTTAGCACGATAAAGTCCACTATCAGCTTTATTTATCAACTCGTAAACATCTTGACCTGAGAAGTTAGTCGTATAGATCCCAATACTGATCGTTAATAAATCTCCAATTTCAGAATACTTATGTTCAATTTTCTTATTTTGAAGACTCATTTGTATTTTTTGAGCTATCGCTTCAGCATTATTAGATGAAACATTTGGAAGAACTAAAACCATTTCTTCCCCTCCATATCGAACGGCAATATCATCTTTTCTAACATTTTCTTTTAATGTATTGGCAACCTCTTTGATGATTCGATCCCCTTCGATATGACCATAATTATCATTATATTTTTTGAAATAATCAATATCGATAATGATAATAGATAAATCTTGCATGAATAATTTCTTCTTATTCTTAGACATATAATAATCTAAATACTTTCGATTATATAAATTTGTCATTGAATCAGTAAAACTTAAATGCCTTAACCGCTTCACTGATCGAGTCTTGACTAAGATAACAATAGATGCCGTAATAAAACTAAACAACATAATTAAGAAATTTATTTGATATCGAACTGCTTTTTCTTCTAATAAATGACTTTCATATAGATTAGTTGTATATTCCATATAATCTTCTTTAAAAATCTGTGTGTTCTCATTTTTTTGTTTAATGTATAATTCATTATACTTAACATAATTAGCAAAATCCTGTTTTTCTTCATACATTTTACTAATTTCTTCATATACTTGTTCTTCTAATCCTAACCCTTTATTAATGGATTCAGTTAAGACATAATGATATGTTTCGAGTGCTTGATCATATAGTTTTTTTTCTTTATAAAACTGGGCATAAGTCAAACTAATAAATACATCTTTATAAAGTGAATACTCAATTTTATCCTGTTCTAATAATTCTCTTGCTGTTGTAAGCTGCTTCTTTGCTTCTTCCAAATTATTTTGGTGTATATTAGCTGAAGCAAGCAAATTATTCATTAGAATTTCTATATCATCTTTAATATCTTCAGGTAGGTAGGGTAATAATTTATTTAATTCCTTACTATACTGAATAGCTAGGTCATATAATTCTAGCTCGATATAAGCCTGACACTTATTAACCAGAGTAAGACTTTTACTTAATGCTTCTAAGTTTTTATCATCTAGATTGATACTTAACGCTTCGTTATAATAGTTTATTGCATTTTCGTATTCATTTAAACTAAAATTAATATCTCCGATAATTGTTAACAATTTAATTTTCCATTGAGCTCCCTCTGAAATTGAAGGATTAGAATCGATAAAGTGAATAGCATCTAAATAATTATACATAGCGTCTGAATATCTATAAATCAAACTATATAATTGACCTATATTAGTTGTTAGTTTAATGATACTTTCATTAGTTAATCCTTTTGTGTCATCTAAATAAGAACTAAGAATAGAAATACTTTCTTGAATTTGCTCTTTATTATCAAGTAAAACACTGATAGTTCTCCACAATAAAGGGACATCATTTTTATATGTTTTGTCTTCAGAGATATACTTGATAGCTATTTTACAATTTTCACTTAATAATTCATATTGATTTTCCATTTGTAGAGATTCATTAAGTAAAATATACGTATAAATTTTAACAAATGGTCGTGTGCTATCTTCGATATTTTCTACTGCTAAATTAAAGTTTTGAATAGCTTGTTTATAATCACTACTTATATAATCTAAATAACCTTTTATAAAATAATATTCACTATCTGGAGTTGTTTCTAGTAAATATTGATTAATACTCTCAATTTCTTCCGTATCAATAACTTGATTTTGAATCGATTCTTCAAGAAAGGCAATAATATGTTCTTTCGGGTCTATCTTTTTCTTTTCTCCCATATCAAAGCTATATCTTGATAAAAAAAATAAACTTAATAGGAGGATTGGGAATAATAAACAACTTATCATAATTTTAGTTTTATTTTTCATTTTCAAACTCCTTTTTACTCATAATTATCTCACTGTGTTAGTCTTTAAAAATTCATTGTCATTTTAACAGAAAAAAATACATAAAAAAACATTAAAATCCATTTTTTTCAAAAAATACCTACTAAAATAGCGTGCTCTTCTTGCAATCGAGAACTAAACAATTGCACATCATATTTAAATTTTTTAGTTATTGAAATAAAATATATTATCAAATTAGATATCTAAAACCGTATACTCCCGGAACTCTACACCGCTTCTTGGAAATACTTTTGTTAAATAGATAACTAAACTGCAATTAAAGCACCTCTCAACCATAGAGCTAAAGCATGAAACACCATTATGGGCTTAGCGGTATCTCTAGTTAAAAAATGAAAAATAGAATGAGAAAAGGCTAATGATGCGTGAGCATGATTAGCCTATCAATAGTTTATTGGAGTTCGTACTTAACTTGTAGTTAGGTTAATACTTGTAGCAGAAAACATGTGATTATTTCAAACCTTGCTATCTATCTGATTCACCTGCTTTTTTGACTACGATATTCTTCTAATACTCACTTCATAACTGGTACTCCCATCAGAAATGAAAACCCAAACCACATTTATGTCGTTTGGATTTTCTTATTTTGAATCCTGTTACCTGAAGGTCTACCAATCGTTGCTCGCAACAGTTGGGACTTCTTTGAATAATTGATACTAGAATAGTCATTCCTAATAAAGAACCTACTCTCCCGCTACTAGATGATGTCTTGCTAAATAAAAAACTAAACATCAAGACACAGCCTACACCGTATGGAATAGGTGTGTCTCCTGTGGCTTGAATGTTTAGTATCTTCCTTAGTTTTAGACTGGAAAATAAAATAAGAAAAGGCTAATGATGCGTCAGCATGATTAGCCTATCCATTTTGACGTGAGGTTAACGTTGGGCGTGGAGTAAGATTAAGGCTTGAAGCGGGATATACATAATTTAATTAAGATTTAGAGTCTTCACCAGAAATGGTGCTTGACTAAATAAATGCTTATATTTACCTATA
>OLNJ01001263.1_pt1 | contig 13953 bp, 3 predicted proteins | sample 1672191 | NCBI WGS metagenome assembly OLNJ01 (sample SAMEA3136657, study PRJEB25190) | human gut metagenome | biome: human gut; feature: human-associated habitat; material: faeces | place: Austria | collected 2013 | reverse complement strand
TTTCGGAAAAGAGGTTATTATTAAAGATGTTAAATACAGTAAAGGACATTTAACTATAAAATATACAACAGATTCATCTATTAGTTATTATGGAGGTAGTGAATTGGATGGAAATTCATCTATAGCCACATCATACGAGACAGGATCAAAGATATCAAGTATTGAATTTGAAAATGTAGATAAAAAAGAATCGTATCTATTGGATTTAAGATTAGTTATTAAATATAAATATCCAATAGATATAAACATAGATAATAAATAATTTATTAAATAAAAGCAAAATTCTATTTAAATTACAATTTTGCTTTTATTTATATAATAATTAAGAAATAAATATGATATAATAGCTATTACAGTGATTTATCATTTTTTTCCAAAATTGCATAAATATAGAGTGATGTTATTTTAAATTTACCTTTGCAATAGATTTAAATATTTCTAATTAATAATTAGCAAGGGAGAAAAATCAAATAATGAATACACATTTATATCGCATATTCAAGAAAGTTATTGCAATTGTTTTAGCATTGCTATTAATAAGCACAGACACATTACAATATGCTTATGCAACTGTAGATGAATATCAAGGGCAAGAGGTAATATCTCAGGATGTATCATCACAGGAGAATATCGACAATAATGAACAAACATCAGATGATCAAAATGAGGGAATAATTGATGATAAAAATCTAGATAAAAATAGTAACATAACAGAAGAAGAGCTATCTTCAGAAAAAGACAATATACAAAATAATATCAATAAAGAAGATACCTCTAATGAAAAATCTACTGAAAATGAAAAAACTGAAAAAAATAATATTAAAAATGTTAAATCAGAAGAAGTAAATCAAGAATTAGTTATAAAAGTTGGACAAGAAAGTAATATAACTGATAGAAATATTTCAATTCCAACAGGACAAGTCACTCGTGTACATGTTACATCAACAGGTTCTAATTCAAATATAATAGGGGATTATAAAATTAGACTGGAAATAGATAATCCAGATGTTATATTATCGGATTTTCAAAAATCTGATGGAACAATCCAAAACGAGATAACTTTGGATGGCATAAAGCTAAAATTAGTAAATGGACAGGGTGGAAAGAGATATATTATAACAGAGCTTACTCAAGGTTCAACTAACCAATTTGATTTTCAAATGATATTCAAAAATGGTGTAACTAATGATGGAGAAAAAGTAATAATAAAAACAGAAATATTAGACTCAAATGATAATATAATTACTGATAAAGTAGCAGATGAAAAATGCATAATAAGTGATTTTACTATTACTGCAAAATCATCTTTTAGTTGGGATAATATTTCAAAAACTGCAAATAAACAAACTATAGATAGAAATAACAATGGTAGTATAAAAGATGAATCAATAGTATACAATATCAAAGCTACATCAAATAATAAAGGATATGTAGGCGAGATATTTACAAAAGAATATACTGTTACAGATGAGTTGGAACTACCTAGTTCGATTAATCTGCCAAAAGGTGAAATAAATTCATCTAATGGAGTACTTACAATAGGAGGCAAAAAGATTCTAGAAGTAAGTGAAAAAGATGCCAGAATTACTATCGAAGGAAGAAAAATAAAGATAATTCATACGAGGCAAAATGATTTAAATACAGACAGTGAAATTAAAGAGCCAGATATGCAAGTTACTCTTTATACATCAAATTTAGTTGCAGAAAAAACACAACAAGAAGAAGCTATAACAAACAAGGTTAGCTTTGATGCCAAGCCTATAGTAGGAAATTCTAACTCAACTTCAGAAGATAAAGTTACTACAACTGTACCTCCTACAACTGCTAGAATAACTTCAAGAAAATCTAGTGAAGTTGTTGGAAAAAATGGTTCAGATATAGAAATAGGTGACATTATAAAATATGAAATCACTGTAGAAAACGATGGTAGTTCCGAATTAGAGAATTTTGTTGTAGAGGATATAATCCCACAAAATACTCAAATTATAAATCAAGAACAATGGACTAATGGATATACACTAGAAAATAACAAAGTAAAATGGGTTGTTAATAGCTTAGATGCAGGAGCTCAAAAAACTTATATTTTTTATGTGAAAGTTACTGATTGTAATGAAGGAACTCTTATCAAAAATACTGCAACTGTAAACAATAAAAACACCAATGAAACTGTAAATAAAGTGGTAAAACCATCAGCAAGAATATCTTTAAATAAATACGCAAATGATTCATACAAGATATTTAAAGATGGTGAAACTATAACTTATACAGTAGAAGTTTCTAATTATGGTGAACTTGATTCAGAAAAACAGACTATAGTGGATATTATGCCAGCAGGTTTAGTTCCAGAGTATGATAAGTCTAATAATACAATTAAATCAGGGGATTATACAGGAACAGTAAAATACAATGAATTAACTAAGTCTTATACAATAACATGGGAAATTGGGAATGTTAAAAAAGGGTCAAAAATAGACTTAAGATACAACGCGAAAGTTGTAACAGAAAATTTACCAGATAAATTAATTACTGGTGAAGAAAAAACTATTGATGTAAAAAATCAAGTTACAAATAATAATGGACAAAAAGCAGAAGCAACAGTAAAAATCGGACTTGATGGATATAAAATTGGAGTTAATAAAACATCTAGCTCTGATGATATAAGAGAAGGTCAAAGCGTTACATACACTTTAAACATATCAAATACGGGGAAAGAAAAAACTAAAGTTGATGTAAAAGATATTTTACCTGTTGATAAAAACGGAAATGTTATAGACTGGTGGAAAATAGATGGCGATAATATAACAATAACAACATCTGGTGATTTGGATGAATATAATCTTGAATTAAAAGATGGCATCTTAACATGGAAAGATGTAAATCTTGAGCCAAATCAAACTTTCAACCAAACTGTTACATTAACATATCCAAAAGATAAAACTTTTGACTCATTATTTAATCTTAATGGATATAGATCAATAGTAAATACATTAAATGTTGAGGGAGAAGAAAGCAAAACATATCAAACGCCTAAAGATGTAGATTTAAAAATAAATAAATCTGTAGATAAGGCTTCTGTACCAATCGGATCTGGTGAAGATGTTACATTTACTATAGCTGGTTTTTCTAATACTTCAAAAAATTCATTAAAAAATGTAACAGTCAGAGATGATTTCTCAACATGGAATGGGGTAAATTCCAAATTCAAACTTAAAGAAATAACAACAGGTTCTTATGAGGGGATAGATAATTATAATGTAGAAGTCATGTTTAATGATTATTCAACTAAAACTATAAAAATAGACAATCCTTCACAAAACTCAAAATTAACATCTTTAATCGATGATAAAGATATAGTTAATGTAAAATCTATAACTTTTAATTTTGGAGATGTAGGAACTGATTTTAAAGTAGTAAATGGTATAAATGTAATTGCAACGCCTAAGTCTTCAGATGAAGTAGAGGCAGGAACTATTGTAAATACAGCAACACTAAATTTCAATAGTACTCAAATATCAGATGATGCAACAGTTGAGCTTACTTATCCAGAAACAAAAGTTATAAAACAAGCATATGTAGATGGAAAGTTAGCAGATAACAAAACAAATCCTATTTCAGTAGGAGATAAGGTAACATTTAAAATTAAATATACAAACAATACAGGAAAAGACATAAATTGTTGGGATATTTCTTTTATGGATAGATTCACAAATAACGATATTATAGATAAAAGTAAATCATTAAATATTACAGAAAAACAAACTGATTCTAATGGGAATATAGTCACAGAAAATCCATTAAGATTAAATGGAAGTGCAAACTGGTATTATATGAACTTTAGTTTTGGAAGTGGAGTACTAAAAAATGGAGATACAATAGAACTGACTTTTGAAGCAGTTACGACAAGTGAATTCTCGAAAGCAACAGAAGTCCCTAAAGACGGAGCAGTTGACTATAGACTTCACAATACTATCGAATTAAGAATAAAAAATAATGTTGTTGCTGAAGGTGAAACAGAGTATTATTACCCAGCAATAAAAAATAATATATGGACACAAAAAGGAATAAAATCAATTGGTAAATATACTAGATATAATGAGGATTCTGTATCTGGATATTACTCAGTAAATGGTAATTCACTTTATAGTTATGGAAGCACGCAAAATGCAGTAGTATACACATATGTTATATATAATGATGCAAATAGTAGTGATAATCTTCCACTTAAAAAAGCTGTAGACATTCTTCCTAAAGGATTCAAATATATCACACTAGGTAAAGATTCTAATGCGTTTTATAATGTAAATCAATCAAACCAAATAACAACTATAAATTATGCTAGTGATATTAATTTACCTCAAGGTGTAACTTTAGATGCAGGTATTGTTGTAAATGCTGATTATGATAATAATGAGAAAATTGTATTTACATTTAATGAAGGGGCAGAGTTAGAGCCGGGTCATGCAATAGTATTTACATATTTATGTGAAATTGATAACAATGTTGCAGACTTATCATCAGTAAATAAAATAGCATTTGCATATGATACTACAGAAAAAGAGGCACCAGGAAATGATGTAAAACTACCATTTTCAACAAATACAGATAAATCACCTAAAAATGATGGATCTTGTAATATATTAAATAAAAATTATGATGGAATTTATGGTGGCGAAAATACAACTTGGTATGAATCTGATGTAACAATTAAAAAAGTAGGTATATTCCCAGGGATAAGTAAAAAATTAGATGGATTTTATAATGCAGGAAGTAATGAATTGCATGAAGTAGATGAAAATTCTAAAATAGCTATAAAATCATCTTTAAAATGGACAATAAAAGTAAACAATAGTGGAAATAATTATGATTCTTCTGATATGGTCAATTATACAGTGATTGATACTTTACCTAATCCATATACTTTATCTAAAAATAGTAAGCATACTCAAAATATTACTATTTACAATAAAGATGGAAGTAAGAGAGATAGTTTTGATATAGGAAATCTTTTAGATGTATCGACAAAAACTAATTCAGAAGGAAAAGAAGTTCAAGTTTTAACTTGGAAGTTAGAGAACGAAAAATATACTATTCCAAGTGGTGGATATGCAGAAATAACATTTGTATCAGCAAATGACAGTGATATAGCGAATTTCGGTACATATGTGAATAATGTATCGCTAGTTCCAACACAATCATTTAAGAAAGATAACGTTACAGAAGGAAATGTAACGAAAGTTGAAATTAACGGCGAGAAAAAAGATGCTATAGAAAATCAAGCATCAGCACATATATTTGGAAACTATGCAACATATTCATTTAAACAGATAAGTGATTTATCAGGATATGATAAAGTGTTAGACGAAGATAAAACTGGTAATGGTTATGGTGATAATCATGCCAATGGATATGGATATAAACAAAATGATAATACTGTTATAAGTAGCGGTGCAGGTCAAAAAGTAGGATATACGTTATATGTAAAAAGTAACAGCGAGGGTGATATATATAATTTAACATTAATAGATAAATTCCCTCATGTAGGAGATGTAGGTACTGTAAATTTAAACAGTTCTAGAAACTCAGAATTTACTGTTTACTTAGCAGATAATCCAAACTTTAAAGTTGATATATTAGATAGTGATAAAAACTTCATATCAACTGTTGATTCATCTCAATATTCAGTAGGCTATTCTAGCAAAATTTCTTATACAGATGAAGATTGGAATTCTGTGACTACTTGGGATTCATCATATGACAAAAATGTTCATAAATCTCTACGTGTAACATTAAAGGATGGTTTTAAATTAAAACAAGGACAAATGTTAAGAGTTTACTTTGAAGGTATTATAGGCGATGATGCTATACCAGGAGAAGTTGCTTGGAACTCATTTGGATATTTATACTCAACAAAGAACTCATTCAATGAGGATATAACGTTAATTGCTGAACCAGCAAAAGTTGGTGTAAGTATACCTGGGACTACAGAATCAGCACAAATATCAATAACTAAAGTTGATGAAGAGAATACAAACAAAATATTATCAGGCGCTGAATTTGGTATTTATTCTGACAAAGAATGTACAAATTTAGTAACAAAAATAATAACAACATCTAATGGAGAAGATTTATCTAGTAAACTGTTATTAAATACTTACTATGTAAAAGAAGTCAAATCACCAGAAGGATATATATTAGATGATACTGTTTATACAATTAATTTAAATAAAAAAGATAGTATAGTTAAAGTCCAAAATGGCGATGCAGGATATATTACTAACAAAAAAGAGAAACGCCATAAAATAAATGTACAAATATCTAAAAAAGATATTGTTACAAATGAGGAATTACCAGGGGCTACACTTCAAATAATTGATAAATCGACAGGTACAGTTGTTGATGAGTGGATATCAACAGGTAAACCACATCAAATAGATACTTTAGAACCTGGAGACTATATATTAGTTGAAAAATCTGCGCCAGATGGATATTTAATAGCAGATTCTATTGATTTTACAATAACAGAAACTGATACTACTCAAAAAGTAGAGATGTTTGATACAAAAGATGTTTCATTATTTGTAAAGAAAACATTGGTTGATGAAAATCAATTTAATATAGATGAAGTATTTAATATAGTTGTTAGTGGAGAGTTTTCTGATGGTTCACAACAAAAAACAATATCATTTACAAAACAAGAAGCTCTAGATGGTGTAAATAAAGAAGTCGAAAATGTTATTTACGGAAATAATTATACAATAACTGAAGAAAATTCAGATTCGTATAATGTGCTTATTACAGACAGAGGTGAAGTAACAGTTAACAGAAAGAATCAACTAGTGGAAGTTGTTAATTCAAAAAAAGCTAGTGGGCTTTTAACTGTAACAAAAAATGTTGAAAATATAAATACAGTTAGTGATGAAGATATATTCACATTAATAGTAAGTGGTAAATTTTCTGATGGAACAAATTCAAAGACAATAGAAATCACTAAAGATCAATTAAATAAACAAGTTATAGTTGAAAATACTATCTATGGTGAAACATACACAATATCTGAAATAAGTAATGACAATTATGATGTTGTTTACAATACAAAGTCAGTAACTTTAGATGGTTCTATACAAGTTAAAGTATTATCAGTAACTAATATAAGAAAACAATCAGGAAAATTATCTGTAGTTAAAAAAATACTAGATAATGCAACACTTTCTGATGAAGATACATTTACTATAAAAGTTACAGGACAATTTTCAGATACTGAGGGCAAAACTACAAAACAATTTATATTTGACAAAAACAATATAGGACAAGCTCAAGATGTACCTGGAGTGATTTACGGAAATAAATACGAAATTTCTGAGGAGCAAACAGGAAATAGGTATATTCTAGATTCAATAGATAAAACATCAGTAACTATGAGTGATGAGGATGTATTATCTACAGTTACAAATAAAAAAGCAACAGGTAAAGTTTCTATATCAAAGACAGATATAACAACAGGAAAACCTGTATTAGGAGCTATTTTACAAGTAATTGAAAAAGATACAAATAAAATTGTTGAAGAATGGACTACAACTGAAGAAGACCATAAGATAAATAAACTTCCAATAGGTGAATATATCTTAAGAGAAATCACAGCACCAAATGGATATGTTAAAGCAGAAGATGTAGAGTTTACCGTTTCAAATAGCGGAGAAATTCAAAGAGTTGAAATGCAAGACGACTACACAAAAGTAGAAATAACAAAAAAAGATTTAGAAACAAAAGAAATCTTAGAAGGAGCACAATTACAGTTACTAGATAGCCAAGGAGATATAGTAGCAGAATTTACATCAGAAAATAAAGCGTATACAATAAGTAAATTACCAGTAGGTGAATATATACTACATGAAGTAAAAGCGCCGAAGGGGTATAACTTAGCGGAAGATGTAAAAGTAGTAATTGAAGAGACAGGAAAAGTCCAAGAATTCTCAATATATGATGTTGAAAAAACAAATAATGTTCCAATATCAAAACAAGATATAACGACAGGTGAAGAGATAGAAGGAGCGAGGCTAGAACTTCTGGATTCAAAAGGCAAAGTAATAGAAAGCTGGACATCTACAACTAAACCACATGTTATAAATAACTTAAAAGCAGGAACATACACAATCAGAGAAAAAGCAGCACCAAAAGGATATTTACTAGCAGAAGATATTGAATTTACAATAGATGCAGAAGGAAATATCACAGGATCAACAATAATGCAAGATGACTATACAAAGGTAGAAATATCGAAAAAAGATATAGTTACAAGTGAAGAATTGCCAGGTGCAACGCTACAAGTAATTGATTCAGCAAGAAATATAATAGAAGAGTGGACAAGTACTACAGAACCTCATAAGATTAATAGATTACCAGTTGGAGAGTATACTTTAGTAGAAAAACAAGCTCCAGATGGATACTTATTGGCAGAAGATATTAAATTTACTGTAAAAGAAAATGGGGAAATTCAAAAGGTTGAAATGTTCGATTCGAAAGATGTTTCATTATACGTTAAAAAAGATGTTTCTAACATTGAGAAACTAAAAGGTGATGAAATATTTACAATAAAAGTTTCTGGAGAATTTGCAGATGGTTCAACAGAGAAGTATATAAAATTTACTTATGATGAATTAGGAACAGAAAAAATAGTTACTGATATAATCTATGGAAATAAATATAATATAAGTGAACCAAATCATGATGGATATATGGTGAAAATCGATAAAGAGAATGTAAAAGTAGATGTAAAAAAAGAAGTTGTTACAATTATTAATACATTTATTATAACAGATGAACCTGATAATCCAGGAGACCCGGATAAACCAGGAAATCCAGATAAGCCTGGAGACCCAGATGATTCGGATAAACCAAGTGATCCAGATAAGCCTGAAAATCCAGATGATTCGGATAAACCAAGTGATCCAGATAAGCCAGGAAATCCAGATGACTCGGATAAACCAAGTGAACCAGAAAAACCAGGAAATCCAGATAATTCGGATAAACCAAGTAATCCAGATAAGCCAGGAAATCCAGATGATTCGGATAAACCAAGTAATCCAGATAATCCTGAAAACCCAGATGACTCAGATAAACCAAATGAGCCAGAAAAACCTGAAAATCCAGGGAAACCAGATAGCCCAAGTGATCCAGAGAATCCAGATGATCCAGGTGATTCAGATAAGCCTGGAGATCCAGATGATTCGGATAACCCAGTAACTCCAGATAAACCTGAGAAACCAGAAGATACGGATGACCCAAGTAATCCGAACAAACCTGAAAATACAGTAAAACCAAATATGCCAAGTAATCCAGAGGAAAGTACAAAGCCAGAACAAAATGTACAAACAGGTGATACTAACTTAACAAATGAAATCATAATAGGATCAATTTCATTAATTGTATTGATTGGATTATGGATTGATAATAAACGTAGAAAAAAATTATAGAAAGTTTATATAAATTATAAAATAAAAAGGCAATAAATAAGGGAGAATAAGTAACAAATTAAGAAGTCACAAATATAGTAATAGATAAACTAGAGAATAAGTAGATAAACAGGATTAAAAAATCAGAGACATTTAAGAGAAGTGGTATTATAAAAATACCTTAGAATATAAAATGATAATATAAATTTTTAAGTAATATTTTCCGACATTATAGAAAATAGACGATCAACAGGAAAGCGAAAATATCTTAAAAAATAGTTTTATATCCTAATGACATTAATTTGCTATTATATATGAGTAAAAATATAAAATTTATTAGAAATATGCGACAATATTGATTAAAGGTAAATTAAAACTCTAATAGCAAAAGAGAAGTAATCTTACTTAAAATATGAAAATCATTGTAAAAGAAAGGGAGTAATCAATCCAATCTGGATTGACTACTCCTTTTTATATTATGGAATAATAATATTTTTATTAGCTGTTACATAATTAGTTTGTCTCATTTTTAAAGTTACGACTGTGTCTGATTTTATTTTTGGAAGATGCATCTTAAAATGTCCATCTGAATTTACAGAACAAGCCTTTCCTATCTGAGTATTTTTTATGTAAGCTCTTATATAAGCCCCGCTACAACCTCTTCCTGAAATATATATGTTGTTAGAATCTAATGTTTCAACTGAATCTACATAAAATGTATTAAATTCATATAAAGATGTTATAACTTCTTCTTTAGTTTCATATCCATGTTTAGATATTTCTACTCTTATTTCTGAGCCGGGCTCTTGCGGTTCGATATGAAGTAAGAATTTTTTATCTGAACTTATAATGCATGTATCACTAATTAATTCATTGTTGTTGAAGGCTTTAACAGTAGCTCCGACTATTCCTTTTCCTGTTATAATATTTGAACTAGATTTTAAATAATTTACATCGAATAAACGAATTTTTTTCAAAGAAACATTTAAAATAGCAGCAGCGATTAGTCCCTCAACTTGGGCAACTATTACAGTAGTACCTTCATTTGTAGCTATTAAGCGATTGTTTTCTATTTTAGCTATTTTACTATCTGAAATATTCCAAGTTATAAGTTCGTTTTCAACATAATCATTATTTTGATCTAGTATTTCTAAACTTAGTGAATCATCTACTTTTAAATTAATTCTATCATCTTTAAATTTAACTGCAGAAATACAAGATCTAACAGTAACTATACAAGTTGCAATTTTATTATTAGCAGATGCAGTTATTACTGTAGTTCCTGGATTTAATGCTTTGATAGTACCATCATCATTGATTGAAACGATTGATGAATCCATACAAGACCAATTTAAAGATATAACATCTGTAGTATCTTCTGGTATATAAGATATATTTAATTTATATGATTCATTGCATTTTAAATTTAATGAAGTTTTGTCTAGTGTAATTTCTTTTAATGGTAAATCAACATTAACTTTGCAAGAGCCAGATTTACCATCTAAAGTACACGTAATAATACAATCACCTTTAGAAATAGCTGTAATATTTCCATAAGAGTCTACTTTTACAATATTTTCATCAGAAGATTTCCAAACTGGGTTATCTGTGCAAGTATGATTTTTAGGGAAATATTCTATTTTTAAAGATTTAGATTCGCTTTTATTTAAACTTAAATAATCAGTTTCAAGTTTTATAGATTCTAAAGGTCGTTCAACTTGAACTATGCATTTTGCTATTTTATTATATCCAACTTGTGCAGTTATAGTTACTATACCCACATTATGGCTAGTAATAATGCCGTCTTTTACCGATACGATATTTTCATCAGAAGAGCTCCATTTTACTTTGAAAATATCATTTGTATTTTCAGGGTATAAAACTAAATCTAATTTACTTTGGTTGTTATTTAGCATAGATATAAATGAATTTTTTATAGAAATACCTCGAAGGCTTATAAATTTATATTCTTCAAAATCTATTTTATTTGCAATAGCGTACTTATGTGCATAAGAATTTTTTTCTCCGTAAATAACAAGATTATTACAATTATCAAATGCAGAATTGCTGATTGATTTAATGTATTTAGGAATAATAATCTTACGTAAATTAGTACAGTTATTAAATGCACGTTCACCTATCATTTTTATAGATTTAGGTAATCTAATATTTTCTAATGATGAACAGTTTGAAAATGCATATGAATTTATATAATTTAACGTTTCAGGTAAATTTATATCATATAGGTTCGTACAATTTGCAAAGCACGAATCTGGTATTTTATCAAACATTTTAGGTAGCTTGATTTTTTCTAAATTGCTACAATTAGCAAAAGTCAAAGGACTTAATGTATTAATTGTATTTGGTATATTTATTTCTGATAATGATTTACAATCATAAAATGCCGCTGTACCTATATTTTTTAAAGAGTCAGGTAAAGTAATATGATTTAATTTTTCACAACCTGAAAATGAATCCGAACCAATAGACTGCAATGTTTCAGGTAAATCTATAGTTTTTAACTTTTTACAATTAGAAAATGCTGAATTATCTATTTGTTTTACAGTTTTAGGTAGATTGATTTCTTCTAAATTAATACAATTATTAAATGTACTAGATGGTATATATGTAAGTTTATTTGGTAAAGTAACTTTTATTAAATTAGTACAATTTGAGAAAATACCTTGTCCAATAGAAACAATCGAATTTGGCAAACTTATATCTTGTAAATTAGTACAATTAGAAAATACTCTAGAACCTAAATTTGATAAATTTTGAGGTAAATCTAAAGAACTTAAACTGCTACATTCAAAGAAGGCAAGCTCCTTTATTTCTGTAATATTTTGTCCAATATTGATTTTATTTAGCTTTTTACAATTAGCAAATAAACAAGATTCCAATATATCGATATTATCAGGTAATATAACTTCTTCTAAGTTAAAACAATTAAAAAATACATTTTTGCTGATAACTTCAACTGAATTAGGAATTTGAATTTTAGTTAAGTTAGAGCAATTTTTAAATGCAGAGTCATTAATAGATTTTACCTTGTTAGAAAAATTGATTTCTTTTAAATTTTCACAATTTAAAAAGCACCTTTCTCCAATATAAGAAACATCATCTGGTATATTTATTGATTGTAAACTTGAACAATTATAGAAAGTTTCATCTTTTAAATCAGATAATTCTTTTGGAAGTTCAATTTTCTCTAAGCTTTTACAGTTATAAAATGCCCCTTTTTCAATATTCGATATATTTGGAGGAACATATAAAGATTTTATATTTTCACAATCATAAAAACATCTATATCCAAGTGTATTTATATTTGTTGGAATATTTATATTATGAGATTTCTTGTTCATGCACGATATAAATGAGTCGAGTATTAGTACACTTTTATTATTTAAATTACTATTTTTTAAAGATTTATACTTTTGCTTTTTAGATACTATCATAATAACCCCCCATAAAATCTAATTTCTTTTCTTTTCTTTACAAAATACTACAGTTCTAGCATCCTTAAATTCATAACTACAAGTACTTAATGTAAGTATTTTATCTGAGGATGTAGGTTTATTTTGCGTGCTGAATATTGAATCATCGACAATTTTATTTAAAAATTTATTATATTCGTCATCACTATTAAAGTTCGGAATAGTATATGGATAATCCTTCTTAACTAATAAAACAGCAAAAACTTCATAATTTTTCTCCCCATTTTTATCTGTTAAAGTTATAGTAGGATTTGATTTAAAAAATGATTCCTCTTTAAATTTTTCAAGTTGACTAAACATAGTAGTATTTTTCATATTATGACCATAAATAATTAAATTTTTACTGTCATCATAATAATCTCTATAATCTAAAAATGTAGTCCCCGCATATAGATAATTTCCATAGATATCACGATGAAGATAGTAAGAATTGTCTTTACTTTGGACAACTGGATAGTCTATATTTGTATTTTCGATATTAATCCAACATACAAAATCTTTGTTTATAGATGATAAATCTATAGTATTGGCTGTACCTGAATTACTATTATTTTTATCAAGATTTGCTTCTTTTTCTGTTCTTAAATTAGCGTATAAATCGTCTGCCTTTTTATAGTCATTTAGTTTTTCATAAATCCTATAACCACATACGCATATAATTGCAATTAAAAAAAATGTTATTAAATTTTTAATCCCCGTTTTTAATTTCATTAAATATTCTCCCTCTAAAATTTTTGTATAATTATAATTTATATGTAAATAACTTTAATATATAAATTTTATCATAAATTAAGTACTTTAGTGTAAAATACAGTACTTTAATCAAATATATTGATGACTTTTGTAAAAAGGATTGATTAAATAATGAAAAAAATTTAAAATATAAAGATGCGAATGAGATAAGAAATCATTGAAATTTAGCAATATATAGACACGATAATTTATACTAATTTAATAAATATAAAATAAAAAGGTGAAATTAAATGATAAAAGAGATAATAGTAGTAGAA
>OLNJ01001259.1_pt1 | contig 13971 bp, 14 predicted proteins | sample 1672191 | NCBI WGS metagenome assembly OLNJ01 (sample SAMEA3136657, study PRJEB25190) | human gut metagenome | biome: human gut; feature: human-associated habitat; material: faeces | place: Austria | collected 2013 | reverse complement strand
TACCAAAGAAATTATTCTAATAATTTAAATTATATAACAAGTAAACGATTAATACTCTCTTTTTTATCTATAAACCGCTATATTTTATCCGTTATATCTAAATTTCCACCATTATATCCAAAAATATAATAAGTATTTTTATTAATTATTTTTTTATGTTTTATAAACTCTTTTATGTCTATACAGAAATTTTCAATATAGTTTTCTTTGAACGAATACTCATCTCTTAGCTTATCTTTTATCTCTCTTTCTTCCTCCCTAGTCATTCTATTTTCTAAAAACTCTGGCATACCTCTTCTTTTATTAAAAGTAAGATAATCGTATTTTATTATGTCTCTTAAAATAGTATTATCATCTTTTAATACTTCGTTATTAAATTCTAGGAACACTTTATAGTATTCGCTATTTCCTATATTTCTATTAAAATAATCCTTCATTTCGAAAAACTCTCCTAATCTTAAGAAGAAGTCAAAAGGCGTTTCAAACTTATCTACAAAGAAATTAATTATATTATTAAATTTTTGTGAATTATAATATTTATCTACCATATGCTCAACTTTTTTAAGAACTAATAATTCATCATAAGAAATATCTTTTGTAGAAAGAATTTCATAAGGTGGATATGGTGAATATTTCATATCATAAAGCTCTGCTTCTTCTCTCATCGAAGAACCTCTAAGCAATTTTAGAAACCCTAGTTGTATTTCTTCAGGCCCTATACTATATACGTCATTAAAAGATTTTTTAAAAGATGTATAGTCCTCTCCTGGAAGCCCTGCAATTAAATCTAAATGCTGCTTTATATTTTTTATTGCTAAAAGTTCTAATACTTTTTCTTTTATATCACTAAAATTTACAAATCTATTAATTTGTCTCAAGACATCATCATTAGTAGTTTGAACTCCAACTTCAAATTGGAATCTATCTTTAGGTGCCTTTCTTAAAATCTCTAATTCTTGTGGTTTTAATATATCTGCTGAAATTTCAAAGTGGAATTGAGTTTTAGTATCACTATTTATTAAAAACTCCCAAATAGCTGTAGAAAATTTAAAATTGCAGTTAAAAGTTCTATCAACAAACTTTACTAGTCTAACTTTTTTATCTATAAAAAATTGTAATTCTCTCTTTACTCTTTCTATATCTAAGAATCTAACTCCATGAGTTGTAGATGATAAACAATATTTGCAATTAAACGGACATCCTTTTGAAACATAAATGATATAGCACTTATTTTTTAAGTGCTATTTTTGTTTCCTCTAATATTTTGCTTATTTCTTTATATCCATATCCTTTTAGTAATTTATATAATTCTTTTTTTATCTCATCCATGAGCCATTCTCCTTTATAAAAACTTTATAAAAATTATACCAAACAAATGTTCTTGTTTCAACCTATTTTTCCCTTAATGTATATTATTTGCCTAGGCAAAATCTATTCTACCACATAAAAATATGCATGCCATGAATATTTCGACACAGTTCGACTTTGGTTTGATTTTTCAGCAATTTTTATGTTATATATTGTCTATAATTGTAGAATGGTGATATTTAATGTTGAAATATAGAAGAAAAAAGTTAGGCATCTCACAATTAGAACTTTCCGAAAGGTTAAATATAACCCAATCCCATTTATCAAAAATAGAGAATCGTAAGTTTAGTAATGTTAATATAGATTTAATAAAGAAAATTTCTAAAGAACTAAAACTAGATCCAGTAGATGTTTTTTATTTTTTTATGATACTTATTAACTTTATGACGTCATAACGGTATAACATCATAATGATATCTTATAAAATGTCTATGAGGTGTTATAAATGAGAGAAAAGACTACTATTTATATCGAAGAAGATTTAAAAAAGAAGGTTCAAATTAAATTGATAGAAAATGAAGGACAAGTAAGCCTTTCTACTCTAATTAATGAGTTATTGGAAGAATGGTATCTAAAAGAAAAGATGGGTGATTAGTTTTGCCTATCTTTTCTTATTTAAATGTTATAATATATTATAATGTTGTAGTTTACTTTACTTTTAGGGAGATGTATAATGTGGGGAAAGATGTAAATACTAAAGATGAATTAATCTTAAAGGTTGATTTCGCTTCTTTTAAATCCATTAATAAATTTATTGACTTATTAAAATCGCACAATGTAGAAGTTAAAGCTCTTGGGAGAGACGAGTACGTGGTTGAACTTTAATTTCTGCACAAAAAAGCACCTAGATTGCTCTGAGTGCTTTTAGTTTATTATTTTACTCCATATTTTTTTGCAAAAAAATAAGCCCATTTGGGCTGGAGGTTACGGAACCAATATAACGACTACCACACAGGCAGCTTATATACTTTGTTATTGATACATTAATATTGGGTTTACCCTGTAACTAATTATAGTTTACCATACATTTTTTATTTGTCAACTATTTTTAGTAGCAGCCGCTTCTTCCATTGCAATAGTATTTCTACCAAATTTTCTATATGGATATAATTCAATTTTTTTAATTTTCCCATCTAATATTTCATAATATTTCTCATAGCCATACTCATATTTTGCAAATATTGCATTAGCAATGTAGTCAGCAGCTTGTATATTATATGCATTTTTAGCACTAGAATCACGATATTCAACTGTAATATCCGAATTTAGCTTTAATTCATAATTAATATGAATATCTATATAATCTTTAAAAGAATTAAATGATTTCACTTTAATTGTTTTATTATCTAAAATCAAGTTAACCTTATTATTTCTAAATATATATTTAAAATTATCTAGTAATATCTTTAACATATAATTGTATAAAAGATTATTGTTATTCTTCAATCTTTCTTCTATCCATAACTTATCTCCTACTATATATGCTATTTCTATATCTTTTGATACTATAGAATTATAAATCACTTCTTTGATCCAAGGTTTACACGAATTAGCTTTTAATTCATGCCCATTCCATTTTGTATATTTGTATGTTTTCTTAATATATAACAAAGTTTTTTTCATTATATTCTCAAGTTCCTTTGGATTTTCCGTTAATATACATGCTATAACAAAATATCTATCTTTAACACCTAAGTTTCCTGATTCATCAAAATATAAGTAGTATTCTTTCATATTATTCCTCCTAGCCCATAATCAGCATTATATCATTTATATATTTATCCTTCAACAACTTGTCCACAATCTTATTAACAACTTGTCCACAATTTTATCAACACTTTAAATCTATATGTAAATAACTCCATACTTTAATTATATCCATATATTATTAATTACATATCATTTTAAAACAAAAAAGGCTAGAGCTCCAATTACGGAACCCTAGCCTTTTTTGTTACAGCATTAAATCTCCATTACTATTTACTTTAATACTACCTTCTATCATTTCACCAGCTATATTAAAAGCATAGTATTTATTATTAATTTTAAGAACACAGTTTTTAACCATCTTGCAATCTTTATTAAACCAATACCATTTATTTTTATATTTTAGCCATTTCTCTTCATAAGCGTATCCTTTTTCATCAAACCAATACCATTCGTTATTTATTTCCATCCATTTATTAGTTGGGTACGTTCCATTACCTAAGTCATACCACCAACCTATATTATTTTTCTTCCAGGAAGGTTCAATTTTTATTTTCTTATTGCTTATAGCTTCAGCTATGCGCTTCCCTATAGCATCATGGCCTAAGTTTTTATATAACTTAACATCTTCTGTCGCTTCTACAAAACACACCTCCACGATTACACTCGGCATTTTTGTAGCTTTAAGCTCGTATAAATCTATACTTTCTTTTACTCCTCTATTTTTAAAACCTAATTCTTCTATAGCATTTACTATTCTTGCAGCGTATTCTTCATCGTTAAAATTACCGTTATTACTATACACCCATGTTTCTGTTCCTATCGCTCCATTATAAGTATTATAAGCTTTATTAAAGTGTATAGATATAAATACATCTGCTCCCCAGTTATTAGCCTTAGAAACTCCATACACAAGGTCGCTATCAGAATCCATATTACCTGGTGTAACATCTAATACAGTATGACCTAATTGCTGTAAGTATTTAATAGCACTATCTTTTACTTTTCTAGCCTCTGTAGTTTCATCTATTAATGCACTAGCTCCTTTTGCTAAGAAGTTATGACCTGCTCTTATTGCTATTTTCATAATACATTCCTCCTAAAATATAATAAATTAAAAAGAGAGCCTATCGGCCCTCACGATTACTCTTTGCTTATAAAATTTCTAAACATCTCATATAATCCAGTTGAAGCAAGTCCACTTATAAGTCCTCCAACAATAACGACTGGAGTAACTGCTCCTGAATTAACAAATATATTAAATGCTACCCCCACAATTCCCATAATTAAAGGTATGTATTTATTATCTATAAAATCTAATGAATATTTAATAATAAACCCTACCCCTAAACAAAAAGCTAAAACTATAACAACTAAAAATTCATTTAAAAAAGTTAAATCCATTTTTACATCTCTCCTTTTTCTAATCCATCTATTCTTTTATGAGCCGATTTTGTACTCTCTTCCACTCTTATAAGTCTTGTATTAAACTCTTTCATTTCTCTATCCCTAGCTTTATTATCTAGCCTTATTTCATCTACTGCAGTAGCTATATAATCAAGCTTAGTTTTTGTTTCTGCTTCTTCTTTTGTATCTGCCCTTATATCTCTTCCTTTGTTCCTTTGAAATGTTAGAAAGCTTAATACAGCTCCTAACAAAGTACAAGCTAATGCTATGCTTATGTTCTCCATCTTTACACCTTCCTTTTAAATTTGTTTATAAAAATAAGCTAGACTTTAAAAATCTAGCTTATGAATATTTTTTATTTTTCTGTGCATTATATTAACTGTAAAATGATTCTATAACAGCTAATCTTTCTTTTAACGCTAAATTTTCATTTTCTAAAGATTCTATCTTACCAATAGTATCTTGTAGGGTTATAGCTAAGGCGCTGCAATAGCTTATCAAGTCTATTGTTTGTATTGGGTTTTCTCCCTCTCTATCTGTACATTCTTTTACTAATAGATTTCTTGCATTATTTACACCTAATTTAAGTGAAGTGTTAATTATAGGTTGGCAAGTTAATTCGTTGGTCGTTTTTAATACCCCTACGTTAATATTGTCGCTTGAATCGTACACTCCAAAATCTAACTCTTTTATACATTCGATAAAATCTTTCTTTGTTGGGGTGTTTATTTTGTTTCTTTGCGTTTCACTTTGAACCTCTCCAAGTAATTTACTTTCATCTATTACGCTATTTAAATTATAACTAACTGTAGTCCTAACATAAATAGCTTCCCAATACCTATTGTTTTTTCCTAAGTATTCATTACCTCTAAATGGTAAAACATAACCTTCGGCAGAATTCCAAATCCCGTATTTGTCGCGCCCTCCGTTTAATGATGAAACTAAACTTGTTCCTCCGTATTGTGTGAATTCTACCGCTCCAAATACGTTTCCGCTATTTCTTGAATACTTTAGTATTGCCCTTGTGCCATTAGGGTTATTATCCCCACTCATATATAAACAACCGTTATCGTCTCCGATTAAGGCATTTGTGTTCCCTACTGAAACGTATCCCGTTTGATATGAGTCGTTATAAGGTCTCCACACTCCAGAAGCATAAATAGGAGTCGTTGATGAGGAGTTTAAAAATCCTTTTAATGAATTACCATTAAGGTACAACCTTCCGTAGTCGTTTATTGTCTCTATAGAACCTCTCATTGAAAGATTACCAAATGAATCTCCTTGCAATACAGTTGTACCAGCTTTATTTTTAACTCTTAGAGCACCATTATTTACAGTAACTCCACTACCATCGATAATAGTTGAACCTTCGTAAATCTCACTTGGGTGTGGTGTCCACGCTGTTTCCACTTTGCTTTCTGTTAAAGATAACTGTCTAACAGCTACCATTTCACCTTCGGGACCTCCGTACACGAAAGGGGTAAAATAAACATCACCCGACTTGGTTCTAAAATGAATATAACATTTATTAAAAACATTCTTTGTAATGTCTTGTCTATAGTCTAACACTTCCAATTGTGCTTGTCCTGCGGCATTAGGCTTGTTCATGCACCAGAAATGTAAAGGGGTTACGCTTGACCCTTTGAAAGATGCATTGCAATATATCCAACCCTCGTATACATAGTCAGTATTGGCCTTTAGTTTGATAGATTCACTATATTTTAACCCGTTAGGGAAAGTTGACTTAAACTCATTTCCACCGAAAAACGGGTTTGCTCCTGAAGTTCCTATTGTTAAGGTTACCCCGTTACCAGTCCACATATACTGCCCGTTTTTGGCATCACTGTTCTTTAATAAATTTGAACCACCAGTAGAAGTAAACTTAGCAACCCAACTATCAACAGTTTGAGTAACGCTAGAAGTTGTTGCATAATTTTTAAGTTTACTATCTGTACTACTATTAGCACTATTAATTGCTTCTTGTTTAGCTGTATTAATCGCACTAGATACTGTATTTATAATAGCATTTGAAGTTATTTTACTTTCTGCCGTAGACATTCTTTGTTGTAAATTAGCAATATTACCGTTGATTGTAGAAGTAGTGCTTTCTAGTGATGTTACTTTAGAAGTTATACCATTTACTGTGCTTTCAATACTAGATACCTTATTATTAGTTGTTGTTACTTTAACATCTACAGCATTAATTGCATTTTCTGTATCTTGAGGTGCTGGGCTCCAGGCTGTTAACTTATTCCCTTCTTCTATTTGTATTCCAGTAACCCAAAACTCACCACTTGATACACGTTCAAGTCCTATCCATGGGTTAGTAGACATTGCTACATACTCTTTGTCATTTGAATATGTAATGGTTCCTGAAATCCTTACCCAATCTGATGAACCTTCTACTCCTCTAATCTGTGGATATGCTATTGAAGTACTTGTCCCATCAGTCTTTTTATAAATTAAACTCTGCTTAAATACATTTAATTTACACCAATCATTACTTCCAACTACTACATTATTATATTTTATCCAGCAACTAAAAGTATAAATCTTACCTAAGCCTTTTTTTGACTCTTTCATCCAAATAAATCTTACTTTACCATTTGCATTTGTTGAGTGATAAGCTTTTTTGAATCCTGTTATGTTACCTTCTTCTAAATCAACAATTTCTCCATAATCAAATTCTATCTTTGCTGGCTTTTCTCCTTCAAAATTACCAAATATCCATTCATTTCTTCCACCTATCTGAAGATTGTCTAATTTATTTCCTACTGCAGTTATATTATTATTTGCAACATTGATATTGTTATTAGCTGTAGTTATCTGACCTTTAAGAGTAGTAACATTACTTTCCGTAGATTGTACTCTTTGACTTATTCCATTTAAGTTTTGCTCAAAACTTACTTGCTTACTTTCTACTGTTTGAACCTTTCCATCAAGTTTAGAAATATTACTGTTAGCTGTAGACATTTGGCCTTGTAAGTTAGTGATGTTAGTTGTATGACTTCCAACAGTTGAATTTAATCCATTTACAGTTAATTTTAAGTTTGCATATGCATCCTTTAACTTTTTAGTTGCTCCATTTTCAACTATACTTGTATCACTTATTAATGCTTCTATCTTCCCTTGTTGAGCTGTTATTTGAGTTGTATTACTTTCAATTCTCTTCTCTACGTCTTCTGGAGCTTCTGTAAAATCTGTAGCTTTGGTTCCTCTTTCAAGTTTTATGTTTGTTATCCATACCTCACCATTTCTACGAACCCAAGGGAAAATATCTATTGATGTTGCTTCTTTATTAGTTAGTTTAAAAGTGAAGGTATATCTTGTCCATTGATTATCTACCACATCGCTGGCTTGTATTAGTTTATACCCTCCTATTGATACAGGAGTATTAGTTGAGTTTCTGCCCTTTGCTTCTACGGTAAATCCATTATCTAGTTTAGACTTATCTTTAACAAGGTACATAAAGCTAACTGTGTAGTATTCACCTATCACAGGATGTTTAATAACTTCCTTTTGGAGGGCTCCTGACCATACATCTGATGTCTTATCAGCTATATTTATGCGCATTGTGTTAGAATCCTCATACTTAACTATCTTATCAATGGATGTTGAACCAGCACTAGATAATATCCAACTCTCTGCATCTTTAGCAAAGTTACTATTCTTAATAAAGTTTCTGCCACCAACTTGAATATTATTAACGTTAGTTTTTAATGTATTAAATGCTATATCTAGGCTTTGACCTTCCTTATCTAGCTGTATCTTAGTAGCTTTTATAACTGATGTATTACTATCTTTATTTACTTCTTGTATTATTGACCCTATGTCAACTTTATCTCCTGTTACTGCTCCTTGGCCAATCATATCATTAACTATTAAGCCATCTGATATGGCCTCTCTTTTTAATCCAGTATGATCTAGTAATACACTTGTACCATCTTCGCCCCTAAGAATAAAGTTAAAATTTCCTTGACTATCTTTACCTAACTGTAATCTAACTCTATTATTCTTATCTTTAAATTGTTGAGTAGAACCTACAATTTCAATTCCACCATCAGCTGATTTAATGACGAACTTCTCTGTTGAAATAATTCCTGCATTAAGTTTCGATACATCTACATTCTCTATCATGGCATTTTTAATAAATCCATTTTCTACAGTAACCTTACTTGAAGTTAATATTAGTGAATGAATATTATCACTAGTAAGATTTCCATTAACTAATGTTTGTATATTAGCTACTTGTGAATTAAGTGAGTTTACATTTCCTTGAACTGCATTTAACTCTGTTATATCAGCTTTCCCTATTAATGCATTATTAATAGTTACATCTGCAGCTATTAACTTTTCTATATTAGCATTAATTGCATTTAAATCTGATATATGAGCAACCCCAATTATAGCTTCCTCAATTTTAGCAGTCTTAGCTTCTAATGTTTGAGTTTTTATAGATACAGCCTCTAAATCTCTAATATTAGCTTTATCAATTAATGCTTCCTTAATAACTGCTTGCTCTGTTATGAGTCTATTAATTTTATTTGCTGTACTTCCTGAACTAGAAAAAGAGTTTTTATTTTTACTTTCTCCTTTAGCTCCAATTTCAGAAGTAAGTCCACCTGTATAAGTGAATTTTTGACTTAATATAGGCATCTTTCTAGTAACATTTTTTATGTCTGTTACAGTGATAATATCGTAGGGATCTAAAGATAAATCACCTTGCCATTTCATAGAATAACCTAAGTAAGATATCCCTTTTAATTTATTATAGATATCAGTTAATGTATTTTCTGTTATCCATGGATTTTCAAAACTTAACTCCATAGAATCAATGCCTAAAGAACCTTTAGACAAAACATTATTTTCATTTACTTGGCAACTAATTTTCCCAACTTTATATTTAACTTCCTCTCTCTTGAAATCAAAATAATTATCTCCATTAATAGTTTTAGCAACTTCATTTAATCCCTTAACAGTAAACTTTCCACTCCTAGTTATAAGAGCATTTCCGCCACATATAGAAGCTACATAAGATAATATTTCTCTACAAGAAAAGCCTCCTAGCTTACTAACTGTATAAGCTGGAAGGCTTCCTTCAAATTGTATTCCTGTTATTTTTGCCAATTCATTAACTACTTGTTGCAATGTTGGCTTATCACTTAACTCACTAAAATAAGCAGTTTCAAATTTAATCATATTATCATAGCAAGTTAGTTTAGTTGTATAGTCAGTTTTTTCAATATCATCGATATTGAATATACCCATAGGGATATATTCAATTCTATCCTCTAGTTTTAACCCTATTTCAAGCTTAATTTGACTTGTGCTGTAAATAATATCTCCTCTATTTATGAGAGTTAAATCCAATGTTTTGGATATTGTATTACCTATAGTAAATCCATCTGACGGTTGCGGATAATCTAAAATAACATCAACTATATCTTCATTTGTATAGATGTTATCTCCTATCGTAACTTTGCACTCAAAAGTTCTGGAAGGTTTATTTATTTCTACCTTATAATCTGCACTAGTATTCTGCATTTTAACCCTCCTTTATTTATTATTAATCATTTATCATGAAAGAAATTGCTGATAAATCTGTCGGAGAAACATTATAATCAGCATTTAATAAATCATCTAGCTGGATCATGTGTATATCTATTTCATTTTCAATAGACAATAGTTCCTTTATATCTCTATTCCAATCCTCTATGCAATCCACTTTGATATTTATATTTCCATATTCATCTGCCTTTACTTTGCCTTCCTCGTCCTTTTCAGCATATTTTTCTATAAGCTTAGCCTTTTCACTATTATACGCCTTAAGCTCACAGTCTATCTTATTGATATTTTTAGAAATCGCATAGGCTACCTTAATCGGTAATTGTACTTCATTTAAACTTCCTAAAGCATTTACTGTTTTTAATATTGTTTCATTACTTAATTTCATAGTTGTTTATCCTCCTTATTTTAAAACCTCATTATTAGAATTTAACATTTCATCTTCAATTTTATGTACCTCTTCCTCAAAGGCTGCCATATCTTTTCTAACTTCTGCCTTATTAGCACTGTATAAAGCTTGATTTGTGATACTTTTACTTATATTTGTACTTCCATTTTCACTATTTACAGTTGAGCTCATGTATGCAACTTGCACTCCATCTATTTCACTTGTAGCATTTAAACTAATACTTCTACTAATCTTTAACATTATTACTGCTCCTCCTTATTTTTAGGTATTAAAAAAGAGCTCTATTGAGCTCCTTATTTTTAAAATATTATTTTTACAGATTTAATATCACTTGCGTTTACAAATAACTCTTGATTATCATCTTTAAATCTATATTTTTTATTTTCCTTTTTTAATTCTAATATCGAAGATACTAATAATTCAATTCCCTGTGTATTATTCTCTAATGTATATGGTGTTTCAATTATAGTACCATCTTTTAATTCATATTCAAGTTTATACATACATATCACCTTCTATAGAATTTTATAATTCTACAAGAATTTGTATATTCCTCTATTTATTGATTTTTTTAATTAATATTTTTCCTTCACTAACAGTAATTCCTTTTTTATCTATATTAATTTTACTCACTTTAATCTCTCCTTACTTCTCTATAAAATTCATTTTTAAACCTTGCCACTTAACTTCTCCATTGATATATTGATATGCTGGCGCTGTTCTATCCCCAACATACATAGTTTTAGTTACCATTCCTAATTGTGGATCTGGGAAAGTAACTGTAAAAAAAACTCTTGATACTGCATTTAGTATTTGAGACATTTCACTTTGTGTTAATAGTCCCCATTCTAAATTTAATTTTCTCTTTACAGCTATTCTATCTCTTATTAAGTCACCATTTGCATTACGATTAGATTCACCATCTAAATCACTTATTGTTGGTTCATAGGTTTTAGGGGTAGCTACTTTAACCCCATTTATGCTAATCATACTCCCCCTCCTATACTGGTATTAATGTAATATTTCCTTGTCTTTGCATCTTTCTTAATTGTTTTAAGGCTACTCTACCAATTACAGAACTATCTATTTGTAATATTAAATCTCCATCTCCAAAATCATTATTGGAGCTTCTGGTATTACCTTGCATTGCTTGTGTAAAAGCTAAGCTCATTATACCTTTTAAGGTATCCATCCATTCTGTATTATTTTCTAATGGAACTAGCGCTTCCTTTCCAGCTTCTCCAAATACACCTAGTGTTGCTCTATCAACTACACCACCTCTTGCAAAATAATTAACTCCTACCTTAGGAACTTGTTTAGTTTCTGCATTAAACTCACCATACATATAAAAATGAGGTATTTTAACTCTTAAAGTAGCATCGAAGTTATTAAATAGACTCCTGATTTTTTGAAGTTGGCTACTTACATTCCTATATACATCATTTAATGCATTTATTGAGTTATTTCTCATAGCGTTAAAATAACTTTGAGACTGTGAACTCATTGTTCTATATTGATTAATTATAGAAGAAACTAAACTATTATTTGTGTTAAGTATTGTTGATGAATATGATCTAAATTTAGAAATAATACTATTAAGCATACTGTTGATACTTTGGGATATACTGGATAACGAACTACTTATAGTATTTTTTATACTTGTTGTAGTATTGCTAACTATCCCTTGTATTTGCTTTATCGTTCTGCTTATACTATTATCTGCTTTAGTGAATTCAGCTGATATTTTATCCCCTACTCCATTAAATGAAGCTTTCAATTTATTAGATAACTTTTCTGCATCTGAAGTAAATGATGTTATATTTTTCTTTGCATCTTTTATGCTCTCGTTTACCTTTTTCATTGCTTCATCGGTTGTAGTGTTTAATTTTTTATAAGCTTCTTCTTGCGCTGCTACATTTTCATTGTTGGTGCTTTGGATAGCTTTAGTTGCTTCTTCAGCAGTAGTTACTTGTGAATCATAGCTACTCGTAGTCAACTCTTCTATATATTTTCTATCTGCTGCTATAGCTTCTCTTAACTCTTGTTCGTAAGCCCTTCCTTGCTCTGTAGTATTTCCATGAGTAGAAAGTAAATTAGCTAAAGCTTCTTGTTTTGCATTTATGGATTCTTCATACTTAGCAACTTCTGAATCTATACTAGACTGAAAATCAGAATTAGCTTGATCCATCATAGCTTTTTTCTCTTGATAAGATATATTTTCATTACTCTCTATAGTCTGTAGATATGCTGCATGTCTGGCAACTCTTTCATCATAAGTCAAGCCTTCATAATTAAGCATATCATCATTAATACCTTGAATGATTCCATATCTTTTCATGAACTCATTTTTCTCTGCTTCTGTTAAGTCTGCATACATAGCTTTAACTTCTTCATTATAAGCAAATTGATTTTCACTCATTTCAGCCAATCTCTCGGCATCATTATTTACTATGGCATCCAAATATTCTTGTGCGCTTTGAGATAGCATATTGAATTTTTCTGTTGCAGCTTTCGTAGCTTCATCCACTTCTTCTGCTAATCTAGTAGCATTAAAATGAATACTATCTAAATACTTATTTACATTCGATGCAGCAGTTCCAAAAGCATGATCAGTAGTTTTTGCGGCTTCTTCCGCAACTTCTCCTATAGATTCAATATTTTCGTTAACTTCTGGTTCTGAATCCCAACCAAAGAATGACTTAATTTTATCCCACAGCCAACCAACCTTATCGCCTATCCAACCTAACACAGAACTTAGTGCATTTGAAATATTGGTCCACCATCCAAATTTATCACCAATTTTCTTAACTGCTGTTACCAACAACATTATTCCACTAATTATTGCTATAATTGGGCAAGCATTTAAAGCCACATTTAATAATACTTGTGCTGCTGCAGTAGCTTTTGTTGCAACTGTTGCTGCTATCATAGAAGCATTTACCGATGTAAAAGCTACCTTTTGTGATATTATGCTAGCTGTATTTTTCACCCATTCAACTGAAGATAATACTAACTGCTTAACTTGTTTTCCTAATGCAACTACATTTAATTTTATAGCTTGCGTTAAATTAGATATTGTTGAAATTGGATTTTTAACCTCTTTACCAAAAGACTTTAAATTCTTTACAACTAGTCCACCTATATATTTTGAGAAACTTTTAATTGTATCAAAAGCCTTACCACCAATTGTTTTAATCCATTTACCAAATTGAGTTATGTTATCTGATAAATTAACACCTAAACCATATAATTTATATGAAAGACCTCCTAATTTAGTAGTTGTATCTCCAAGTCCTTTAATTATATTAGAAAACTTCCAAGCTCCCCACAAAACTAAGAACCCTTCTAGTACAGGATGACACTTTTCTATGACTACAAGTACAGCTTTAATTGCTGTAGCCACTAGATTCAATGTTAGTGCTACAGTACCAATAATTGCACTTCCTACCCAACTATTCATAAAGGCAGTAACAAAACTAATAGCATCTCTAATAACTTTTGCTAGTATAGTACCG
>OLNJ01001257.1_pt1 | contig 13984 bp, 10 predicted proteins | sample 1672191 | NCBI WGS metagenome assembly OLNJ01 (sample SAMEA3136657, study PRJEB25190) | human gut metagenome | biome: human gut; feature: human-associated habitat; material: faeces | place: Austria | collected 2013 | reverse complement strand
TAAAAATACCCCCTATAGGTATAATAATAAGACATATTGGTGGAAATTTCAATATCAATTTGATATTTTTTTAATTTATTTCAAATAACTTATAACCTTAACCAAAGGATTGAGTTTGCAAACACTTGAAACATATAAAGACTTTATAGATACATACGAAATTTCCTTTGGTGGGAACAATTTTGAAACTTATTTTGAAGAGGATAATTTTGATAGTTTTGTAGATAAGCTTAAAAATTATGATATTGAGTATGTTCATCCTGTAAAAGAACATTCGTAGTTCGTTTATATGATCCTGATAAGCATATTATTGAGGTTGGTGAAAATATAAAAGTGGTTTGTAGGCGCTTTTTGGATAGTGGTATGACGCCTGATGAGGTTGCAGTACATATGGATATTTCTGTGGAGTTTGTAGAGGCTTGCTTGTATGAGATAATTGTAAGAAAAAAAGAGAGTTAGATTTTTTAACTCTCTTTTGAAATTTCAACTTCAAAATACCAAAGAAAAACTTTTTGAATCTCTTTTCATATTAAGTAGTTTAGTTTCTATACTATTTTATTGTGTAATAACACTTTGTTTGATATTAACCATCTTCTACAACTAAAGTTCCACCTACATGAATATTGTTTTAATAACACTTAGTTTGATATTAACTGCGAAAAGTATCGTAAAAAAACATATCGAACCTTATGTTTTAATAACACTTTGTTTTATATTAACTAATCCATTTATAAGAGATGCATATCTTGTTAAATAGTTTTAATAACACTTTGTTTTATATTAACTGATTACACTGTTACAGTAGAAAATAACTATCCCTTACGTTTTAATAACACTTTGTTTTATATTAACGTATAGAAGTTGCATGCCATTCTTTTGCTACAAATATGTTTTAATAACACTTTGTTTTATATTAACCCCAAATACAATTAAGCTATTTCAACACTTCCAACAAAAATATATAATTTTTTTGCAGTGAACCCTCAATAGTGTATTTCAAAATATTCACACAAATCTCAAAAGTGTTCATATAGCTACAATTGACACATATCCCCTGGAAAATCGCCCACTGCAATTTTATCCTTTACATAACATAATCTTTTCTTATACTTAGGACTTTTCTTGCTGCTATATATATATACATCATTAAAATTCATTCCATTATCCTTATCGCCCTTTTTATTCAATTTAGTTTCCCAATCATATAACTCATATACATCCATATCACTACCCAAACTTTCATTCCACCCTATCAACACATTTTCCATTACATCTACTTCCTCAATATTTCCCAATATAACTAAACTCTCACTATCGCCTATACTATCAATATTGTATCGAGATATTTTACCATTTTAATAACAATTAGTTCTATATTAACTATTATCAGCTAATTCATTTGATATAACCACATCTGTATTTTAATAACACTTTGTTTGATATTAACGAAAAACTGGTTATGTTTATACAGACTACATTATTGAGTTTTAATAACACTTAGTTTTATATTAACCAGAATATGGCATGACGTAGTAAGAACATTACCACTGTTTTAATAACACTTAATTTTATATTAACTGATGCAATAAAAGAAAAATTACTAGCAACTCCAATGTTTTAATAACACTTAGTTTTATATTAACTTGCAGGTGACTTTGGTATTCAAAATGCTACTACATTGTTTTAATAACACTTAGTTTGATATTAACGTTTACTGACCCGCCATCTTCCGTTGGTCCAACTACAAGTTTTAATAACACTTAGTTTTATATTAACATAAGTGGTTGCATTAGAAGTTTATATTATCAATTAAGTTTTAATAACACTTAGTTTGATATTAACAGGACTCCAACTCAGTCCTATAAGCCTTCAGGTATAAGGTTTTAATAACACTTAGTTTGATATTAACTAGCTAAAACTTTTAATGCTCTGCCAAGTGATGTGATGTTTTAATAACACTTAGTTTGATATTAACGCAGATGGCAAGGTAACAGAAATAGTTAAACAGTTCAAGTTTTAATAACACTTAGTTTGATATTAACTAATATTATTTGATAGTTAATAACTGTGAACTTAGCACGTTTTAATAACACTTAGTTTGATATTAACACTTGATTGGCTCTTTTAACATCTTGTGCATATGATGGTTTTAATAACACTTAGTTTGATATTAACCTTTAGTACTGTATGTTCTAAATATGTAGTTTATATTTGTTTTAATAACACTTAGTTTGATATTAACCCCAAATACAATTAAGCTATTTCAACACTTCCAACAAAAATATATAATTTTTTTGCAGTGAACCCTCAATAGTGTATTTCAAAATATTCACACAAATCTCAAAAGTGTTCATATAGCTACAATTGACACATATCCCCTGGAAAATCGCCCACTGCAATTTTATCCTTTACATAACATAATCTTTTCTTATACTTAGGACTTTTCTTGCTGCTATATATATAAACATCATTAAAATTCATTCCATTATCCTTATCGCCCTTTTTATTCAGTTTAGTTTCCCAGTCATATAACTCATATACATCCATATCACTACCCAAACTTTCATTCCATTCTATTAGTATATTTTCCATTGCATCTACTTCTTCAATATTTTCCAATATAACTAAACTCTCACTATCGCCTATCCTATCAATATTAACTAAAAGTTCAATAATATCATCGATACTTTTATCTATATAAAATACTATTTTGTCTGTCAATACATACTCCCTAATCCCAACAGTATACTTACCTTCCCAGTCTCTAATAGTATCTTCACTGTAATTGTACTCATATCCTTTATTAGACATTCTTTTGATCTTACATTGATTAATCATATATTCTTTTGGATATTGAATAAAAATTTGAGCATTTTTTATATTTCTAAACATTTTTTCAGCATACACTTTGCCTTTTCTCTCTATCATTGATGACAAAATGGCCCCTCTAATAGTTGTCAACATAGGATATTCATAACTTCTAGCCAATAAATGACTATCATTAAACTTTTTCAAAGAAAATAGAGCAGGTACTTTATAAGTAACTTTTAGCATAATAATACCTCCCTATTTATTTTCTTTAAAAGTTTCTTTAACATATTTCATATTTCTTTCAATCATAAAATCTAAATACTCATCATCTAGTATATAATCTATAGTTTTTATAAATTCTTGAACATTGTTAAACTCTCTTCCTTCAGCCAAGCTAATATTATTTAATTCTAATTTATTTGTTGATTGTTCGTCATTTAAATCTATATTTAAATGAACCTTTTTATAATCATCATTTAAAGGAGAATATTTACTCATAAGTTGTTTAGCACTTGTTTTTTCAATTAATACACCTGATACTCCCTTTAAGTGAGGCATATTTGTAGAACACATTGCTCCTTCTATATCTAAAATAGTATTCATATAAGCTATAAGCAATTTTTTTATTCTTGATTTAATTATTTCTTTATCCTCAAATACATATTTTTGTTTTTGGTCATCAAATGAAACTCTAGATAAATTAATTTGTGTGATTATGGCATATTCTGAACTTCTAATAGGTCTATAAAATATCATTTGTGCATTTTGACTTTTATTAGTATTAGCCTCTGAAGTTGTATCTTTAATTTCTTTACCATCTTCATCCTTTATTGTTTCTTGTTCACTTTTAGCCTTGCTATTTTTATCAGTTGGATCAACTCTATTGTATAGCACCGTATCGCAAGTTCCATTTTTCGATATAGCCCATGCAAAATTCAATACCTTACTTCTTTTTTCATTGTTGCCTTTACCTGCATTCATAAATCCACAAATATCATCTATTATACAGTTTTTAACTTTGTTACCACTGTCAGAAAGGGATTTATCTATTTCTTTTATTTTTCCATTTTTCATAGGTGAAAAAATTTTACAAGTATCACATAATTCATTAGTCTCTGATAAAGCTCTTAAATTTTTACTAAATATATGAGATAACATATTTCCACTTATGGCATTTCTAACTTCTTCTTCATTTATTTTTATCATTCTTGATTTTGTAACATTTCCTAAAGTATCTTCATTGTTTAAATCTTCTGCTACTAAATCTAATAACATTCCTATTTCTAATTTCCACATATAATCATTTTTTTCTATACTACTTAGTCTTTCGTTCATAAAACCTTCCCCCTATTTCTTATTTTTTTCTAAGTTTCGTTTTATTTCTGTATCTCTCATACTGTTTGCTAAAACTGTATCTAAGAAAATTTTTAAAGTTTTATCATCTTTAACTAAATCAAGTAAATCACCTTCATCATATATAGCATCCTCTTCATATTTTTCTTTATATAGATCATTAAAATCTACTATAATATCTTCTAAATTATCTTTGTTTGTACAATTTAATAAGTCTTTTATTATGTTAGCTTCATTATTATCTTTGATAAATTTATTTATTTTTTCTCCGAATAGTCTTATATTCTTATTATTTCTTATACTATCCACATAGATAGTACTATATGTTAATATACAGTCCCTTACTATTTTTAAAGTTTTTGTACTTTCTGCTAAATCTAATATGTTAGTATACTGACTATCATTTAATAAGTATCTTTTATATTTCTTAAAATATAGTAAATTTAAATTTCTAATACATTCAATTAATTGTTGTTTATTTAAACAATTTAATAAGCTTACTTGTACAGAAAATCCTTCTTTATCATTTATTAATCTATTTAGTCCTCTACCTAAAGTTTTTATATCCTCATTATCGTAGATATTTTTTTCAATATCAGTTCTCATACTAATCATCTCCTCAAAATATTTATCCATCATAATTGTGTTATTTTTTGAAAATGTACATATCATATTTGAAAAACTTTCAAAATCCTGATTTAATAAGTAATCACAAAGTGATAATTTAGAATCCCTATTCATTGTGCTATATTCAACTTTTCTCAATAATTCTTTTATAAAATCAAAAGATAAATTATGAACTGGCAATTCAATTATCTTATCATTAAGGGGTTTATTTTTTGTTGGTGTAACTTGCATTAGCCATATAGCATTATAATTTTCCAAAATAGTACGTTTTGATAAACTCTTTAAGCTTAATAAATATAATCTTGCTAAAGAAATAGTTTTAGCATCTTTATTGCTTATTAATCTCAGCTTCTTTACTTCTCCTGTTTCCTTATTTTGATATGTTATAAATTCTGCTTGTAAATATGTATCTGTATCTTTAGGAACTAATAATGCATTAACTTCCATAACATCTTTTATTTGTAAATAGCTTGTTGCAGTAATAAATCCAAGAAATGATAAAATTTTTTTATATAAAGGTATCTTTACTGAAGTCGCACCAGATGTAGTATATGACCTTAATCCTTTTGTATAAGATAATGTTCCTATATATATAGTTCCTTCTTTTGACTTCAAATCTTTATTCAAATATGTTTCATCTAAAGTCTCATAATATTTAAAGATTTTGCTTAGTAACTCATTATTACTAAAAATATCATTTATCTTATTTAACATTTTTTCTAATTCTAATTTATTCATTGTTGAATTTATATTATCTATTTTCTCTAATTCCAAAGGTGTAAAGATTAAATCCTCTTCATAACTCACATCATCTTCTATTTTAATAAGATACATACTTTTCTTATTTATTAATCTGCATGAAATACAATTTAAAGTTAATATATAAAACAACCCATTTGCTATGGAAAGTTCCATAACTTCATTTTCTTCTTTTAAAACCTTTAAAACTGCCATACTATACCTCCCACATCAATCCGTGACCTGTTGAAGTATTTTCTCCTATTCCTACATCATAAATATATTTTATAGCTTCATAATCTCCAGATACTAAAAGCAGTACATCATAGCTTTTTATATGAATACCAGCTTTATACCTACTTGTTTTTAATGTTTTTTTCAAGACATCAAATTCTATATTGCCATTGATATTTGAAACTTTTAGTTTTCCCTCTGATACTTTTTTTAACTTTTCATTTATATCCTTATTTTCTGTGAGCAATTTCTTTTTTCCATCTATCACTTCTGTTGCGATAATTCTTCCCTTTAATAAATATCTGTCTTTTTTTATAAGTTCTTTGCATGGTACTATTTTTTTAATTACTAATACCATATCTTCTATTCGTACTATATTATTTTTTTCTATATTATTTATAAAATTTAAGATGATATAATCTGCTCCTGATATATACAAATGAAATTTATCGTCTTTTATATAGACATTAGAAAAGGTAAATAGTCTATATTCTTTTGAGTTTTGATTGTGAATATTACTTGATAGTGGTTCATCTAGCTTTGCAATAAACATGGAGTATATCCCATGATTATAGTTAGTTTTACTTTGATCTGTCTTAGATATTATATCCCCCGATACTTTTATCCTCATTTTATACCTCCTAATTTATAACAATTTTGTTTAATATTAAGTAAAAAATTGATATACAACTTTTTTTAACAACTTTTTATAATAACTTAGGTGTAAATATTAATCGATATGATTTTATTATTTCTATATAAAATATCATTTTCCTTCTTTTTCATAAAAAAACTTCTATTATTTTTAATAGCAGTTTTTTATGATAATGTTATTTTTTCTCAATATTTCTATTTATAGCTTCAATATCTGATTCCATCAATATTCCTTCTAGATATACAAATTCAACCCATTCTTTATCAGCAGGAGTTATAAATTGCTTATAACTGACATCTATCATTTCTTGTGATTTTATAATTTTACCATTATATCCAACTTCTCTTATGAGATTTTCAGCCCCTTTAACTAATCTATATTTTGAAACAGTAATCATCTTCAATCCTATCATTTTTCTTCCGTGATGATTTATTAATAGGTTAAATTTAAGTTTGTTACCTTTAATATCATCAAGAGACAATGCTGATATTATTTCATGTCTTTGGTCTTGTATTAATAATGAGTTTCTTTTTTCATATACATTGTGAGCAAGAGGTTTATCAGTCATTCCTATGAATTTTTGCCAGTTTCTATTTAGCTTTCCTAAGTCATGAAGTCCTCCCAAAGTAGAATATTCCTCGATTTCTTCTTCTGTGTAATTTCTAAATTCAGACTTAATTAATTTTTCTTTCATTATCTCCTTTGTCATTAATGCATGAGTAATCCACTCTTCTTTAATGTAGTCACTAAATATTTGATTTGTTTTCATCTTAATATCAAAAGGAAACTCTATACTAATAAAACCTTCTTTGTATCTAAATCCTATTTCATCATAAATAGCATCTTGTCCTTGTATGACCACAGTATCATTATCATTTATTTCTTTATTTGTAACAGATTCAACTTTACTTCTTTTTAATATATATAACTTATTATTTTTAGAAAGTTTATTTAAAATCTCTCTCGGGATTGATATACTTTGTCTATTAAAATCTTCTTTTTCAAAAGTTTTAGAAACAATTATATTTACATTTTTAATATCTCTTATTAAATCATTTCTAGAACCTTTTTTTAAAGTATCTGTTTTAAAACTATTTAGGTTTCCAAGGTGTTCTTCATAAAAATCATTTAAAATTTCATTTATCCACTGTTTTTGAATATCCCACGAAAATACAATTTCATCATTAGATTTTATGTACTCTAAAGTAAGTTCACACACTTTTTTATCATATATACTATAAACTCCTTCAAAAACAATTATTTCACCATTTCCCCCCCAACGACAAACTCTACCATCTCTTTGAACTAAATTGTCTATAGGGCATAATGACGAGTACATTCTTGAGGCTGATATATCCATTCCTGCCTCTACTATCTGAGTTGTAATAAGAATTTTATTATTTTCTTTACTGTCTTTTCCGAAGAACTCAAAAACTTGTTTTTCAACAATTTCTCTATCTTCTCTTAATAGCTTGTTATTTAAAAAAATGATTCTATCTTTATCTTTTATATTATTTTGTATATCTTCTTGTTCTTGTTGTGAATTGCATATTATAATTTGCTTATTTTGAAATGATTCAATTTTATCAAAATTTATAGATTTAATATATTTCAGTTTCACACATCTATTTTCTACTGAAGGTTTATCAGTTATAGTTACTTCCATATCATATCTATCTTTTAAGAAATTAATTAGAACTTCAGGCATAGTTGCTGTCATTATTACAAATTTATTACCACGTTTTACAAGCTCATCAAGCATACATATAGTTGTTTTTAAAGTTTTACCTGGTTCAAATAATTGAATTTCATCAAATATAAAGTTGCTACATACTACATTTTTACCTTTTATAAATGATTGCACGCCTATACCTAAATAACCTGCTAATACTTGATCTATTGTAGTTATACATTTTTTAGAGTTTAAAAATTTATCTTCCATAGCAGAAGAATGTTGAATTGTCCAAAGTTCATTTGATTTTAGTATATTTTCATAGTTATTTAATCTTTTATGAATTGAACTTGCTAAGGTTTTCATTGGATATACATATAATAGTCTTTTGTTCCACATACTACCTATATAAAAAGATGCTTCAGTTTTACCTGAGCCACATGATGATAAGATTAATTGATTTTTGTTTAAATTACATTTATCTATCTTTTCTTGTACTTCTGTTAAATTTATATTTTCTGTCTTAAATATTTTTTGTAAAAATTTTCGCATCAAATACCTCCATATAATAATTTTTAATTTTTATAAATATTATATACAATCTATTTTAACATCAATCTCCACGAAAACAACCACTGAACCCAAATGCACCTACCAAGCTGACCAAAATCAACACCCCTAAACTTAACCGAACCTACTTAATCTTCAAAAATTACCACTATTGACTCAAAAATACCCACGAGTTATCCAAAAGCACCCCCACTTGATTCAAATGAACCCACTATATATCTAAAAACATTCCCACTCAACTCCAAAGTCCTAACCAGGTCTCCAAAAATCACACCATCCTGACCAAAATCCACGCATTCGACAAAAAACACCCCATCACTTGACTCAAAAGTCTACCCTTACCGTATTTTCTTCCCCTTTATCCAAACCAAAATACGAATAAAACTGATGAAAACATGGACCAAATAACTCCTCTACTATATAACTCTTATAAATAAAAACTCTTATAAATAAAAAAAGTAGATAATCTTAAGTTTGTACTTACTGATTTATATACTCTTTTTATTAAGCTCTATTTTCTTATTTTAGTTATTCTATAGTATTTTTCTTCATTTATTTCATAATCAGTAAATGTAACAATCTCTCTGCCATTATAAGCACCTAATCTGACTTTATTTTGATACTTACTTCCTTCTAGTTGTTTAATTTGTTTTAGAATTTGCTTTCAACTTAAGTATATTTTTGAACTCTTCTTCATAATCTATGCCTAAATCACAAATGGTATCTTCTTGATTAACCCTTTCTTGCATCTCTTTAAATATACGTTTTATACACACATTGAATTGTGGACATAATTCTTTATTTTCTCTTAAAAATTCAAATAGTCCATATTGTATAAACATATTTAAAACTTTTATTTTATCTTTTTCAGCCTCGTAAGTATATCCCCTAAAGCTTCTTTTAGTGCATGCTTCTAACCCCAACTTAAAACAATCATCAAAACCGTCTATTTCTTTGTTTAGATTCATCATATACCCAACCATCATCGCCATAGTTATACAATAAGTAGGCCAATATAAAAAATCAATTCTCGCATCAGAAGGCATATAATCATCTAATATTATTGGCCAGAACCCTTCAAATTTGTCTTTATTTTGAGTTCTTACAAATTCAACACATAATTCTTTTAATTGTGCTCGTTCTATTTTTCCTTCATTTATATCATTAACCATCATCTCTAAGTCATTTTTGATTTTTAATCCTTTTTTAACATTTATATCTTTACCTGTCATAGTTTCGAATTTTTTCATTCTATCATCCTCCATTTTATACAATAAAAATTTATTTAAATTATCTTTCTTATATAATTCATATCTTAATTGTATCAAATGGAAGATACGTTATTGAGGTACCGGGTACCTATTTTTATTTTCGTGGATTTTTTAAGTTTTTTAAAATTTTTAGATAAGAATTTTCATCTCCTTCTCCAATGTTTGAAATAAATTCTTCTGTTTTAAAAGAATCTATTATATAATCTTCTTCCTCTTCCAACTTTCTTTTTCTTTCCTCTGCCTCATCAGCAATCATTTTATACCAATTAATATCTATTTTTAATTCTTCTTTTGGAAGTTCATTCAAAATCCTGTTAGTTGCATAATCTGATAACTGCATCCAAATGCTGACTGCAGTTTCTCTCGCATATTCTTTATATCCATAAATCTCATATGAATACTTTAATCCATTAAGCAATGCTATTATTTGTTCTAAATTCTGTACCAAAAACAAAGGATGAGCAGTTGACAATATATACTCTTCACCATTTTCATCATTCTGTTTACGATATTCAACCTTTACCCTTTGCCCCATTACGCTCATTTCTCCATCGCTTATAATTCTTAAATCTCTATGTATATTGCTTTCGTCTAACATAAGTTCATAGGCCATATCACTTATATCACTCGCATTACATCCCTTATGAATTCTTTTTATGATTTCTAATCTTCTTTCTAGTTCAGTATAGTATCTCGGTAATTTTTCTATAGACATTCCTTTATCTTTATTTAAAAATTTTATATATTTGCTATATATATAGTGATCTCTCTTTTTATCTTTTTTTGACTTAAGTCTCTCTATTAAATCTTCTCTTATTTGCACAGAATCAACCACTTTATCAATATATTTATTATTTATTCCAGTATTATATTTATTTGGTTTGCTTTGTTTTAAAAACTTTTTTTCTTCTTTTTCATATTTGGTAAGACACTCAAATGCATCCTTAATTCTTGATTTGTTGATAGGTTTACCATCTAATCTGAATCCTCTTTTATTTTTTTCTAAAAATTCATTAGCCGTATCAAGCATATTTACTCTTTTAACTTTTTCCATTAAAATCCCCCCAAATGATTTGTAAACTACCTAAATCCTAATTTTTCAACATAATTACCTCGTAATCCTTTATTTTTCTATAAATATAAAAAATCACTTCGTGCATATGCCACTATAAGCATCTACATAAAGTGATTTTCATACAAACTATATCATAAATATATTTATCACAAAGTTGTTAAATAGAATAACAGTGTGCAAAATAATACTATAAACACACCATCGAACCCAAATGCACCTACTGAATCACAAAAAAATCATAACACCTGACCCAAAAGTCCACCCTTACCGCGCTTTCTTCCCCTTTATCCAAACCAAAATACGAATAAAACTGATGAAAACATGGACCAAATAACTCCTCTACTATATAACTCTTATTAAATAAAAATAAGAGTCTTTTTTACACATCTATTTTTCATTTGATCTCTTACGGGAATCATCATATATCTATTAAAACAATGCTTTGAGTATCTTCTGTTTTTATTAGATTTATCTGAGATGGTTCTGGAATTTCTTCTTCATCTTGTTCTAATCCATACATATATAATTCTAGTACTTCTTTAGCATTTCTAAATGCTTCTTCCTGACAATCCCCACAAGTTATACATCCCGGTAAATCTGGAAAAGTAACTGTTATGCCGTCATTATCAAAATCAAAAATAGCAGGATATATATATCTGTCTTTTACGTTCATAAAAATCCCTCCTAAATAATTATTCTTTTACTAATTCAGCTACTTCTTTTGATTTCCTAAATAACGTTCGATTATCTTTATCATGTTATCTACTTCTTCTAACATAATCTCTTCTGGAGTACACTTGCCTTCTCTTAAAAATTCAAATCTTTTTTCTGCAACCTCTTGTGATGCACAAGGATGTTCAGCTAGCCATGAATGATTTTTTTCAAAGTATATGTATGATTCATTCCATTCATCAATTGTAATACTACTATATTTTTCTACTACCTCATCCATAAATTCACTAAAATCAAAAGGTCCCCAGTCCCTAGTAAACACATTTTCTATACCTTGTTCTATGTAAGGTTTTAGTTGTTTTTCGAATAAAGCCAATTCAATTGCTCCTAAAAATTCTTTACATCCATTGTAACCAAAACTAGCATCTTTTAAATTTAATTGTCTTAATTTAGAGTAATAAACTTCATCTAAATCATTTTTTAATTGAGCTGCTGTTTTACTAGTATAAAATTCTCTAAAAGTTTTACTACTGTTTACTTCTAAATTATTCTTATTTTCAAATAAATCTTTAATGCATTTTAAAAATCTACTAGTTTTTATTTGACAACACTTTTCAAACCTTTTAATAATCGCATCAGGAAATTCTTTGAAAAGAGGTCTTACAAAATCATTATTTTTTGATACTTCCATAATACTCTGTGCTAAAAGCAATGAATTTATATAAAAATAAATATAATCGAATTCTAATTCAGGAATTAATTTATCAATATCATCAAAAGATTTATATACATCTAATCTATCTTTATTTCTAGCTTTATCTACATTAGTAAATTGATTTTTATTTTTTAATTGTTCAAATTCAGATTTCCATTCTGAACTTGATGCTGGAAATTTCTTAGTTTTAATATAATTAGCAATATCTATATTCATATCTTCAATTAAATTAAAACAATATAAAATATCTCGTTCTAAAGAATTTGCATATAATTGTTTATTTCCCCTAACTCGACTTAATTTTTTATCAAATATATTTACTCTTATCGAATAATAAAATTCATTTTTATTCATTTTATCAAAATCTTCATATGCTACCTCAACAATTCTATTTATTATATTTATACCTTGAGCACTTAAAAATTCTATTTTATTTTCTTCCTCATAATTCTTATTTGTTAATTTTTTGCTATTAGTTTCTTTTAAAGAATATTTATTTGTATTATTTATATATTTATAATTAGTATCTTCTATATATTTATAATAAATTTTATTTCGTTTAGCATATTTCTCAGCATAAGACCCTTTATTACAATATACACAAATATCATTACAATTTTTAAATAAAAATTCTCCAATAGAAATAACAGATTTCGGTATTTCTATTTCTCTTAAACTACTACATCCTGCAAATGCATATTCCCCTATGGTTCTAATTGAATTTGGTATTTTTATTTCTTTCAAATTACTACATCCTGCAAATGCACTATTTCCAATAGAAGTAACTAAACTTCGTATTTCTACTTTTTTTAAGTTTCTACATGTTGCAAATGCAAATGGTCTTATAGAAGTAACTGACCCTGATACTATTACTTCTTTTATATCCAAGTTTCCTTCAAAAGATACTGTCCCATTATAAATAGCTTTTCCAGAATCAATATAATACGTACTAGTTATTTGTGAATCACTTTTTTTATTGTTTACTTTGGGATTGTATTTATTACTAGTTACCCCAGAATCGTATTTATTACTAGTATTTGTTTTATAGTCGGAGTTATTATTACTTCCAATATAATTAATTATTATAAAAATCAATATTATCACTATTAAAAGTCCCATATTTTTCCTCCTTTATTTTAATAAAATTATAATCCTGTTTAGATACTAAATCAAATTCAAAGTATAAATTATTCCCACTAATACCTTTATCACAAAGTCGTTAAATAGAATAACAGTGTGCAAAACAATATATTTCTTAACTGCTAGAAACTAACCTAACACACCATCGAACCCAAATTCACCTACCAAGCTGACCAAAATCAACACCCCCTCAACCCAAATGCACCCACTGAATCACAAAAAATCATAACACTAGACTCAAAAACACCCACGGGGTCTCCAAAAGCACCTCCACTTTACCAAAATGAACCCACTATACGCCTAAAAATTATTCCCACCTAACTCCAAAGTTCTCACCAGGTCTCCAAAAATCACCCCATCCTGACCAAAATCCACGCATTCGACAAAAAACACCCTATCACTTGACTCAAAAGTCTACCCTTACCGTATTTTCTTCCCCTTTATCCAAACC
>OLNJ01001248.1_pt1 | contig 14167 bp, 12 predicted proteins | sample 1672191 | NCBI WGS metagenome assembly OLNJ01 (sample SAMEA3136657, study PRJEB25190) | human gut metagenome | biome: human gut; feature: human-associated habitat; material: faeces | place: Austria | collected 2013 | reverse complement strand
ATTGGACAATTTCCAAAACGTTTAAAACCTGAAAATGTAAAAGAAGATATTGATATTTTAGATGACTTTCCTTCTTTCAAGGAGATAAATAATCAAATTCTAAAATTAAATTTATCTGTATATGCACCTATAAAATACGTTTTGCCTCATAAAAGGGATTACTATAACAAACTTTACGACACTAAAGCTAAAGGGGGAAAAGTTTTATTTAAACAGATGGACCGTGAACAGAATATAGTTTTTCTTATGAAAACTAATTTCTTAAAACGACTAGAAAGTTCAATAAACTCTTTTACCATAACATTAGAAAAAGTATTATACAATATAAACTCAAAAATAAAGAAATTATCAGTTATTAATGACGATATAACGCTAGATATTGATGATATTGACCCACTTGACACATCGATAGAACAATTCACCATTGGAGACAAGGTCAAAATTAAGATTAAAGATATAGACAAAATAAAATACAAACAAGACTTAGAACATGATAGAGATATATTACTAGATCTTCTTTCAAAATCAAAGAAAATAGATGAAACTAGAGATAAAAAACTACATGAACTAAAAAATGTAATCACAAGAAAAATAAATAATCCTATAAACGAAGACAACAAGAAAATCATAATATTCACAGCCTTTGCAGACACAGCTAAATATCTATACAAAAATATTAGTGTATGGGCAAAAGATAAGTACAACCTAAACTCTGCTCTAGTTACGGGAAGTGAAAATCCAAAGACAACTATAAAAATGAGCAGAGTTGACTTAAATAAAGTGCTGATAAACTTCTCACCAATATCAAAGGAAAGAGAAAAAGTAATGCCAGAAATCAAAGAAGAAATAGATATATTAATAGCAACAGACTGTATTAGTGAAGGGCAAAACTTACAAGACTGTGATTACTTGATAAACTATGACATTCATTGGAACCCAGTTAGAATAGTTCAGAGATTTGGTCGTATTGACCGTCTTGGCTCAAGAAATACTTGCATAAAATTAGTAAACTTCTGGCCAAGTATAGAGCTAGATGAATACATACACCTAGAAGGTAGAGTAAAACAAAAAATGACTATGTTAGATATTTCTGCAACTGGTGAAGAAGATGTCATAAATGAAAATCCACAGAAAATGAAAGACTTGGAATATAGAAGAAAACAACTTAAACAACTGCAAGAAGAAGTAATAGATTTGGAAGAGGTAAATGGAAATGTATCTCTTACAGATTTCACATTAGATGATTTTAGAATGGACCTTATCAATTTACAAGAAAAATACGATAGTGAAGTAGAAGATACTCCTCTTGGTATTTATTCCATAGTAAAAAACAACAATAAGTCGCTAGATGATGAGATAAAACCAGGAGTAATTTATTGCCTAAAGAAAATAGATAGCTATAAAAACGAAAGTGACAAAAATCCAATATATCCATACTACATGGCTTATGTTAAAGAAGATGGAGAGATAATTTACAACTATTCTAATGTGAAGAAAATACTAGATATTTATAAATCTTTATGTATAGGAAACAACAAAGTCCTAAATGATTTAGTAGAAGAATTTAATGAAGAAACTAAAAATCAAAAGAAAATGGATAAGTACAAAGATTTATTAACAGATGTCACAAATGATATCCTTGGAAAAATAGAAGAACAAGACACCTTAAATATATTCTCTTTAGGAGATTTAAGTGGAATGTTAAACAATAATACTAATCAAGAAGAATTTGAGATAGTTTCATATTTAGTAATTAAATAGGAGATAGTGATATGTTTGAATTACTTGGATTAGATAAAGTTAAATATCTTGGACGAAAGCTAGACAAAAAAATGTTTTATGATAATGGGGATTTGTCCAAAGAAGATAAGAGAATTTTCATTGATTACATAGATAGAATAGAGATGAGTTATGTTTTAAATAGCTCTACTTTAAACATAGCTCCTTTTGTAAATGATGAATATTATTATGAAGTTATAGTATACTTAAAAGTTAAACTAAAGCAAAAAGATAAGGTAGATAAAATAAGCAAAATTATTAACAACAATATACCAAATCCTCTAGTGATTATATATGAATTTGATAAAGAATACAGTATAAGCACAGCTATAAAAAGACTCAGCAAAACTGAGAAAAACAAAACTGTAGTAGAGGAAAGCAATACAACAAATTGGTTAGATATAAGTAGCTTAAGTGAAAATGATAAAAAATTTATAGACTCCATAAGTCTTAGCAAAATACCCTACACGAATCTATTTGACTTTTATAAAACTATAAACGATAAGATTTATCTTTTTAATATGTCTGACAAAATAGGTGACTATGAAGATATAAATGATAAAAAGACTTTAGAAGAAAGTAAACAAATATCAGAGAAAATAGAAAAACTACAATCAGAGCTTAAAAAGACATTAAGCAAACTAAAAAGAGAAAGTCAGTTTAATAAAAAGATGGAGATTAATGTAAAGGCTATGGAAATAAATAAAGAAATAGAAAATCTAAAACGAAACCTCAAAATATAATTTTAAATTAATGTAATAAATAACAATTAAATTACTACAAAAATATATAAAGGGGATGGAAATATGGATGAAAAAGAAATAAAAAAGGTTGAAAACATACTTAATTATGCTTTTAAAAACATATGTGAAAATGATAAGGAATTACTTCAAGATAGAACATTGCATGAAGAATGTATTAATCATAGACTTGCATACTATATTGAAAAATATTTAGAATTTTACGATGAAAAATATAATGTTGATATGGAATTTAATAGAAATGGTAAAGAAGAAAAAGTATTACCAGGGAATAGCAAAAATAAGAGTGGGCGTATAAGACCTGATATTATAGTACATACAAGAATGAAAGAATTAGAAAATAAATATAAAAACTATATTGTTATAGAAGCTAAAAGAGATAAAGATAGCGAAAAAGATAAAGATATAGTAACAAGATTTATAGAAGTTGAGGAATATGAATATAAAGTAGGTGTAACGATAAACTACAATAAATTTAATCCTATAAAAGCAACATTATATTATAAGAATAGTAATGATGAAATTAAACAAAAGTATTTAGAATATCTAGATATGCAAGCCAAAATATAGAATGGAATAATAAAGGGCAAATTGAAATATAAAATAAGATAAATGTATTTTATTTGGAGGGATAAATATGATTTCAAAAAATAAACCACAAAAGGGGAGAATAGGAACTGCATATCATGTTGAAAAAGCCTGCAAACACAAAAAAGTAAACTGCCAACATTATGATCAAGAGGACGGGTCTTGTTATGCAAAATCAGTAATTTTGTGGCAAATAGGGTATGATATATGTGATAAATGTAAACAAAAAATGCCACTTGATGATGAAGAGGATAATACTTCTAAAGTAAAAAAAACTAATCGAAACAGATCAAAGGTAGAAATATATAAGCTAGATAATGATACAGAAATTGAAAAAAGAAAAAGAGTAAGAAAGAGCAGTAGGTCAGACGAAGTATTAAAACTCGCAAATAATTACTGTGAATTATGCGGAAAACATGCAGATTGTTTAGATATATGTGTAATAGATAAGAACAAATCGATAGAAGATATCGATAGTATTTTTAATATTGTAGCAGTGTGTCTAGAGTGTAAGTATAAGATTAAAAAAAATAGGAAACAGTATTTAAAGAAAATGAAGAAAATAGTAGATGAGAGATTAGATAAATTAGTTTAGAGTAAAACTTTATATGAAGATAAATATTATATGGAAAATAAGGCATTGACTAACTTGATAAGTCGATGCCTTTTAAAATTTTAAACTATTTATTTTAGTCGATTACATAGTAGTTGCATTACACTTGACAAAAAAATTTTCACATATGGATTATTTTGGTAAAATGTAATAAAGTGGGTTATTCTAAATATAAGTCTGAAATTAAAAAATAAGGGGAATTGCTTGGACAAAATTGAGTAAAACACATTAAGTTTTTATTAAAAGGGGACAAATTTATGGAAGAATTATGTGGAAAAAGCATGGATTTAATGGAGGAAAATTTAAACAGCTTAAAACAACTGTTTCCAGAAGTTTTTACAGAAGGAAAGATAGACTTTGAAAAGTTGAGATTAGTACTGGGGGACGAAGTAGATGATAACGAGGAAAGGTACGAGTTTACATGGCATGGAAAAAAGAATGCAATAAGAATAGCTCAAACTCCTTCGACAGGAACTTTAATACCAGATAAAGAGGGCAGCAAGAATTGGGATGATACAGATAATCTTTATATTGAGGGAGATAATTTAGAGGTATTGAAATTGATGCAAAAAAGTTACTTTGGTAAGGTTAAGATAATATATATAGATCCACCCTACAATACTGGTAAGGATTTTGTATATCATGATGATTTTAGAAATAATATTGCTAATTATAAGGATGTTACCAATCAAAATACCAAAGCGAATCCTGAGACTAATGGTAGATATCATACGGATTGGTTAAATATGATGTATCCAAGATTAAAGTTAGCTAGAAATTTATTAAAAGAAGATGGAATTATATTTATAAGTATAGATGATAATGAAGTAGAAAATTTACAAAAAATCGCAGATGAGATTTTTGGTGAAAATAATTTTATTACATTTATAGTATGGCAATGTTTAGATACAGTAAAAAATGATGCTAAATATTTTTCAAATAATCATGAATACATACTTTGTTATGGAAAAGATATAGAAAAAATAAATATACAAGGTATAAAGAAAGGCGAAAAACAGAGAGCATATTATAAAAATTATGATAATGACCCTAGAGGTGATTACTTACTTACACCATTACATGCTAAAAGTGGTAATAAAAATAGTATATATACATATACATTTTCAAATGGTCAAATATGGAGTCCACCTAAAGGCACTTATCCAAGATTTTCAAAAGAGACATTAAGAAAACTGGATGAAGAAAATAGAATTTATTTAGATAGAGATGGTAAGAGAGTACCTCAAAAGAAGACATATCTAAAGGATGTTGGCGAAAGAATGCCACCAGTTACCTTTTGGGAATGTTCAAAATTTGGGAGTACTAGACAATCGAATTTAGAATTATCTAGCATTATGGGGAAGGGAATATTTCAAAATCCTAAGCCGATAAAGACTATATCTACACTTATAGATTTAATAAAACTTGATACAGAAGAAATAATACTGGATTTCTTTTCTGGATCATCTACTACAGCTAATGCTATTTTAAAGTTAAATTCAGAAGATGATATAAAACGAAAATTTATAATGGTTCAACTACCAGAACTAACTGATGAAAAGAGTGAAGCATATAAAGCAGGTTACAAAAACATCTGCGAAATAGGAAAAGAACGTATAAGAAGAGCTGGAGACAAAATAGTATCAGAAAACAAAGACAAAGAAGGCATAGAAAACCTTGATATAGGATTTAAAGTATTTAAACTAGATTCATCAAACTTAAAATCATGGGATTCTAGTATGGATAATTTGGAACAAAACCTTCTTGATATGGAGAGCAATCTAAAACAAGACAGAACTAACGAAGATTTATTATATGAAATACTTCTAAAAAGTGGGATAGAATTAACAGCTAAGATAGAAGAAATTAAAGTTGGATATAACACTTTATATAATATAGGGCAAGGGGCATTACTTGCTTGTCTTGATGATAAGATTACCCAAGATGTTATTGATGAAATTCCAAAACATAAGTCACCATTTATGGATACTAAGGTAATATTCAAAGAAGCTGGATTTATGAGTGATGCTGCTAAAATAAATGCTGTGCAAAATTTAAAACAATTTAAAATTGAAGATGTAAGGAGTGTGTAGTTATGAAATTAAAGTTTCAACCTAATCTACAATATCAAAATGATGCAGTAAACTCTATAGTAGACATCTTCAGAGGACAGCAAGGTAGACAGTCAAATTTTACAGTTTTAAATAGCAAAAATCTGAACCAAGAGCAACAACGATTTGGAGTAGTTTACACAGATACGGGAATTGGTAATGGTCTTGATTTGACTTATGATGATATTTTGGAAAATGTGCAAAATATCCAGATGAGAAATAATCTAAAAAGAAGTGAAAAACTTGCAGGAATGAATTTTACTGTTGAGATGGAGACTGGTACTGGTAAGACTTATGTTTATTTAAAAAGTATTTATGAACTTAATGAAAATTATGGATTTACTAAGTTTGTTATAGTAGTACCTTCTGTTGCAATTAGGGAAGGTGTTTATAAAACTTTGCAAATAACAAAGGAACATTTTAATAGTATTTTTAACAACGAACCTGCAAATTACTTTGTTTATGATTCATCTAAATTAGATCAAGTTAGAAGTTTTGCAACTTCTAATACTATAGAAATAATGATTATAAATATAGATGCTTTTAGAAAAAGTTTTGATGACCCTACTAAGGAAAGTAAGTCTAATATAATTCATAGACCACAGGATAAGTTAAATGGACAAAAACCAATAGACTTAATAAAAGAAACTAATCCAATTGTTATAATAGACGAACCTCAAAGTGTGGATACTACTGATAAATCTAAGGAAGCTATAAAATCACTTAACCCATTATGCACGTTGAGATATTCTGCTACACATGTGGATGAGTATAATATGGTTTATAAGCTAGATGCAGTAGATGCTTATGAAAATAAGTTAGTAAAAAGAATAGAAGTGCTATCTATTAGAAGTGAGGATTCTTTTAATTTACCTTATATAAAATTAGTCGAGGTAAGTGAGAGAAAAGCCAAATTAGAGATAGATATACAAGATAAAAAAACAGGGGCAATAAAAAGAAATAAGAAACAAGTTAAACTAGGTGATGATTTAAAGGAATTAACAAATGGAAGAGAACTTTATAGCAATTATTTGGTGCAAGATATAAGCTGGGGAAAAGGTAATGAGTATGTGGATTTTTCTAATGGAACTAGAATATATCTAAAAGAAGTTATTGGAGACTTGGATGAAGATGCTGTAAAAAGATTTCAGATAAGAAAAACTATAGAAGAGCATTTGGACAAGGAAGTAATGCTTAATAAAAGTGGGATAAAGGTTCTTAGTTTATTCTTTATTGATAAAGTTGCTAATTATAGAGAGTATGATAAAGACAATAATCCGATAAAAGGTAAGTATGCCAAAATGTTTGAAGAAGAATATGCTAAGCTGATTACTTTAGATAAATATAAAGATAATGAGAATAGAGATTTGGAAGTAGCATTTACTCATAATGGTTATTTTGCATCTGATAAGAAAAAAGGAAAAATAGTATATAAGGATACTAATGGAAATACAAAAGCTGATGATGATGCCTATAACTTGATAATGAAGGACAAGGAAAGATTATTAAGCATGGATAATCCTCTTAGATTTATATTCTCTCACTCCGCTCTTAGAGAAGGATGGGACAACCCAAATGTTTTCCAAATATGTACGCTGAAAGAATCTAAGGGAACTTATATCAGTAGAAGACAGGAGATTGGTAGAGGTCTTAGACTTTGTGTAAATCAAGAAGGTGAGAGAGTAGAAGACTACAGTGTAAATAGACTTACAGTTATGGCGAATGAATCTTACTCCGAGTTTGTTAGTGGGTTACAAAGCGAAATAGAAAGAGATACTAATATTAAATTTGGTATAGTGGAAAAACACAGTTTTGCTAATGTGACAAGAGCTGATAATCAAAACTTTGGTGAAAATATTTATATGGGATATGATAAATCAGAAGAACTTTATAAATATTTAGTAAAAGAAGAGTATATAACTGATAAAGGAAATGTTACAGATAAGCTGAAAATTGCTATAAAATCTGAACCTGGAAGTGATGATTCATTAAAATTAGACAAAGAGTTTGTAGATTTCTATGGTGGAATATATGAAGAGTTAAAGAAAAGAGTTACGAGTTACGAAATTAAAGATGCAACTAAGAAGAAAAGAGTTCAGCTTAATAAGGCTATTTTAGACAGTGAAGAATTTATAAATCTATGGAACAAAATAAAATCTAAGACTATTTATCGTTTAGATTTTGATAGCAAAGAATTAATCAGAAAATCTATAGAAGATATAAGAATTATGCCTAAAATAAATGCACCAAGAATGTTTTCATCAAAAAGTACAATAGATACAATGGCGAGGGAAACAGGATTAGAAGGAAGAACTATAAGAGAATATCAAGATAGATTGGAATATAATATTCAGTTGCCAGACATAATAACTGACTTACAAAATAAAACTAATTTGACTAGAAAAACTATAATAGATATTCTAATTAACTCAAAAAGATTAGATGATTTTAAACGAAACCCTCAAAAATACATAGAAGAAGTAACTAAAATAATAAGAAAAAACCTACGACTTATGGTTGTAGATGGCATAAGCTATTCTAAGTTTAGAGGTGGAGATTATTATTCTATAGAAATGTTTAATGATAGTGAACTGCTTGCTTATTTGAACGACAAAATAGTTGAAAGTAAAAAATCACCTTATAACTATGCTATATGTGATTCTGATGTAGAAATGAGATTTGCCAAGAAGTTTGAAGATAGAGAAGAAGTCAAAGTTTATGTTAAGCTACCAAGCTGGTTTAAGATAGAGACACCGATTGGAAGTTATAACCCAGACTGGGCAGTAGTGATAAATGAAGTTGATGAAGAGAGACTTTACTTTGTTGTTGAGACTAAAGGTAAAAGTGATATCAACCTTCTTAGAGAAGAAGAAAAAGCAAAAATCAAGTGTGCTAGAAAACACTTTGAAGCTCTTGGCGAAGAGGTTGCATTTATGGCACCAGAAAGTAGCCCTGATGAATTTATGGAAAAAGTAAGGGCTGCAATGCCTGAAGTTTAGAAAAAGAGATTAGGGGATATGTAATCTGTGATGTTTTGAGTACTACAAATACTGTTAGGAAGATTTTGAATAAGTGATGGATTGCGAAGGGGTAGGGATATATAATATAAAAAAACTAGCTAAATGTATAATGAGTTTAGCTAGTTTTTTTATAATAATTTTATACCGGTCTTCCAAAGTATGTTTGTTTTCCACTTTCGATAAGATACCTAATATGACACTTTTCATATTCATCTTCACCACTATTTAACCACCAGTAATCTTCTAAGCTCATGCCTTTATTAGCCTTGCAAATAGTCCATGCATCATAGAAATTAAGCCCCATCTTATCAAGGATATAGTCTACACCATCTCTGTTTGGTGGCATTACTCTATCTTCTATCCAATATAATACATTTTCGTGCTGAGGTTTATAATCTAATGATAAATTAGTATAATCATATAGTATAGGCGGTAGATATTTAGTATCTTTTATATTTTTATTTAATTCAAATGCAAACTTATCTAATTTTTCGTCATAAGTTATAATTCCAACTTCTATATCTTTATACATCAGCGTATAACTCTCTAACATAGTTTAACCTCTCTTCCAATAAATCACACAGGGCTAAAACCCTTTCATTTTATTTGATGATATTAATTTAAATTACCTACTTTTTAGAAGTTTAAATTCCATATTTTAATATATATTATATCATACTACATGGACTTATAAACAAGCTTTGCGATGTATAATGACTGTATATTTATCATGCTACCTTTATCTTGTATAACATAAATACTGCAATGAAGATTGTGAATATGTAAGATATATGAAGGATAATGACGATATTTCACGAATAAGTATTATAGCTGTATCGATATTAAAAGAAGCAAATCAAATAAATGGGGGAATAAGAAATGAAACCAAATATATTTAATTATGCAAAAAGTGAACTTACTAATGATGCTATAATTTGTTGGATGTTAGATTGGACAAATAGCGAGCATGAAATATATAAAAATTTATCACAAGATATGATAAGACTGTTTACAAAGAATAAAGATTTAGACGTGGAATCTGTAAAAATAAAAAAGCAGTATAAAAATATTGATGTCTTGGTGGAAGTAAATGATTCGGAAGTGATTGTGATAGAGGATAAGGTAAAAACTTCGTCACATTCAAATCAGTTAGAAAGATATAAAGATACTATAGATAATGAAGAGTTTTATAAGAATTATAATAAGCACTACATATATTATAAAGTTGGGAATGAATCTCAAAATAATGGGGTAGAACAAGCTGGTTATACAAGAATAAAAAGAGATGAAATATTGAATATAATTAAAAAATATCGAGATTTAAATAATGACTTGCTAAACGATTATATCGACTATTTGGAGAGTATAGAAAAAACTTCTAATATGTATAAAGAAGAGGATGATATTAATAAGTGGGACTGGGAAACATGGGAAGGTTACTACAATCATTTACAACTTAAAGATGATATAAAAGATGGTTACTGGCATTATGTTTCTAATCCAAAGGGCGGTTTTTTGGCGTTTATTTGGAATTGTGAAGATTATAATTATGTAAAGGATAATAAAAAAGTTAAATATTATATATACCCTCAAATAGAAAGTAATTCTGGGAATAGTGATGGTGAAAAAACTAAAATATCATTTAAGGTAGAATGTAAAGATACTGCTTATAGAAAAGAGCTTAGAGAGAACATATATGAACGTTTAGAAAAATTGCTAAAAGAATATGTGTCAACTGATGATTTAAAGAGAACAAAACTTAAAGATGGTTTGCATATGACTCTTATAGAAATAAATAATATAAATACAAGAACAGAACTTGAGGAAATAATTAAGTTCTCAACAAAATGTCTTGAGGAAATTAAATGTCAACTAACTGAGGGGGAAGTATATACAAATGTATAAGTTAGAACTAAAGAAAAAGGGAAAAATAATTAAGTCCATAGATGATTGGTACAACGCTGCACCACCGAAAAATCCAAGTTTGCACTGGAAAGATGGAAGAAGTGCTAAAGAATTGGCGAAATATATGACAAGTACAAAAGGATATATGCCAAAGGAAATAGAGAATATATTGACGAAGTTAGGGTGCAACACAAACATCACATTTTATGGTGAACCAGAATCGGTCACAAGCCTTGAAGGTAGAGGAGGCGGTCGCCACCATGACTTATTGCTTGTTCAAGAAAATGAAGTTATGATAGGGGTTGAAGCTAAGAGTGATGAATGTTTTGGGAAGATTGTTTGTAAAGAGTTATTTGGAAATAAAGATTATAAAGAATTGTTTGATAGTATATCAGGCAATAAATTTACAAGAGTAAATAGCTTATATAATGATATTTACGGATATGATTTATATAAAAATATGGAATTGAGATATCAACTGTTAACGGCAACAGAGGGAATATTAAAAGAGGCAAAAAAAGCAAATGCATCTAAGGCAGTTTTGCTTGTTATTACATTAAAAAAGGAAGGCTGCTATTCAGAAAAGAAAGTAGAGGCGAACTTACAAGATCTAAAGAATTTTGTAACTAGCTTGGGGACTCCGCTGGAAGATGGACAGTATAATTTGCCTGTATATCCTGATATAGATTTTTATGTGGAACATGTTGAAGTAGAGGTATAAAAATAAAACTAGCTAAATTTATAATAAGTTTAGCTAGTTTTTTAAATTATTGTGAATATTTACTTTTTTGTATATAAAAGCTTACCCTCATTATCTATATGGTTAATTAAATTCTCATTCGTTATTTCATTATATTGAATAATATCGAAAAAATATGGTAAAGGATAAACCTCATTTAAGCAGTCTTCAAGATTATAAATAATACTTCTATTTACATTTTCTCCAATTATAGCTATATCTACGTCAGAACCTTTTTTGTAATTTCCCATAGCACGACTTCCAAAGATAATAGCTTTCTCAATTTCATCATGTTGTTCTAATGCTTTAATTATATACTTTATATCTCTGTCTAATAATCCAAACATATTATAATTCCTTTGAAAGTTTCTCATACATTTTATCTAATTCTGGCAGATAAGCATCTAGTATTTCACTTGTCATCTTAATTGCTAATTCTTCATCATAAGTATGAGTTGTTAAGTTTCTATTTGATAAAGCATCTATCCAAACATGACCATTATCTATTAATCCTATTTGAAAAGCTTGTTTAACTGTTTCTCTAGGACTTTTTACTATATAACCTTCTGATTCCAAGTAATCTTTTAAGACTTTCCATGCTAATTCAAATGTCATTTCAAAAAATTGTATGATCCCAGCTCTCTCAAGTTCTGTTACTATTGGTTTATGAGAATATTTTTTTAATAATTTATATGATTTATCAAAGTTTTCAAATCTTTGTTTCCATCTTATTTCTTTTAAATTTTCCATAGTACACCTCTTTTAAAAGTATTTATTATATTATACACTATATCTACATTGTTCTAAACATCTTATTTAGCATTATATTAATAGTGTTCATCAAGTATAAAAATTTTTTGAAATATATATTAATCTAGAGCTCGACACCATATACATCCCTGTATATATCCTTCTTATACGTATCAAACTCCCTTTCACCTATTGCCTCAGGATAACTCATAATATTTAGCCTAAAAGGAGAATCACCAGGGTTTAAAGGTTGTTGTAAATAATAAAAATCATTAAAAGAGAATCCTAGTTTTTCATAAAAAGAAACTCTTTTTTTAGATATTTCGCAGTTTGGAGGTTCAACTTCTAGAAAGACCCTCTTGTCACATCGATTTAAATAATTTTTGATTAATTCTGAACCCACGCCTTTTCCTCTCAACTTACTATCGACGGCTAAATGTTCTACATATATAAAATCATCAAATTCCCACACAGCCATTAGAGCTAATACTTCATCATTTTCCTTAAATACGAAAGGTCTATAGTTACTTATAGAAAGTAAATTTTTTTGAGAAGGATAATCTCTTTTTTCACTTTTTGGAAAAGAATTATCTAATATATTAAAAAATGAATCAAAATCTTTTTCATTCATATCTATAAATTCTTTGATATTATGCATAATTATATCTCCTTAATAATTTATATTTAATTATATTTTATATTAAAACTTTTTAAAATTCTATAAACTCATCAGTATTATAACCACAATATTGTTTATTTTTGCATAACAGTAAAAAAATTACACAAACTTTATAAGAGGTGAAAATATGAGACATGATAGAAAAATAAAAGAACCAATAGTAGCAATTACAAAGGGAATGACAGAGGGGCAATCTCTAGAAAAAGCGTTGGACATGTTGCCGATTGATGAGATTATAAAAAAGGGTGACAAGGTGATAATAAGTCCAAATGGAGTGAAGGATAAAAAGCCAAAAGATGGGGTTGTATCAGGACCAAAGACATTGAAAAAACTTATTGAATACGTTAAAAAAAGAGAGCCATCTGAAATATACATAGCATTTGGATCTGGTGGAACTGATTCACAAAAAGTATTGAAAAGTGCAGGATTTGATAAAATTATAGAGGAAGAAAAAGTTGAATTTGTGGATATGAATTACGGACCGTTTTTTGAACTTGAGCTTGATGGGCCGATTCTAAAATCAACTCCTGTAAACAAGGTGGTTGAGGATGCTGATGTTATAATTTCATTTACACAACTTAAATATCACGAAGAGGCGACCGTGACAGCGAGTATTAAAAATATTTGCCTCGGATATCCGCCTGCAAGTGTGCACGGATTTCCGAAAAAGAATACAGGAATTCATGATGATTTGCATGGATTTATCCGAAGTTTTGCAAAGAAAATGCCGATTGATTTGGCGATAATAAGTATGGACAAGGCGATGATTGGAACAGGTCCGATATTCGGAAAAGCAGTCGACACACCAGGTCTTATAATTGCAGGTACTGATCCAGTTGCAGCCGATTGTATTGGTGCCAGACTTTTAGGATTTTTGCCACAGGCTGTAAATTATCTTTATATGCTTTATAAAGATGGGCTTGGTGAGGCGGAACCACAAAATATGACAATAAAAGGGCTTGATGTTGTCGAAGCTGAGAAACTATTTAGCAAATGTGCATATGGAGATAAGAAAAGTATTCTTGACCAACAATATGTAAAAGATTTGCATGATGAAAACTCAAAATAATATAAAGTAAAACACCAATAATATTTTAAATAGAGTATTATTGGTGTTTTTTAATACTATTATTTCATCCACTTTTCATATTGTTTTACAAAATGCAATTTTAACTATAAAATTAAAGTAGTATTATATATAAAAAAATATTATAAAATAGGG
>OLNJ01001246.1_pt1 | contig 14214 bp, 15 predicted proteins | sample 1672191 | NCBI WGS metagenome assembly OLNJ01 (sample SAMEA3136657, study PRJEB25190) | human gut metagenome | biome: human gut; feature: human-associated habitat; material: faeces | place: Austria | collected 2013 | reverse complement strand
ATTTTGGATTAGTAAGTATATCATAAAAAGATGACGTCGCACTAAATTTATTTCCAATTTTAGTCCGATATCCTAGTAGATTCAGATACTCTGCCAGTTCACGATAACTCCATCCTTGAATGATTTTTTCAAACATCATTCTAATCCCACTTGCTTCATGTTCATTGATGATATACTTCTTGGTTTCAGGATCCACATCAAATCCATAAGGCGGGATTCCACCATTATGAATCGCCTTGTAGGCATTTTCTTTCAATCCTTTAACGACCTCACGAGCTAAGTTTTGACTATAGTACTGACCAACTCCAAGCTGAATGACCTTTTGTAATTGCCCTTCAGGTGTCTCTTCAAATCGTTCAATCACAGATTCTATTCGCACTCCGTATAGTGCTAATTTTCTTTGCACATCTAAAGCATCATAAACATCTCGGGAGAGCCTATCCATCTTATGAACAATGACAACATCAAATAATCCTTTTTGAGCATCGTCTAACATATTTTGGAATCCTGGACGTTGGATATTCGTCCCGGTAAGGGCTTCATCCACGTAATCTCCAACAGGGGTATATTGATTCTCCGTAATATACTTGTAAATGGCTCGCTGCTGTGCATCTATTGATTCGGTTCGTTGATTATGACTACTAAATCGACTATAACTGACTGCTTTTATCATGCTTTTAACCACCGTTTCCTAAATTCTTCCTTCTTTCTTCTTCATAACCAGATGATTTCTATGACATTCCGACTCATTTCAGCTGACAGGGCGCTTAGGGCCATTGATTCATGATAACTTTTTAAAACTAATAAATTTCATCATGAATTTGAAATACTTTTTTCGTATGATATGCCCTAATTGCCCTTTTAATAAACTATCCTATCTTTTGATCACTATCATACGGACGCTTAGGAATCAAAAAGTACGACTGAAAAAATATTCCTAAATAGGGTCTAATTTGAATGGTTATGATTTATCTTTGACCCTGACATCCTATACGCCCTCTCCCTTCTCCCTCCTCATCTTTTGAGTCTCCCTTTAGATGAGGGAGTGTTTTTTCCTTGATTTGACTTACTTTGTGAAGGACTTTCCCTATTTCCCTCCGTTTTTTGAATATCCATCTTATTTTTATTCATTAAATTTAATTTGATTAGATCTTTTATTTATTTTTTATTTTGAAAGGGAAATAGGGAATTTAGTTAGTTTTTTATTGATTTCACTTCGTTTCAATTCTCCCTTTTGATCTCCCTCCGTTTTGAGTCATATAGGGAGAGAGGGAAAAAAAGACATCGACCTATCGTTTTAATGGAATTTTATTCATGAATAACTCATTTAAATTCATGAATAAAATTCTAAATTAAATAAGATAGGCTATGTACGTTTTTGATTAGTATTCGCTAGCTAACAACATCGTGGCATCTGCTTCTTCATCTATGATAAAACATGAAATCAAATACTCGATTGATATAGTGATGCATAAGCTCTATAATCATTAAATTATCTCCTTTTATTGACTAGCATCTAACTGATGAAATGATCTTCTTTTCCATTATTTGATAAACAATTTAATTTTCAACCCGAAAACCCGTTATTTTTCGAATCCTATTCGTTATCTATTTTAGAATGCTTACTTTTTTTATTCTAATCTATAAATTTTGACGGGTTTATGGGTTTTCGGGTTTATTCTATCATCAGAAAATAATCATTTTATTATTTGAATAAATATAATCAAAAATAATGTTTCAGTTTTTAGGCTGAAACATTATTTTTAAATCAATATTCTTCTGCTAACAACATCGCGACATATTCACCTTCCTCTATGATGAAGATTTTTTGATTAATTGGATTCGTTGACTTCAAATAATAGATTTGTTTGTATTCTGGTACTTCCTGTCTATGTTCAACTTGTTGGGTCTGCTCATCTAATTGCTTCAATTCAAACACCTGTAGATAGTCATAGTTTCCTGTTACTTTAGCTGCATCATAGCACTGCCAACAGAAAAGTTGAATGTTGATTGGAATTTGTTCATTGATTCCATGTGTTAAGTATCGTTTCATGTTTGATTCCCCCTTATTCGTTTACATCCAGCGTTTAATCTCTTCGGGATCAAGTCCTAATCGATCAGCTATCCGATCAATAGCCTCCATTTGACTTAATCCTTCCATCACTAGCTCTAAGACTAGCGTTATCACTTTTAACCAATAAATCATCCTACTGACCTCCCTCTAATGATTGATAACGTTGAACTAATGCTGGATACCTTTGTTGGAATGTTTCTTCTAACAAATACATCACCACATGATCATCACTGGATAACATAAACAACACTTCCACATACTGTTTTAAATCCTGACCTTCAAATAATTCGATATATTCCGGAATTAATGTTGGATATTGGTTAATGAAATCATGGATTCCCTCTTGTTCCAACAGAATATAACCACCTAAATCAGTGACTAATCGTTCATCACCATAATGAACATTTAAGACTTTAAGTATCTCTTCTGCTTTGGTTAGTACCCTCTCATCTAGGTGTGTTTGTTGCTTTAACTGTTCTAACTTCCAAATTTTCATTCTTTATTTCATCCTTTCTTTGTTCCTATGTAAAAGACCTAGCCCCGTAAGGCTAGGTCTTTTCATGAATGTTTGAATTTATTAATTAATGACAACTAATGATAAGTAAATACACTTTCTATCAATCAATAAATCATGCTTAGTACATCTTGACTAATCGCCACTCATTCTTAATACGTGGACATAATGGATGCATGGGGATATTGCGATAGAGATCACAAATCACATACATCTTATCTTGAAATGGTTTTAGTTTTTCCAATAACGCTTCTTGTCGTCCTGTTATTTTCTTACTCCCTTCTCCTATCGACCCCCATGCGATAATCACAATATCTGACTTTAAACATGATTTTTCAATATAAACATCATTCTCTTCTTCTACTAATTCATCAATAGCTTTTCGGTAACTAATCTTGGGACAAATTAGAGAGAAGAGATTCGTTATATCGACTGCTCCATAATCTAACCGATTTAAATTATTAATGACATTCATCGTGGTATGGTCGATCTCTACTTCATTTGCCGAAGATGGATTAATCATAATAATGGTTGCTTTGGGTTTATTTTTATCCCACTCTTTCCTTATGATATAACGATGCTCCATATCATCACTGTATACGACTTCTGTTCTTAGACTCATTCGATTTACAATGGCCATGGGTTTACCTCCTTTTTTAATCATTTTTCCATCTTTAAAGAGTCCTACTTGGTGTAGACAAAGACATAACTGTATTCATCTCTTACAGGTTTTAACCTCACAAAGAGATTCAAAGCACTTGTTTCAACTTTGAAGAGTTGCTCGTAACCATATCCTGTTCCTCCACATTTTTCTACGACTTTACCAAAGACATCTAACTGATTAAAGATTAACTCATTCAACGTTTCTTGTAACAATGGAAGGGTAATACCAGGTTCAGCCATGACTTCCTCAAAGTGTTGGGAAGGAAACCATTGATTACATACTTCATCTTTTCTTGATCCTGACCAGTCTAACCTCATACGACCTAATGCTTTCTTTTCTTCTAATTCTAGTTCTTTCAATTCTTTGACATTGATCCAGTTCAACATTTTAACTTCCTCCTAATTTCTAACGAAATAAAAAGAGCTAAGTGACGTTCATAATCACTTAGCTCTTTATAAATAACCTTTTTCTTTTAATGATGTAAAAGAACCATCCCCGATAATGAGATGGTCCAGTAATTTAATGCCTAATAACTCACCTGCTTCATACAGTCGGTTGGTAAGTTGTAGATCTTGTTGTGACGGTGTCGTATCACCTGATGGATGATTATGAAAGGCCATGATACTTGCAGCATTCGATAGAATGGCTGTTTTGAATACTTCTCTTGGATGTACAATCGCTTTATTTAATGAACCAACTGATACCACTGTGATATTCGTTGGTTCATTCTTCGTATTCAAACAAGCAATGATGAATTGTTCTCTATCCAAATCTTGAAGCTGATCTTTAATCATTTCATACGCATCATAAGGTGATGAAATGGTACGTGTTTGATAAAGGAAACTCGCCTCCTTTACCATTTTAATGGATACAAGATTGATACGTTTTGCGACATTCGACATGCATATTACCTCCTGAGTAACTATTCAAGGAAATAATATATGTTTATAATTTAGTTTAAAACGATCATATGTTTGATATAATGATGATATTCAATTCATTTATAAATCCTTACCTCTGATATACCGTATTCACAAATAAGGAGTTTTACTGAATATCTATTTTTGTGGCATTCAACAATCATTTATTGAAGTTTCAATATTATATTTTTATCAATGTACCTTTTTGCTAGACTCTCGCAAAGACCTAAGTAAAATATGACTCTAAAACGATATCAATACAATATTATAAATCTTGTGTTATTCCCCTTAATCTAGTTGAATAACAGATTTAAATATAATAGAAATACTTAAAATACTATCTTCCAAGGTTATGCTTTTTACTTCTCCACCTATTTTATTCAGCAGTAACCTCACAATATATAGTCCTAGTCCACTACCACTACGATTACGGGATTTATCTACAGTGTAAAATCGTTCAAATATATGCTCTATATCCGATTCTTTCAAATCTAAAACACTATTTTTAATAGTAAATACTACTTCATTTTCAAGTTCATCAAGTTCTATTGAAATATATCCTGTTGAGTATTTGATCGAGTTAGATAATAGATTTTGAATGATTCTTTTGCAAGTAATTTCTTCTCCATAAATTTTCACTTGCTTTTCTGGAACTTTGTTATTTATTTCAATTTCATTATTTTTTATCAAAGCATAGTTAGATATAACAATATCCATAATTACTTGAACAATATCTATCGGTGTAGTATCTATTTTTAAGCTACTGTTATCTAACAAAGATACTTCATAAAAATTATTTATTAATAAGTTTAAATCCTCGGATTTTCTTTGAATAATATTTAAGTATTCTTTTTTTTCTTTTTCTGTACAATTCTCTAAAAGTGTAATATATCCTCTTATAGCCGAAAGCGGTGTCCTTAAATCATGAGCTATATCGGATATATTCTGTTTTAATCGTTCTTCTCTATTCATCATATCTATTTCAATCTGTTTTTTCTCTTGCATATCATTATTTATAGTCTCTACTAATTTTTCTATATCTTTATCATTTAAAGTAATATTAACTCTTTCTTTGACATAAACTTGTTTTTCAATTTTTCTTAATTGTGTTTTTAACGATATAAGACGGATTAGAGTATATCCTGTAATTAAAATTAATAAAACTTCCAACCTACTGTAATCCATCCTTCCATATAAATTTATTGTATATCTAGTTTTTTAAAATTGTGATTACAAATAAAGTATAATAATGCTGTAATTATGATGAAAAATAGACTAAATGCAACTGGGGAAACATCTAAAGAAGTGTCTTTACTACCGATACAATAAGCAATTGTATCCCAAGGCATCTGAGATAATGAAAGTATGATCCCTATTACACCCACAGATAATGCTGTTGCAATACTGGAATTTCTTATAAGAATGCATATAAAAAATGGAATAGATAAAATACACAAATCAAAAAATACTCCCATTAATACATAAACTATTACAAAGTATAGTTCTGCTTCCGTAAATGATTGACCCCAACCGTAAAATAAGATATATAATCCCCCCATAAATAAGTAATTTATTAGTAAAAGAATGATGCAAGATACAAGATATGATGCATATCTACTTAATAAAACTTTACTTCTTTTATGACCTGCAGTTAATGTATGGTTTATTGTTTTAACCGAGAAATCCCTTCCAATATATGTAAAACAAAATAAAGTACATGCGATAAGCCCAAATATTTCCCGACTTTGACTTGATAGAGTCTCTTTTCCTGTTGTACCTCCACCATAATATACAGATATTAATCCTAGCATGAATAACCCAACTATACAAATTAATAACTCTTTACTCAATTTAAGTTTATATATTTCTGCTTTAAAAAGGTTATACATGAGTCTCACCCCCTATTACTTTTTTAAAGTACGACTCTAAGTTCTCACCTTTTATACATATTTCTTCAACCAATACATTTTTCAAAATTAATGTTTTATTTATTTTTGAACATTTATCAAAATTACCATATATTTTAATAATATCATCATTACATACAATAAAGTCATCAATCCCCAGCTCTTTCTCTAATATCATAGATGCAATTTTAGTATCAGAAACTTTTATAGAAATGTGTTTTTTAAATCTATCATCTAAGCTTTCTAATGATATTTCTTCAACTATTCTTCCTTGATGCATAATTACATAACGAGTTGCTAATTTATGAAGCTCACTAAGAATGTGACTTGATAAAATTATTGTAATATTTTTCTCAGTGTTTAGTTTTTTTAACAGACTTCTCAGTTCTACAATTCCTATAGGATCAAGACCATTTAACGGCTCATCTAAAATCAAAATCTCTGGCTCATTGAGTAATGCCATAGCCAAGGCTAACCTTTGCTTCATTCCTAGTGAAAAACTTTTAACTTTCTTTTTATCTATATCCTTTAAGTTCACCATAGCTAGAACTCGGTCTATATCTCGAGTTCCTGGTATTCCTTTTTCTATACACATTACCTCAAGGTTTTGTCTTGCGGTCATATCGATATATAATGCTGGATTTTCAATTGTATACCCTATCTTTTTTTGTAATCTACATAGTTCATTTTCACTAGTTTGTCCAAATAATTTAATGTTACCTTCTGTTGGTTTTATTAACTGTGCAATAATTTTTATTAAAGTGGTTTTTCCAGCACCATTTTCACCAATGAGACCATATATTTCACCTTTTTTAATATTAATATTTACTTTTTCAAGTGCTACTGTATCTTTATATTTTTTTGATAAATCTACTATTTGACAAATAAGTTCTGACATATATATCATCTCCTTTGTCTTATATAATAATATTTACTGTATAAATTTTTCTAAAGTAAGTTCTAAAGATTTTCTAAAGATTTTACCTTAGCTTATATCCCATTCCCCAAACAGTCTCAATTAAATCTATATTAATTTTTTTCCTAATATTGCTTATATGAGTATTTATAGTGTCATTGTCATATGTATACACATCATCCCATACAGCTTCATAAAGGTTTTTTTTAGAAAATACTTTATTTGGATATTTCATAAATAAATATAAAATCTCAAATTCTTTTGAAGTAAGTTTTATCACTTCTTCCCCTATTAAAACCTTCCTGAGATCATAATTTAATTCTAAATTTTTATAGGTATAGGTTGTTATTTGTCTAAATGATTTTACGTATCTTTTTAAATTAGTTTCCACCCTAGCTAAAATTTCAGATAAATCAAATGGTTTTACTACATAGTCATCTGCTCCGATTTTTAATAAATCTACTTTCATTTGTACACTTTCTTTTGCAGATAAAATAATCACAGGTGCATTAGAAAACATTCTAATTTCTTTTAGTACTTCGTCTCCACTTTTGTATGGCAGCATAATATCAAGAATAATTAAATCCGGTGCTTTTTCTTTTGCGAACTTAACCCCTGTAATTCCATCTCTAGCTACGTATGTATCATAATTATTTTTAGATATATAACTATCTAGCATATTAGATATCTCTATATCATCTTCTATAATTAAAATTTTATTATTCATATTCCCTCCAGCTAAATGATATGGCTAATATTTTATAGAAAAATGTATTTATTCAATATTTCATATGTTATTATACCGTATTATTCTATTTTAAATAAATATATGAAGTTATTTTTATAATATATTGGTATATTTACATAAATAAAAAAATCTTACCTATTTATGTAAACACAAGTAAGAATCTAAATATCTTATAATGTTACTCTATTTGAAACCTCGACAAACATCATTTATTTACCCTATAGTTCTTCTATATCCAGGATACTTAATAATCCTAATTCTCCTATTATCATTCTACCGATAAATAATATACTTATTATCTACTATCCACCTTCCTATTAGAAAATATTGTTATTTTTAGAAGGGAGTTAGTTACTACACTAACTCCCTTCTAATACCAAATATAATGTGCGTTATATTGTATCAAAAATAGCAATTCATATTTATTAAATACTTTTACTGATTCTTCGCTAATCCTTCGTTGGTCTTTCGCTGGCCTTTCGCTGGTCCTTCGTTGACCTTTCGTTGGCCTTTCGCTGGTCCTTCGCTGGCCTTTCGCTGGTCCTTCGTTGACCTTTCGCTGGCCTTTCGCTGGTCCTTCGCTGGTCCTTCGTTGGTCTTTCGCTGGCCTTTCGCTGGTCCTTCGCCGGCCTTTCGCTGGTCCTCCATTAAGATAAAAATAACTCGTTGTTATTTTAATTTATAAATAGTTTTTTTTCCACTACCTTCTTTATATAAGATATCTTTTTCTAATAAGGAGTTAAATAAAGTAATATTTTTATCTTTACTGAACCCTAGATCCTTTCGAGCAGTTGAATTTGATACATAACCAACTTTCTTAGTTAATGTGATAATTTGCATTTCATCATCATTTAAATCAATATTATATGAGTCTGTTAAAAAATCATTGTTAATTCGATATATTTTCCCTTTGCCGTACCCTTCGACAATTAAATAGTTCTCTTCCTCTAATTCATGTAGCATTTTTGTAATATCATATGAATGATTATTTGATATAGTCTGTAGTCTAGCATTTGTCACATATCCTTCAGAATAGGCAGTCACTAAAGCTAATACCTTATCTTTATTAAGAAGATTAAATCCCGTTCCATAAATTTTTTCCAAAGCATCTAGACATTCATCTGGAATTAAGGATAACATCCATAATTTTAATGATACACAGTTCAAATCAACATTTTCTTCAAGTTCCGGTTTTCTCCAGTGTTGTTGATCCCATGCTGATAATATAACAGGAAATCCAGATCCGGCATTTTCTCCTAATCCTATCATTCTAAACATTAGTTGTAAGTTAGGATTTCGACTTTTTGATGTTCCCCCTTTAAAAATATGCTCAATATCAAGTTTTAAGTTTCCTAAATTATGAAACTCGTATCTATCTTTTCTTCTTAATACTTTAATCGCACCTGCAATATTATAATCGGCATGTATCATACAATTAATAAACGATTCCCGAATAGCTTTATGAACTAGTGTATCATCTTTTCTTTCTAACTGTTCCATGTAAAAAGGCACTTTAATATTTTGAATTAATTTAGGCATGACTGAAAAATAAAAATTATATAAATTATTCTCCCATGTTCCATCAATTGTAAACCTATCTGACCATCTGATTTCTACACTGTCTTCCATAATCTCCATATAGTCAAGTTGTAAACTAGGATAAATTTCTCTGATAATATGTCCTTTTCCAAACATTAATAAGCCCGCAGCAGTTAATTCTCTTTTATTACGAATTCTATCGTATTTAATTGCACCAAGCATTGTTAAAAATTCTTCATCATCATAGCTGTTATACAAGTGATCAGGATTATGCGAAGCAAATCTATTTCTATACTGTTTTAATGTTTTTTTATCTAGATCTTCAATAGTGTAATTTTCGATTATAGCACCATCGTTTCCATCATCACTAGAATCTCTAATCATCGCTTTCACCTCTTCAACTGAACAGCGATAATCCCCCTCATGATTTCTTTTATAAGTCCCTTTGAATGGATTTTCATTAACATATATTGGTTTTTGTCTATAATTTGCCCTTGGAATTTGAATAGCTATTATTGATTTATCCTGAATTTCTAAAATTTTAGCATCTTCATCTTTCAATAAGTTAATATTTACTTTTTTACCATCATTAACAGTGTTCCAAAAATCTGTTAATCTTTGATTGGGATTAGATACACCTACAACTTCTAAAGTATTATTTTTTCGATCCTCCTTAATTCCTAATAAGATAATTCCTCCAACAGTGTTCGCCATAGCCGAATAAGTATCCCATAAACTTTTGGGAATCTGATTACTAGCTTCTTTGCATTCAATATCTACTTTTTCACCAATTTTTAAGATTTCAAACAAAGCTAATTCATTCATTTGCTTACTCCTCCATTTAAAAGTAATCAAAATATACACTGTATATTATATAGCTTTTTTTGCACAAATACTATTTTAAATGGGAAATAGACATATAATAAATAATCAATTGAAACTGGACGTGGATACTAACCGGAACGCCCCATCTCCACCAAAAAATTCTCGTCCGCAATATTTACAGTAAAAAAACATATCTAAGTACAGAAGGTGATTCTGAGTTTAGATATGTTTTTTTGTTTATTATCAATGGTTTCAAGTATTTTGATAAAACATTTCATCGATATAATAGCCTACTATAAAATGTAATCTTATGATGAACTTGTATCCATGGTGGCAGTATCCTCCACCATGAGCACAATTACTATTAAAATTAGCAAAAAAAGAGATAACCAAGCAGCATTAGCATCTAAGATGATTTCTTCATCAAGATATTGTTGTCTAACATATTCAATCGGATCACAGTCAATGTTATCAACCTCTACTTCAATCAGACGTTCCAATGTTTCAGTAATACAAATCGTTAATTTATAACTCATTATCTCTTCTCCTTCTCTTATTCATGATATATAAAAAGAGCTAAGCGACTTATGCATCACTTAGCTCCTTATAAATAACCTTTTTCTTTTAATGAGGTAAATGTTCCATCTCCTATAATGAGATGATCTAATAACTTGATACCGAGTAGCTCACCGGCTTCATATAAGCGGTTGGTTAATTGAATATCTTGTTGCGATGGTGTGGTTTCACCTGATGGATGATTATGAAATGCCATAATACTAGCAGCATTTGATAGGATGGCTGTTTTAAAGACTTCCCTTGGATGAACGATAGCCTTATTTAATGAGCCAACTGATACCACTGTGATATTAGTCGGTTCATTCTTAGTATTCAAACAGGCAATGATGAATTGCTCCCGATCTAATCCTTCTAGTTGTTCTTTAATCATTTCATAGGCATCTTTAGGTGATAAGATTTGACGTGTTTGATAAAGGAAACTAGACTCCTTTACCATTTTAATCGATACGATATTAATACGTTTTGTGACATTCGACATGTATATTACCTCCTGAGTAACTATTCAAGGAAATAATATATGTTTATAAATGAAGTTGTTACATTTATAAACTGTAGATTTCAACATGAACATTTTTCATACCGCTACGCAATCATTGATTTAGATTCAAAATTATATTTTTCATATCAGTATACCTTTTTTATCAGTAAGTCTAATAAACTAATTTAACTTAAGTGTGTCCAAAATATTGACCTAGATCCAACTATACTAGCACCACAACTTATATAAATTGTTATAATAATAATAAACAAATTCAAATAAAATAGGGCATGAGTCCGAGTGAATTTAGACAACATGCCGCATAATTTTCTTTTTCTTTAACTGTCTACTTGGCCGATACTACTCTAAGCCCGTATCCTGTTCATTGTTATCAACAAGAAAAGTAATAAATAAAATAATAATTATAATCTCAACTTTCGCACAACGAAAAGCCTAATAACCCCTTGATGTAATTAGGTAAAGTCATCATCCAATTGTCTAGTTGTTTTTTCACTACTTCTGTGTTAATTGTAATTTCTCTTTCTCCTAGGTCGATGATTTCTTGAACCATCGTTAAAAGTCCTTTTAATGCTGTTTCTAAATCCACATCTTTGACTTCTGAACAGTAGTCATAAAAAATCATTCCTAATGTTTTAGGGTCATTCGTTTTACGATTCTCCCACGCTAAAAAGATATAACGTGTAAAAACAATCGTTGTATGTCCAATCATTGAGTCATATGAACGACATTGAAATTCTTTATTCAATTTTAAGTGAGATTTATTGCACTTAAAAAACACTTCAATGTCCCAACGGTAACCATAGATTCTAATGATTTCTTCATCACTTAAACTTGTGTTTGTACTTAAAATCGCTAACCACTCTGTTTTATATTTTCGATGACGAATGAAGACGATCTTAACTGGAATGCCGTTATTTAATTTAACTTGAATGGATCCTAGACTTCCCTCTTGATGAGAAAATATCTTTTGATTGACGTTACAGTGTGTTATCAATGTTTGAAGTGGGAATTTCTTTCCTTTATACTGATAAAATCGTTTAGAAGTCTTTTTAACCATCCCAATGACATCAAGCCCCTCATTCATCACTTCTTTAATTAAGGGAGCTTCTGTGAACCACGAATCCATTAAGAGGTAATCAGCTGCTATGCCTTGAGATAAAGTTTGTTTCACCAAGTTTAGAGTGGCAGTGGGTTTATCGATCAGTGCTTCTATACGACGCTTATACCCACTACTGCGTTTATCGATCTCTGATGAAAGATTGACTAGTAACTTCTTGGCACTTACCATTAATGAAAAATTACAAGGGATAAATGAATATCCATCCGACCATCCAAGCGTTAAAAGTTGAAATCCTTTGAGATACTTATGATTGACATGATCATAAACCGTTGAAAGTAGCTCTACTTTTTTACTACGATGACGTTCAAATAAAGAGTCATCTACAATTAAAACATTAACACGATCATCCGTTGTGAGTTTCGTACAAAGTGAAATCACGTAAGAGCTTAAAGAAAGCAAGAAGCGACGCCAATTGTAAGTAGAGGTACTTAAAAAGCGGTAGACCACATCTTTTCCTGGTAAATCAGAAGCTTTACGATCACAGAATTTAGATTGAAACCACGTTCTATGATGAAAAGTTAATAGAAAAATCAACGTAAAGAGGTAAAGACAAGAGAACCCCTTAGATTTTTTAATGTTCGCTTGGCGTAAATGGGAACTGATTTTTAGTTCAGAAAAAGTTGCTTGCATTTCTTTGGGTAAAAGCATAAATTCTTTAAATGGTGGTAACATAATGATGACATCCTTTCTATTGGCTGGTTACCATTAGTATTTCCAGAAAGGATGTCTTTTTTTATGTTATCCAGTAAAAAGAATAAATTGTCAAGAGCGATACTCGATAGATGCCCTCCTTTAGAAGATTAAGGAGTTATGATTATTTTTCAACTGAGAAAGTTGAGTTATTACTTTAAAAAAATGAATTTAATCCTTTTCTTTATACAGTTAGCAGATATTTATTCCAAGATTACACATTTAAATTGGACTTCGTTTTTAACATAGAGTTTAATTTCAAAAAAATTCTTTTTATCCTTCATACAATCAATCCAAAATATAAATTTAATTTTACCTATATAGACACATAAATGTATTTTACAATTCTCCATCAGTCCTAGTTGGTTATCCACTTTAATACTGAGTTCCCTGACAGATTGTCAAAGACAATCTCATTCTTCATTGCTAGGGCCTTAAAAGTTTTTTGCCATGTAAAAAACTTATCTGGACTAATATATTGAAAAAATCATACAAAAGTTGTGGGCGCTCTGTAAATCGATAAAATAAAATTGCAGCAATAATGAATATAAAAATATATTTCATGCTCTGTTTCGTCATACCTTATCCCGCTTCTTCAAATTTATCATTTACTATATTATAGGCGAGTTGAAAGTATTTAAATCAACTGAGACAGCAATGAATTCACCATTTATACTGAGCACATTAAATTAACATTTTAAAACATCATACGTAGGCTATCTATCGATTTTACGATGTACAAAAAAAGACTGCTTCTTATATAAAGTCAGTTATTTGTAATCTTCACTCGATGTGGAGCTTTTGGATTTTTCCTTAAGACACGATATAAGATACGGTAAGCATCCTCACTCCCTAATTCCATGTAATACTTCAATACAGAGGGTCTAAAATCAAAAGAACCATAGATTCCATTACCGAGCTCTTTAGTTGGGAAAATCTCAATAATTCGTTTCCCCTCAATCATTGGTTGATTAATTCGTGAGCGTGAATCTAAATATACAATAATAATCGTTTCACAATCGGTTGACAGTAAAGGTCGCACCGGTGCACGTTCATACTTCATTGGATCGACGTAATAACTTCCCTCTATATAAACAGGTTCATACAAACCCGGAACGGCCGTTGTCGCAAGCAAGGCATCTTTCATTTCCCTTGAACTTAAATCATTCAGCTTAAAAAATCGTCGCTCCGTCGTTTTCATTCGCCCACAAGAGACATATAA
>OLNJ01001242.1_pt1 | contig 14335 bp, 10 predicted proteins | sample 1672191 | NCBI WGS metagenome assembly OLNJ01 (sample SAMEA3136657, study PRJEB25190) | human gut metagenome | biome: human gut; feature: human-associated habitat; material: faeces | place: Austria | collected 2013 | reverse complement strand
GGCGTAGTGACTATACTCCATACGATTGATATACTATAAGCAACCTAATACTAAGCGTTCCTTATTCGTAGCACATTGGGGTTATAATTAAAAAGTCAAGCTAAAACAGTAATTTTTCAAAAGCCTCCTGGCTCATTGGCTTGTAGTAATAATAACCCTGCAGTTCATCACAGCCTTCTTTTACAAGAAAATCCACCATTTCTTTTGTTTCCACACCCTCACATACAATAAATTTGTTCGTCCGTTTCAGCAGATGGAAAATCTCCTGGAGGACAATCTTTCCTTTTTCTGACAGGTCATCGGAGAGAAAACGTCGGTCTATTTTGACTTCATCGAAGAGAATATCCTTTAAAGTATTTAATGAAGAATAACCGGAGCCAAAATCATCCATGGATATCCGTATATTTCTGTCATGAAAGAAGCGGATCATTTCATTTACAGCATCAATATTATGGATAAAGGTAGTTTCTGTGATTTCAAATATTATATCATGAGGATCTATTTTATATTTGTCCAGTAATGCCGTGATTTTTTCAGTGAAGCTACGGATATTTCCGAAATGAACAGGTGACACATTCAGCGAAATGGGAACGATTTTTTGGTGATCTTTCTGGCGTTGGTACATCCATGCAAAGGTTTCTTCATAGACATAATAATCCAGTGCCTGAATTTCACCGGTCTCTTCAAGAATTGGAAGAAACATATCAGGATACCACATAATATCTTTTTCTCTCTTCCATCTTACCAGTGCCTCTGCACTTGCAATCCTCTGACTTCGACCGCATATTTTGGGCTGAAAATAAATCTTAAATTCTTTTTGTTTTATTGCATTTTTAAATGAATGGATGGTATCAGCCCTGCGCTGTTCATTCAGTGCAATATCATTGGTGTATTCACATACTCCGGATAATTATTTTTTGGCTTTTTCCCGTACAATGTTTGTATGAGAAATAATTTCCTCCGAGGGAGCACTGGTTTCTTTCAGGTAATAAATCCCTGTGTTCAGATGAAAATAATTCAGAGGAAAAGTTTTAAGGACTTCTGCAGTGATCTGTTTGTTATACTGCTCAATACGCTTTTTTATCTCTGTATTTTTGCGTCCAGTTATATCAATGATCGCAACAAAAATATCAGAATGGTATCTGTTTACAAAAGTAGAGTCCTGAAATAGTTCCATTCGCCGGAGAACATAATTCAGTAATTTTGTTCCTGTTTCATAACCCCAGTAGTCATTGATCAGATGAAAATTGCTGATATCTGTCATGAGAAAGGCATATTTTTTTGTACCATTTGCGTTGGTGAGAATGGTAAATATTTTTTCCTTCAGAGATTCAGTGGAAATGCTTTGTGCAAGTTCGCTTTTGGTAAGATACTGGTTTTTCTGAGCAAGCTGTTGTTTTTTATATTTTTTATCCTGATACATTTTTTCGTCTGCAATCTTAAGGAGATCCATGATCAGATAATAATGATTTTTACAGCTGATGTCATATCCTACTGCATAACTTAGCGGATGGTCTGCAGTCTGGTTATATTGATCAATCATGGTCTGGAGACGGATGTTTAGCTGCTCTAGCTGGGACCAGGTGGTGTTTTTCTGTATGATAAGAAATTCATCTCCGCCGAATCGTGCAAGGTAACTGTCTTCTGTAAGGATCCGTGTGAGAAAAGACGCAAAGGTCTGGATAAATACATCGCCCTCTTCGTGACCATAGGTATCATTGATAACTTTTAGATTATTTAAATCAAACATCATGATCCCGGTGTTTAGGGTATCATCTTCGTCTTGAATCTGCTGTAGCTTTTTCTCTAGTGATTTTTTGTTATGGACACCTGCAACATCAAAAGTGGAGCTCTGGATCATACCCTTGAGATAGTCTTTGAGAGCAAGGGAAATTCCGCATCCCGTCAATGTTGCTATGATCATAAGCGCAAAAAAAGATTTTCCAAATCCATGTTTGGAGTGGAAAATCATAGCAGCAAGGATTCCTGCAAATATTATAAATTCGATATAACAGAGACGTATGATAATTTTGTTTTTTCCCATATTGTGATGAATGACCTGCTTTCATTTTTCTTGTTTTTATGGATGATCATATATCATCCTAAGCTGCGTACAGGATAATTTTCTTTGCCATACTTTTCTCAATCCCAATTTTGCTTCCCTTGACCATGACAACATAGTATCCGTGGATTTCTGACAGGAGTTCTATTTCACTGCCGGCTACAAATCCGAGAGATTCCAGATAATGGCGCTGTTTTTCCTGTCCGCAGACTTTGCTGATTCTATATTTTGTATTAAAATCTGCTAGATTTAGTGGCATAATGTATCCTTCCGTTTCTTTATGACTGTTTACAACCAAAGTTGACAGTGACCTTAGAAATATCTTGCGGTTAGGCTTGTCTAACATAGTATACCATGGTTTTGTTTAAAGAAAAGTATTTTTTTTATTTTTGAGAAATTTTATCTCAATTTATCAAAAAAAACTTTCTGAACAAAGAGGCAGAAATAGGCTTACTGATGATAAAGAAGCTTCTAAATGCCAATAAAAAAGGACTCCTGAAAAACAAGAGTCCTTTTGTGCACAAATAAAGTGACAGTATCTTACTGTGGCAGTGGGATGCTACTTCTTATACCAGAATTTCTTACATTGCACTTTCGTTTTTCCATCTGGGGCATCCGCCATCCTTCCGATTTTGAATCTGTAATTTTTGGTCTTTCCGGCTGGAATGTTTACATTGTAGGTTTTGGTGGGCGTTGCAGTTTCATCCAGCGGTATCTCAAAATACATTGTTACCTTTGTAATGGTATAACTTGAAGTGTTTTGCATACGGGCAGTTATATACAGCTCTCCGGTGTTGGGATTATAATCATATCCCTTGTAGCTGACTTTGAGTTGGCTTAGCTTAGGGGTAGCTGACCGGTACCAGAACGATAAGCATTTTACCTTAGGTGATTTATATGGCTGCTGAGTCATTTTGCCAACATAAACAGTCTTGTTTACTGTTTTTCCGGGATTGATTGTTACACTGAAGGTCTGGGTTATGGTTCCATCCTCCATGATTGGAATCTCATATTCCATCCTCACTTTTGTAATTGTGTAACTGGAAGTATTTTTCAGTTTCAGCTTCAGATATAACTTTGCGGTATCATTGTCATATTGGAATCCGCTGCAGCTTACTTTAAGCTGCTTGGCAGTTGGCTTGGAAGCAGCCAGTGTCAGCCTTGGAAAAAATGAAAGTACGGCAAATGCTGTCAGAAAGAAAAATACCAGATAGCTTCTGCGTTTTTTTATAAAGCGTTCCTTCATACTCATAAAATCTCCTCCTTACACGATAGGCTATAATAGTTTCAGGCAAATATTATGACTTTTGGTACACGTAATGCTTTGCCCAAGTTTATTCTATAGTTACCATATAATAGGAGAGAGAAAATTTCTATTAACTATTGGTTAGTTTTTTCATTCCAGTAATCTGTTTTTTGCTTCAGGTCAATATTCTTACTGAAAAATACAGGATTCTTTTTCTGCTGAATCTGTATTTCATAATCTTTTAATGCTTTTACTACAGTATTGGACAGTATCAGGATCACCGGAATGTTGATCAACGCCATTACCCCCATCAATACATCGGAGATATGCCACAGTAATGTCATTTCCATACCTGCACCCCAAAATACTGCCAGTGCTGATACAATGCGAAATCCTGTCATAAATTTCCTGTCCGGTTGTTTTTTATGAATATAAGTCAGCAGATTGTCACAGTAGAAACAATTTCCCAATAATGTGGTAAAAGCAAATAATACCATGGCGATCATGATAAAATACGGGCCAAAAGAACCAAGTGTCTTGTGAAGTGCTGCCTGCACCCATGGTGCACCCTGAAGTTCTTTCGCAGGTATCACACCAGATACCAGACACATCATGGCAGTTGCAGTACACAATAATAATGTGTCAATAAACACAGACAGCATCTGTACAAGTCCCTGCTTGACCGGATGGCTGACTACTGCAGATGCTGCCGCATTTGGTGCAGAACCAATACCTGCTTCATTGGAATACAGACCTCTTCGGATTCCCTGCATCATGGCTGATCCGACAAAACCGGCAAAAATGGCTTTAAAGTCAAATGCTTCTTTGAAAATCTGTGCCATGACTGACGGAAGCTGTCCGATGTTCAATACTACGATAAATAGGGATACCAGAATATATGCTATTCCCATAAATGGCACCAGGGTAGAAGTTACTTTCACAATTCTGTTACCGCCACCCAACAGACACCATCCCATTACCAGTGCCAGAATTCCGCCTATGATCCAAGGTGTGATATCTGCATTGTAAAATGGCTGGCCGGCAAAGGTAGACTGAAGATTGTAAGAAGCCAGCATATTAAATCCAAATGCATAAGTCAGGATCATGGCTATACAGAAAACCACTGCCAATCCTCTGCTATGCAGCGCTGCTTCTATATAATAAGCCGGACCACCATAACACTTGCCATCTTCTCCTTTTTTCTTATATATCTGTGCCAGTGTGCTTTCTGCCAAAGCTGATGCACTGCCAAGAATGGCAATGATCCACATCCAGAATACGGAGCCTACACCACCGATGCAGATGGCGGAAGATACTCCCACAATGTTGCCTGTCCCTACACGAGATGCCGTAGAGACCATCAGTGCCTGAAAGGATGACACACTTTCTTTTCTCTCTGGTTTCTCCATTACAGCATTACAGGCTTTCCGAAATAAACGTACCTGCGGAAATCTGGTCCGAATAGTAAAATAGATGCCGGAACCAATTAATATCACAATCAGCAATTTGCTGTAAAGAAATGTGTTGATTGCGTCAATGATCGTTTCGAACATAAATTCTCCTCTCAACAGAATTTTTATCATAAGTTACTGTTCTCTGTACATGACAGATACATCGGGCAAAAAACCCGAATTGTTACTATGATACAATATTTTTGCTTCTTTGAAAAGGGAATCTTTTGTTTTTTCTACTTGACATTCTGAGCAGTTCATCATACTCTTTTGTAGATGTGTTATTGTGAATGGAGCAGTAACTAAGACATATGAACATAAAATGTAGAGGAAAGGGAAAAGCACAGATGAAAAACTGGGATAATGTAGTTTTAGTGCCGGAGTTCGATGAGCAGGGTGTTGCATGTTATCGTCTCGAAGGCGGAGATTATGAAAATGAGTATTATGTTATTTCTGAAGCAGAATCAAGAAAGCTTTTGAATACACCGGAAATAGTAGGATATGAGGTTTATAACTGTCTTGTTTCTTCCACTTCTCAGATGCTTTATTATCTGAAGGAGCAGAAGAAGGTTACAACAGCAAATATTCTTTCTATTTTGAGAGGTGCGCTGAATTATCCTCTCGAAGAGGCTTGTTATAGAGAACATATCCGTGTTCATGATATCAGTTTTCTTTCAAGTGAGCGTGTCTTTGAAGAAGAGGAGATCGCAGGCCTTGAAATCAAATACAGCAAGCTTACCATGGTACCGGACAGTACACTGATGATCGGTGACATCATTGCAAGCGGAGAGACACTGATCCACTGTCTTCGTTATGTAACTGATTTCTACAGAGATCACGGCGCAAGACTTCGTAATATTATTATCTTTACTATCGGCGGAACAAAAGGAATTGATATTCTTGAGAAGCTTACTGCAGAAATCCGCCAGTTCTGGCCGGAGTTTGAAGGCTTTATCACTGTTTATTATGAAGGAATCTTCAGTACATATCAGGATAAGGGTGTTTCCGGAATTAATCTTCCGGACGTGGACTTCTACTGGAAAGGTGGTATTGTTGCGCCTGAGTTCAGAAGAGAGACGCTTTCCATGTGCAGCCCTCTTTTTGAAAAATGTATTATTTATGATGGTGGTGCGAGACGTTACGAGATTCATGAGCATGTAGAAGAAGTTCTGGAATTCTGGAAAGGAATCAGTGAAAGAGCTGATAAGATCGATTTTAAGGAACTTTTGGATGAAAAACTGGGTTATCCGACTCCGATCAGCTATGAAGACTGGGTTAAGGCAAACCACTATCAGGATATCCGCCCGGCAGATGCAAAATGGCTGTATCGTCAGGAACTTGGATATATTGAAAGTATGAAAGATATTACATTAAAAGAGCTTGCAGAGCAGCGTATCGGAGAATTTACGGACGCACTGCGAAAATATATTTTAGATTAAGGAAAAACGGGGAGAACAGATGAGTGAAAAAATGACAACAGCAAATAGCGCAGAGCAGGGAAGTATAGACATTGACTTTGCAGAGTGCGCAGTTCCGAAATGGAGCAGACGTAGATTTCTGACAATGTTTATGATCATGCTTGGATTTACTTTCTTTTCTGCGAGTATGTGGGTAGGACAGGAAATGGCAGCAGGACTGGACTTCTGGGGATTTATCAAAGCCCTTCTTCTGGGTGGAGCGATCCTTGGTGTTTATACAGGTCTGCTTGGTTATGTAGGCGCAGAGACAGGTTTAAGCCTTGACCTGCTTTCCAAGAGAGCGTTTGGAGAAAAAGGTTCTTATATTTCTTCAGCACTGACAAGCTTTACACAGATTGGATGGTTTGGTGTAGGTATTGCGATGTTTGCGATTCCTGTTGCACGCGAACTTTTTGGCGGAAGCACAGCAGTTGAATGGGTATTGATTCTGATCGCAGGAGCATGTATGACTGCATCTGCATATTTTGGAATCAAGTCTCTTACAATCATCAGTTATATTGCCGTACCGCTTGTTGCAGTTCTTGGAACAGTGGCAATGATCATGGCAGTAAGACAGGGGGATGGCACGATTATTGATCAGTTTGCTGTATCCAGTGGCTCTCTGAGTGTTATCGGCGGTGCAGGACTTGCAATTGGTTCTTTTGTATCAGGAGGAACTGCCACACCGAACTTTACACGATTTGCAAAAAATGGTAAACAGGGAACGATTGCAACAGTAGTTGCCTTCTTTATCGGAAACTCCCTGATGTTCTTCTTTGGAGCAATCTCTTATATTTTTGTTGGTGGAAATGATATTTTTGAAGTTATGATTCGTCTGAATCTGTTCTATCTTGCAATCCTGGTTCTGGGATTAAATATCTGGACAACAAATGATAATGCTCTGTATACAGCAGGACTTGGTCTTGCAAATATTTTCAATAAGAGAAAGAAACCCATGGTTCTGATCTCCGGTATTATCGGAACACTGCTTTCTGTATGGCTGTACTACAACTTCTGCGGATGGCTGAATATCCTGAACTGTACACTGCCGCCGGTTGGTATCATCCTGGTCCTCTCTTATTTTATGAATAAAAAAGCTTACGATACAGATACCTTTGAGATCGTAACAGTCAACTGGTTTGCAGTTGCCGGAGTTATTCTTGGTGCGATCGTGGCAAACGTAGTGACATGGGGAATTGCATCCATCAATGGTATGTTTGTTGCAGCTCTGTGCTATGTGATCGGAGAAATGTGCAAGAAAGAGAAATAAATAAAAAATTGTAATTATAAGAGAAATGAAAAAACCGGTCTTTTGTGACCGGCTTTTTTCATATTATTTCCGTAGTTTTGCTTCATCCAGCAAATTCAATTTTTTTGCAGAAAGTACAAGTTCTGTCTGCAGAAATGCAAGATTGCAGGCTGTTAAAAATGCATCCATAAGTAACTCGATACTGATCACTAATGCAATTCCTGCAGAGGGGATTCCTAATTGTGCAAATAAAATGGTATAACAGGATAAACCTCCGCCGGGGATTGGCGGTGTTGCAATTGCCAGAATCGTACTGGTTATAATGGAGGTTATGATCCAGACGATGGTTATCTCTGTGCCAAAGCTCTGACCAATACATAGGGATACAATAAAAAACTGAATCGCCACACCTGGCATAAAAATGATTTGTCCGATAGAAACACCAAAGTTAATTAATTTTTTATCTATACCAAGTGTCTTGCAGCTTTCAATGTTGGTTCCAAAAGCGGCTGATGAGGAGGAAGTAGAAAGTGCGATTAAAAAGGTAGGAAGTAATTTTTTTATTAAAACTCCAGGCTTTACTTTACACTTCCAGCAGACCAGGCCAATATAAAACATGAGAGTTATACTTGTAATGAGTATAACTAAAATAATCTGTTTTATAAGACTGGATATATTTTTCAGGTTACCGGATAAAAACAGATTCATCATGCAGATAAATACAAACAGCGGGATAAGCTTGCCGATATAAGTCATAAGCAGCTGGATTAAAGTATTGAGCTGGGAAACTATTTTTGCCATTCCGGATACGGAATCTCCTAACACCAATGTACCTGCACCGCATATACATGCGAGAAAAATGATCTGCAGTGCATTTCCTGTCTGAAATGGAGAGATAATATTGCCTGGAATAATATTCAGTACCATTTGGTAAAGATCCATAATGGCGCTTCCTGAAACATGATTCTTTCCTGAGAAAGATATAAAAAGCCAGGAGACCATCAAACTGGCTGCGATCAGGATCAGAAAGGCAAAGGATGTGAACCGGATGATCAGACTTTTGCCAATTTTTCCAAAGGTTGCAGCATCTCCCATTTCATATATTCCACAATATACAGCCAAAAAGATCATTGGACCTGCAATAAGAGTTAAAATGTTCATGAATGTATTAAATATCGGAGAAACAAACCAGGTCTGCACCATATTTCCTACGTCAGGCAGTCCAAAGGAAAGAACAGCTCCGCACAGGATGCCAAGAAGGATACTCAGTATCACCGGTTTTAACTGCCCGGATTGTTTTTTGGGCAGGGTTAGCTTGAGAAAATTCTTTCCATCTTCATAATGGTATTCAAGAAATAAGCCCAAAGTGGTCAGAAGAGAACTTCCATTACTGATGATGGATGTCAATTCATCCTGATATTCATTGGGATTTACAACTTTTCCTTCAGCAGATAAAAGAATATAGGTTCTGCCGAATTTAGAGCCACTGGTAAAGGTACAATTGGTGTTTTCTCCAAGTTCATGCATCCAGATTTCCATAACATTTTCCATACTTAATCGAAAACGTAAAATGTCTCTTGGATTAATTTTCATTTGTTGTAATAAATGAACGGTTAATTGGCTGAACCGGTCAATTTCAGATGCATGGAGAAGAAATTTTTCTGTCGTTTTTTGCATTTGGTACTCCTTTTTAGCCTTATTCTTTATTAATTTCTGCGAATCCGGCAGCATCAATCTTTAAGTCTGTTTTTTCGCCTTTTTTCAGCTTTTTCCATTCAGAGAAAGCCATTTCATAGCGTTCTGTTTCGGTTTTGCCTTCCTTTTTCTCATAGGTAGCAGTCACGAAATAGTGCTCATCCTTTGTTCCTGTTCTCTGGTTGTCTTTCAGCTTTGGTTCCGGCCAGGCTGGATTCTGGTCCCTTCCGGAATTTTTCGCAGTGTCTACCACAGTCCACCGGTCTATTTCGTAGTAATATTTTGTAGCATATACCGGTTCTTGTCGATACACTGGTTTATCTGTGGTTTCTGTATAGGTTTCATCTTTGTATACAGGAACACTCTTGGTTTTCTCCTCAAAATATCCGTTTCCCAGGTCAACATGGGAGACTTCATCTTCATAATGATCGATAACGCGGCGTGTTTTGGTTTCCGCAACTTTTTCATAGTGGTCTATGACTTGTTCATATGACTTAATCTCATTTTTCGTGTATTGTAGTCGTGCGTCATCTGGCAGCTGCCAATCACTTTCGCTGTGTGTAACGATTTCTTCGATGTCGATGGTTCGTTCCCAGTCAAAGTCATCAATGGTTACATTTTTTACTTTCGGTGCCAGACAGGACATCATTCCGAAAATGATGACAGCAAAGATTCCCAGAAAGAGAAGAGCTCTTTTCATCAGTGATTTCTTCTTTTTTTCTTTTTTCTTTGGTACACTTTTGGCGGTATTTTCCTGATGAGCTTCTTTTTTCTCTTCTTTTTTGCGTTTCTTTTCTTCTTCCTGCTTCCGTATTTCGAAATAGTTTCTCTCAGAGTCTTCTTTTGTGGCTCCGCAGTTTTTGCAGATGTTCAGGTCGTCATTGTTAAGGCTGCCGCAAAAACTGCACTGCCAGTCTGGATTTCGGCTGATTTTGGCAGCCTTCTCCTCTGAAACATATTCAATTGCGTCCGGCATGTAGAATTTTGTGTTTTCATCCTGTGGATGCCCACAGAGTGGACAGGTTTTCTGCCCGGCTTTGATTCTCTTATTGTCACAAAATGGACAATCCCAGAGTCCTTCGATTAATTTTCCCATACTTAATTCTCCTTTCCTGTCTATTATACATTTAATTTGACGAAAAGAATAGACTGATAATTCGTTACTGTTCACACACCACTACGTTGCTGTGAACGGAGTGAACAGTAACGATAATTCAGGAATTGCATCGCATTTGCCGGATTCTGTGTTATAATAAATAAAAGTAATTAATACGGTGAAAAATATCACAGAAGAGGAGCAAAAAGATGCTGTATATAGGAAATCACACAAGTTCATCCCGGGGATATGTTGCAATGGGAAAGCAGATGCTGGCAAATGGCGGTAACACATTTGCATTTTTTACCAGAAATCCAAGAGGAGGAAAAGCCAAAGAAATAGATCCCCAGGATGTACAGGCGTTTCTGCAGCTGGCCAGTGACAATCATTTTGGAAAGCTGGTAGCTCATGCACCCTACACTATGAACTGCTGTGCTGCCAAAGAAAACCTCAGAGATTTCGCCAGAGAAATCATGACAGATGATCTGAAACGTCTGGAAATGACACCGGGAAATTATTACAATTTTCATCCGGGCAGCCACGTAGGACAGGGCGCAGAAGTGGGAATCCGTAAAATTGCAGAAATTCTTAATGAAGTGCTGACAAAAGACCAGAGTACAATTGTACTTCTGGAAACTATGGCAGGAAAGGGGACGGAAGTAGGAAGAAATTTTGAAGAGCTCCGTCAGATCATTGACCAGGTGGAATTAAAAGATAAATTAGGGGTTTGTCTGGATACCTGTCATGTCTGGGATGGTGGATATGATATTGTAAATGATCCTGACAGTGTATTTGCAGAATTTGACCGGGTCATAGGTCTGGACAGACTAAAGGCTATCCACCTGAATGACAGCATGAATCCACTTGGCAGCCATAAGGACCGTCATGCCAGAATCGGAGAGGGTCAAATAGGACTGGAAGCACTTGTTCGCGTGATCAATCATCCTGCCACAAAAGGAATTCCCTTTATTCTGGAAACACCCAATGATGATGAAGGATGGACTCATGAAATCGCCTTGCTCAGAGCAGAGTATAAAGGAAAATAAATAAGATAAAGAAAAGTAAAGATAAAAAATTTCTTGGAGGAAAAGGAGATGTTTATGAAAAAACGGAAACGGATTCTGTCAGTGATACTTACCATTGTAACATTGCTTCTGCTTGTGTTGGATATTCCTGTGGCAGCAGCCAAAACAAAAAAGGTAGACGTATTGTTTACCCATGATACCCATTCCCATCTGGATAGCTTTTCAACTATTGTAGAAGGCCAGCAAAAAGAAGTTGGCGGATTTGCCAGACTGAAAACCCTGATGGATGAAAAGCGAAAAGAAAATCCGGATACTCTGGTGCTGGATGGAGGAGATTTTTCCATGGGTACACTGATCCAGACTGTATATGATACAGAGGCAGCGGAGCTTCGGATGCTGGGGTATTTGGGGTATGATGTAACTACCTTTGGAAATCATGAATTCGACTACCGGTCAAAGGGGCTGGCAAATATGCTGAAGGCAGCTGTAAATTCCGGCGAGACACTGCCGGAGCTTGTAGTGTGTAATGTGGATTGGGACGCTATGGAGAAAGAGGGCTTAAGTGATGGCCAGAAGCAGATCAAAGAAGCATTTGAGGCCTACGGTGTAAAGGATTATGTGGTGGTTCAAAAGGGGGATACGAAGATTGCAGTAGTTGGTGTCTTTGGAAAAGATGCCCTGGAATGTGCCCCTACCTGTGAACTGCTGTTTAAGGATCCGACAAAGTCAGTAAAGCAGACAGTAGCAGAGATTAAGAAAAATGAAAAAGTAGATATGATCGCATGTGTGTCTCATGGCGGAACCTGGGAGGATGAGGATAAGTCTGAGGACGAAATCCTTGCAAAAAAGGTTCCTGAGCTGGATCTGATCATCAGTGGACATTCCCATACAGAGCTGAAGGAAGCCATCAAACATGGGAATACCTATATTGTATCCTGCGGTGAGTATGGGAGAAATCTGGGATCGCTTTCCATGACACAGAAGCAGGACGGACGTTGGGAGATGACCTCCTACGAGCTGATTCCTGTGTCCGAAGAGATCAGTCCGGATCAGGCAACACAGAAACGGATTGATGAATTAATGGATACCGTAGACACCAATTACCTGGCAGATTTTGGTTACACCAGGGATGAAGTCCTGGCTGAGAATGATGTTGAATTTAACAGCCTGGAAGAAATGGGCACAAAGCATGAAGAACTGAATCTTGGCGATATTATGTCTGATGCCTATGTATATGCTGTGGAACATTCAGAATATTTTGATGGAGATCCTGTAGATGTAGCAGTGGTTCCAAGCGGAACTGTCCGTGATACCTATACAAAGGGAAATATTACAGTAGAAGATGTCTACAATTCATTCTCTCTGGGAATCGGAAAAGACGGAGTAGCAGGATATCCTCTGATCAATGCCTATCTGACAGGAAAAGAATTGAAGCTGGTAGCAGAAGTGGATGCTTCTGTTTCAGACTTTATGACAACTGCAAGATTATATTGCAGCGGACTGAATTTTACATACAATCCTCATCGAATGATTCTGAACAAGGTGACGGACTGCTATCTGACCAGAGAGGACGGAGAACGGATCGAAATCCAGGATGATAAACTGTATCATGTTGTGACAGACCTGTACACCGGACAAATGCTTGGCTCTGTAATGAAAATGTCATATGGCCTGCTGTCTCTGGAACCAAAGGACAAGAATGGAAATCCTATTGAAAATCTGGAGGATCAGGCAATCATGGAGAATGGCAGGGAGCTGAAGGCATGGGATGCCATTGCAAGATATATGCAGTCCTTTGAAGATACAGACGGGGATGGAATTGCCAATGTACCGGAATATTATGCAGCCACACATAACCGTAAGGTTGTAGATGACAGTAAAAACATCCTGGATCTGGTGAAACATCCCAATAAATTCTCAGTAATCATAGTGCTGATTTGTTTGATCTTTATTGTAATAATTGTCGTTATTATCATTCTGATCCGGAAGCTTGTCCGCAGGAGAAAAAAGAAAAGAATATCATAAAACGTTATTGAGATGACTTATTCCAGGTATGCCATATATGGCATACCTCAGGTCTAAAAAGGAATATGTCAATATCCCCCCGCAGGGCTTACTGATGTCAGAATTGTCTGATATCATAAAAGCCAGTTACCAATAAAGAAAAAGCGAGGGAACATGAAATGAAAAAGGGTTTATTGACAATGGCCGGAGTGCTTCTGACTGTATCACTGGTCAGTGCCGGAACAACAGTGCCTGTACTGGCAGAGGAAGAAACAACACTGGTATATGGAAGCGGAGATTATACCAGGATCAATCCTGCTATGGATGAACATGGAGAGATTAATATCCTGATCTTCAACGGTTTAACTGCACATGACGGAGAGAATCAGGTAGTTCCGGGACTGGCAGAGAGCTGGGATTTTGATGATGCAACCAATACCTATACATTCCATATGGCAGAAGATGCCAAGTGGCAGGACGGCGAACCTGTGACAGCAGAGGATGTTAAATTTACTATTGAAGCGATCATGGATCCGGAAAACGGTTCTGAGAATGCACCCAACTACGAGGACGTAGAAGAGATAAATGTGATTGATGATCATACGGTTGCGTTCAAGCTTGAGGACAAAAACGTTGCATTCCTTGACTATATGACAATGGCAGTTCTTCCTAAGCATCTGCTTGAGGGCGAAGATATGCAGACCTCTGACTTCTTCCGTAACCCGGTAGGAACAGGCCCATACAAGATCGAATCATGGGATGAGGGACAGGCGATCACACTGGTTAAGAATGAAGATTATTTCAAGGGTGAGCCTTCCATCGATAAAATTGTATTCAAGATCGTACCGGATGACAATGCGAAAGCACTTCAGTTAAAATCAGGAGAACTTGATCTGGCATTGTTAACACCGAAGGATGCAGCAGCTTTTGCTGATGATGATGCATATACATGCTACGATATGAAGACTTCTGACTATCGTGGAATCATGTTTAACTTTGGAAATGAATACTGGCAGAAAAACCGTGATCTGATCCCGGCAGTATGCTATG
>OLNJ01001240.1_pt1 | contig 14351 bp, 15 predicted proteins | sample 1672191 | NCBI WGS metagenome assembly OLNJ01 (sample SAMEA3136657, study PRJEB25190) | human gut metagenome | biome: human gut; feature: human-associated habitat; material: faeces | place: Austria | collected 2013 | reverse complement strand
TAAATTAATTTTCCCTTCAGAATTAGACATTGCTTCTTGAATTTTTTCGCTTTTATGTTTTGTCATAGGAATGCCTCCTTAAAAATATTAATTATTGATGCTTATAACCATTACCAGCACCAGTTTGAGCCTTTATAGTATGTAAATTAATTTTCCCTTCAGAATTAGACATTGCTTCTTGAATTTTTTCGCTTTTATGTTTTGTCATAGGAATGCCTCCTTAAAAATATTAATTATTGATGCTTATAACCATTACCAGCACCAGTTTGAGCCTTTATAGTATGTAAATTAATTTTCCCTTCAGAATTAGACATTGCTTCTTGAATTTTTTCGCTTTTACTACTTGCTTCATAAGTATCTTGTATAGGAACCTTAGATTGTTCGCCTGAAGATTTGAATCCATTACCAGCTCCAGTTTCAGCTTTTATTTCATGTAAATTAAGTTTTCTATCATTATCATGAACTACTTGGTGTATCTTTTCACTCTTATGCTTTTTCATATTAACCTCCTAAAAAATAGTATTAGATAAAATATCTATTATTGTTATGTGTTAAACAAGAAAAATGATACCTTGAATTTTATTGTAACCAATTAACAAGCTTTTGAAGTTCATATAAAAAAGAGGTAATAATCAAATATTAAGAATTAGGATTAATATAATTATCTCAATAAAATCATAAAAAAGGATTTATTTTCATGGTATTAATACTTAGACTTTGTAGATAATAGTACTGTACCAAGAGGGCATCAGGTTTTAGGAGGGAATTAATATGAGTGAAAAACACGATTGTTCATGTGCAAGCCAACAAGAAAAAGAAAAGAAAGCCAATAATTGTGGATGTAAACATAATAAAAAAGTCAAGAAAAATGATTAGATAAAGTTAAAAGCTTTTTTAAAAAAACTTATATTTGAGTTTATAAAAGGACAGGTTTAGCAAAAATTAGCTAATTAAAAGTTAAAGTAACGATTGGGAAAATGCGAAGCTGCAAATTTGCTTCGCACTTTTTAATTATATAAAAGATTAACGTTTTAATATTTGTAATTTTTAATATTTGTAATGATGATAGTAAATCATATAATAATACTATAAATAACCATAGTCTATATAAGTTTAAAATAAGAATAATAATTATGGTTATTTAGGAAAAGTAATTTGCTAAAGAATGGTTTTACAATTTAATATAAGCTTATAAGTTATATCAACTAAAAATAAAACAACCCTTATAGTAAGAATAAGGGTTGTTTTTGGTTGCGGGGGCAGGACTTGAACCTACGACCTTTGGGTTATGAGCCCAACGAGCTGCCAACTGCTCCACCCCGCGATATTAAATTGTATGCATTTCATTGATTAACTTATGACCTAAGTATAATGTAGCAAAGCACTAAAGTCAAAGTGATATTATGGCGTATTAAGCCTTAAGATGACAAGAGATACCTTAGAGTCTAAAATACGATAGAATGGTAGAATATAATATTATTATGAAAATATAAGTTTGTATCACACTATATTCCATATATGATAATGATTTATTTACAAGGGTAATTTAATCTTAATTACAAGTAGTCCACTATAATAATTTTAGAATTTATGTGTTATTATGAAGTGGACAAGTTGGTAAAGACGTAAAAGTACATTAGAACTAAAAATGAACTATACATAATAGTTCAAATTATAGGAGGAATGGAAATGAAATCTAAAATAATCGCGCTAGTAATAGCTGGAACTACAATGTTAGGAACTGTATCAGCAAGTGCTGCTACAAGATATTATGACTCAAATAATGGTGGAGCATATAGACATCATTGTAAGCATAAATATCAAAGACCTTGTAAGCCAAGTCAAGATGAAAAACCATCAACAGGAGATGATAATGTAGTAATACCACCAACAGTAGGAGATGATACTACAGTTACGCCACCAACATCAGATGACAATACAGTTGTAACACTACCAGCAGGAGAGGAGAATACAGAAGTTACTCCACCTACAACAGGAGATGATACAACAGTTACACCTCCAACAAATGAAGGAGATGCAGTAACAGATGATACAAATGCATCTGATAAATTTATGGCACAAGTCGAACAAGCTATCTTTAATAAAGTTAATGAAGAAAGAGTGAAGGCTGGTGTAGCACCATTGAGTTATAACACTACAATGGAGAAATATGCAAGAATTAAATCTCAGGATATGGGAGATAATAATTACTTCAGTCATACTGATTTAAATGGTAATTATATAACAGCTCAAATGAAAGCTGATGGGGTCTCATATAATTCATGGGGTGAAAATATAGCATACCTAGGGGGTTATGGTACTGATCCAACAGTATTAGCTAACCAATTTATGACTAACTGGATGAATTCATCAGGTCATAGAAAGAATATACTATCTACAGACTTTACAAGCATTGGAGTAGGAGTATATCAAATTGGAAATAAAGTCTATGCAACTCAAGAGTTTTATAGATAATATTTTAAATTAATTAAGCGTTCTAGATACCAATTTAACATAAATGTACTTTTAAATAGAGCCTATATTAAGTATAGGCTCTATTTTTTTGTTTTAAGAAAGTATATTTTTTAAGAATAATACCTACCAGTAATTTCAGAAACGGTAACTTTAAAGAATTTTATATTAGAAGTATCTATATATGAAAAATTTGTTATGCAATTATATTTATTTTTGAATTTTTCAATTATAGATATTTTTTCTTTAATATCATTAATAACAGTTGTAGTTCCATTTGCTATTATGGTTTTATAACTTTCTACTTTTCTACAGCGATGATGTTGTAATAAAGTGATACCTGCAATGCCAGTATAATAAATGTTATCAATTTTTTGACTAGTATTGTTACTTATAAAGTAGAATATTAAATTATCATCTGAATAGTCAAAAACATACCACATAGGTACAGATGAGATATTTGTTGTATCAGTTGTAGCTAAATAGCACATTTTCTCTTCGTTTAAAATTGCAATAATATCTTTAGTTGAAAGATTTTTATAATTACAAATATCCATACATGGAATGCTCCTTTTTTATTAAGATAATATGCTATAGTATATGAAAGAAATGCTGAAATTGTATAATAATTATGTAAATAAAAGCAAGTAATATAAGAAATTTTATACTACTTGCTTTTAAAATTATAAAAATAAAGCATCTTTATATTTTCTATTATAGATATAGTACTCCTTAAGTAAGGTAATAAAAACTTTCTTTAGTTCTAATAATTTATGCATACTATCAATTATATAAATTAATAGATTTTCCCACATAGGATTTTTTAAATAATTATCATCATATATATATATATAATAAATAATTTATATATTATATTAGCTAAATCATTGTTTATATGTTCTAAGGATTGGGCATTTTGAAGTTCATTGATTGATTCTTTTAATAAAGTTTTATTATTTAATGAAAAATATATTAAAGATTTAGTTATACTATCAGGAACTAACATTCTATGATCAACAAGTCCAGTATTATTTTTTAAATAATTTAATGAAGTAGAGTATTCTTTTAATCTATAGTATGCCCATGAAATTATTGAGTTTAAATGTTCAATAAAATATCTATTCTTAAGCTTTTCAGCAATACTTAATGATATTTTTAAGTAAGTAATGGCATCACTATAGTTATCTAGCATAAAATGAACTTCAGCAATTTTTTCATAGCAAGACATAATACTTATAATGTTTCCTTCTGTTACATAAAAGTCTAAAGCTTTCTTTATGCAATCGTATGACTTTATTGGATTATTTTCTATTCTGTAAGCATAAGATAGCCAGTAATAACAATGACCATTATCTTTATAAGTTAAAGCTTCTTCTATAAATTCTTTTCCAATAGATTTATTATCTGAAAGATTTAAAGTATCTACACCTACGTAAAAGTTATATAGAAACTTTTGTTGTGGAGATAGTAATTCAAAGGATGAATGAAGTAACTCTTTTGAACTTTCAAATTTTTCTCTATTTGGAGTGGAACAGTATCTTGCAAGCTTAGCTAAAAAATAATCTATAACAAGAGGGGATGTAATATAATCATTTTCCTGAGACTCTAATTCGTTGAAAATCTCATTTGTCAAATCAAATTCATTAAAATGAAGACTTTCAAAAAAAAGTTTTAAACGATTAATCCCTTTTTCCAGAAATTCTTTGGAATCATTAAATGTTAATCCAAGCCTATTAAATATAATAGATATTACTTCTTCACTTGGAATTAAATCACCATTTTCTATACGACTTAAATAAGAAGCAACACAAACTCCTTTTGATAAAGTTTTTTGACTTATATTTTGATTTAGTCTATTAAGCTTAATTATAGAGCCAATTATTTTTTTATTATCTTTATATTTGTAAAAGTCCATAGTAAAACTCCTTTAATATGTTGTCGTATAATAATTATAAATTAAAATGGTAAAAATTTAAAGCGAAGAGAGGAGTTTAAAATGTAAAAAAAGTATATATTTTCATAAAAAGTGTGAAATTTGACGTTGAAAAAGTTTGCTTAAACTAAAAAAAATAACCACAATTTTACACAATTATTATCTGTACAATCTATTGACTAAAATTGCCAGACTGATATAATAAAAGTGTAACCAAAAACATGATAAAGTTTACATTAAGGTTATATATTATTTTTCGACAAAAATGGAAACGGTACCGTAAAATTTTTAGGGTGAAATTTAACGGTATTAAATATAGGACAGGCCGTTTGTATTAATTCCTAAAAACGATTTAGTAAGTATTAAAAAAGTATTTAAGTTTTACAACTTTAAATAAATTAGTAATTAAAAGTGGAGGAGAATTAATTATGAAGAAATTATTAGTTACTTTACTTGTAGCAGCTACTACATTAAATTTAGTAGCATGTGGTTCAAGTAATAAAGGTGGACAAACATCAGAAGGTGGAACTAACGAAACTACTGGTAACGATGCCAAAGTTGAATTAACTGTTCAAGTAGAAGAAGGATGGGTACCTTACTATGAACAAGTTAAAGAAACGGTTATAGGAAAATATCCAAATGCTGATATTAAGTTTATAACAACAGGATCTTTTGATCACTTAGATGTATTAGACCAATCAGATCCAACAAACCCAGACGTTGCTGACGTATTTGCTTTACCAGCAGATAGATTATATGGACTAGCTAACAACAACGCTTTAGCTGCTATAGATGCTGAAACTATGGCTAACAATGTAGGTGGATTTAAAGATTTCAAAGGTGGACTAGGTGGAAACTTCTACGTTGATGGAGAATATTTAGCTTTCCCTTATAACATAGAAACATTAATAGGATATGTAAATGTTGCCAATGCAGAAGCAGCTGGAATAGATTTTAGCAAATCTATAGAATTAACTTCTGTAGAAGCTGATCAAATATTAACAACTGTACATGATTGTTGGTTTGGAGTTGCTTTTGCTAACTCAGCTGAATTAGAATTATTAGGACATAATGATGCTGGTGAGTTATATTCAGATGCTACTAAAGAATGGTCTGAATTAACTGAAGATCAACAAAAATTATTCACAGCTTTATATGATTATTGGAAATTCCATGATACAAACAAAACTGACCTTTGGGATAAAGAAGCAGCTGGTGGATATATTGAAGAGCAATTCAAAACTGGTGGAACTGACGTTATAAAAATCGATGGACCTTGGGCAACTACAAGTGTTAAAGATTTAGTTGGAGATGCTTCAAACTTAGAAGTTATTCCTCTAACAAATATAACTGTTAACGGAAATCCATTAACTCACTGGAAAGGTGGATGGGGACTTGGTGTAAATGCAAGAGTTGAAGAAGATGCTGATAAGATGGCAGTAGCTCAAGCATTTATTGAAGAAATAGTTAACCCTGCAAATGCTCAAGAATTATTCAAGTATACTGGTAAGATATTAGAAAATGTTGAACCTTCTGCTTATGAAGGAATCGATGAATTAGAAAAGAAAGTTATTGATGCAACTTATGCTGGATATGAAAAAGCTGAAAACAGACCTCTATTCACTGAATGGGGTAGCGTATGGGATTCTTGGCAAAATGCTTTATTATCATGGTCATCAACTCAACCAAAAGATGCTGAAGCAGCATATAACGAAGTTAAAGCTTCATTCGAAGCAATGATGTCAAGCTTCTAAGTGAGATTCTAAATCTATGATTTAATTAATCGAACTTACTCATTCGAACGTAAATGAGAAGGAGTTTGCGATATCAAATTTTATAATTATAAATAATAACTAGAAGTGTAGGGGACATAGTCCCCTTTTCTTGTAAAAAGGAGGCCACATGAGAGATCAAATAGAGATGACGAGGGGTGTATTTTATTCATTAGTGGGAATATGTGCACTAATTATATTTTCAATCTCATTAGAAGCAATATTTAAAGTAAAAGACACAGCATTTTTTGATATGTGGTTATCGAATCCAAACTTAAATACGGCTATGATAGGAGAAACTAGTGAAGAGTTATATCAAACATATTTAACTATGTGTATGTCTTCGTTTTTTGTTAAGATAATAACTCCGATAGGACTAGCTATACATAGTTACATTACACTGACAAAGTTAAGGGTAAATAAGTTATATGTAGTAATATGGACCGTATTATTAATAGGATCCTTTGGATTCTCAATTATAGGTGAATCTTGGTATTCAATGTTTTTTATAGTAAGTAGCATAGGCTATATTGCTTTAATTTTAATGATGATTTATTTAGGCAAATGTATTTATAACGTAAGAGGACTCTAAAATTAGAGGTAATTGAGAAATCATTAAAGTAGGGGGAAAAAGCTTGAAAAAGTTTGATATGTATTTATATGATCATTTAGACCGTGAATATGATAGAAAAAACTTATACTTGTACGAAGTTGCATCTCTTCAATATGAGATAGAAGGTGCGAAGGGTAATGAAAAAGAAGAATTAAAAAAGAAATTGAATGAGTTAGTAAAAGGAAAAGCGGAGCATCCATATATTAAAAAATTAAATGAATATAAAAGTAGAGAAAAATCTTTCTTAGAAGAAACTAATAAGAAAGTTGCTGAATATAGAGGAAAGGTAGATAGCTCTTTACCAAAAAAAGTACAAAATTTAGAGGTAAGATTATTTAAAGCTAAACAATTGGTTACTTTTTATGAAAAGTATGTAGATTTAACATATGATGCTGAACTTTTATACGAACAAAATAAAATGGAGATTGCACAAATACCTCATATATTAGATTTTGCAAAAGAAACTTATAAAGAGTTAGTTGAAGCTCAGGCTAAGAAAGCTAATATAAATTCAGAAAAAGATTCTAAATTTCAAAAAGAATTTAAGAATTTCAAAATTGAAGAAAAGAAAAACTTACATGATAGAATTAGTGAGGTAAAAGCAAAACAAAAAGAAGGTTTAATATCAAAACAAGCAAAAGAAAATACTATAAAGGAACTTAAAAGAAAATATAGAGAATCTGTTATGGTAAAATCTTTTGAATGTGAAAAAACTTATAATGAAGAAGTTATAAAAAATAAAAGATATGAACTTAGTAAAACATTAAAACAAAAAATTAATACTGTAAATGTGAATGTATCTGATCTTAGAAGAGTTTATCCTATAGAGATAGAAAAGAAGATTCCATGGAAATCATATGTAACTATTTTATTCCCAGGATTGGGACAATTACTTAATAAGCAGTATATAAAATCGATAATAATGTTCTTAGGTAGCATTTATATATACACAATGGCTATTCCATATGCATTAGGTTATGGTAACTATAAAGGAGAGGGAATTGCAGGATTAATAACGTTAGCGGAAGGTGCAGGAAAGCTTGATAGATCAATAATCTTTATGATTGAAGGTATACTTGCAATAACTTTAATCGTATTAGCATTAGTATTACTATTATTATCTTTTAAAGATGTTAATAAAGTTGAAAAAGAAGAAATAAGGGGAATAAGAACAAGGACTTGGATAGAAACTAAGCAAAGTTTACTTGAAGATGGATTCCCATATATGGTATCAGCACCGGCATTAGTTGTTACAATATTTATGGTATTTATACCAGTAGCAACTACAATACTTTTATCATTTACAGGAATGGATCCAAAGCATCAAGCTAAATTTGGATGGGAAGGTCTAAGTAACTATAAGATGATTGCTTTAGGACAAGGACTAGCAGGATCAGTATTCTGGAAGATTCTTGGATGGACAATAATTTGGACTTTAGTTGCTACTACATTAGCAATAGCTTTAGGATTTATTCTAGCTATAGTTCTTAACAATGATAGAATAAAAGGTAAAACATTATTTAGAACAATATATCTACTACCTTGGGCTGTACCAGCATTTATAACAATAACATTCTTTAGTATATTATCATCTCCAAATGGAGCATTAACACAGGCTCTACAAAGTATTTTTGGAGAAGGATTATCAATAAAAAATAACACATTTGTAGCTAGGTCAGTACTTATTTGTATACAAGCATGGCTTGGAAGTGCTTATGTTTTCTTATTATCAACAGGAGTTCTTCAATCTATAAATAAAGAACTTTATGAGGCTGCTGATATAGATGGAGCTACAAGCTTTAAGAAATTATCAAAGATTACGATACCATTAGTATTATTCCAAACAGCTCCACTTTTAGTTGGGCAATATACATTTAACTTTAACAACTTCTCAATCATATGGTTATTTAATAATGGTGGACCATTTAATCCATCGGTATATGGAAACTTAGCAGGTTCTACAGACCTTCTAATTTCATACATCTATAAGCTGACTTTAGAAAATCAATATCAAGCTTTAGGTGCTGCTATAACTATGATAGTTTCTATAGCTCTTATAATAATAGCTTATATTGGATATAGAAATACGGAAGTATTTAAAAAGGAGTAAGGGGGTAACGGTATGTTAGAAACAAACAATGTTAAACAGAAAAGTTCATTAAAGAAGAAAAAGAAAAGCAATCTTTATCTTTCAGATAAACAACCTCTTACTTTAGGAGGGAAAATTGCTCTAGGAATATCTTACGTATTCTTAATAGGTTGGGCATTAGCTGTAATATGGCCAATATTGCAAATTATAATATCTTCATTTAATGGTGAGCAAGGAAAAAGGTTAAATCTTAATGCTGGATTTAGTTTTTCTCTAAAACACTTCCAACATCTATTTGAAAATACAATGTATTTAAAATGGATGGGTAATACAATATTTATAAGTGTTGTAACTGCTATATTAGTAGTATTAATTGTTTCATTTACAGGATACGCTTATTCAAGATATAGATTTAAGGGTAAGAAAGTATCTCTTATGACAATAATGCTTATACAAACAATACCACAATTCGTTGGTATAACGGCATATTTTACTATGTACTCAATCGCATCTGATATGGTTCCAGCCTTTACTAGACAGATGATGCTTATACTTATATATGCAGGTACAGGGATTGCAGGGAATACAATTATCTTAAAGGGATATCTAGATTCTATTTCAACTGAATTAGATGACGCAGCAAAAATTGATGGATGTTCTAGTATGAAAATATATAGACTTATAATAATGCCTATAGCAAGACCAATGTTAGCAATTATTGCATTATGGTCATTTATAGGACCATTTATGGATGTTCTACTATCAAAAGTTTTATTAACTACACCTGAAGATTATACATTGTCAGTAGGATTATATACGTTAGTAAACGATGAGCGTACAATTAACCAACCAGCCTTTGCAGCAGGAGCTCTTTTAGCGGCTGTGCCAATAGTAATACTGTTTATTGCATTACAAAAACAACTAGTATCAGGTCTTTCAAATGGTGCTACAAAAGGATAGGATAGGAGTGGGTAGATATGAAGGTAACATTAAATAATATAGGTAAAAAATACGAAAGTAGAGAAGATTTTACTTTAAGAAATATAAATTTAGAAATTGAAGATAAGGATTTCTGTGTAATCTTAGGACCATCAGGATGTGGTAAGACTACATTATTAAGAATGATTGCAGGACTTAACTCTATTACAGAAGGAGATCTTTTATTTGGAGAAAAAAGAGTTAATAAATTAGCATCTAAAGATAGAGATATAGCAATGGTTTTCCAAAGCTATGCATTATATCCTCACATGACTGTTTATGATAATATGGCATTTTCTTTATCAATGAGAAAAGAAAGAAAAAATGTAATAAATGAACGTGTTATGGAAGCAGCAAAATTATTACAAATAGAAAATTATTTATATTCAAAGCCTTCCGATATATCTGGTGGTCAAAGACAAAGAGTTGCATTAGGAAGAGCTATAGTTAGAAAACCAAGCGTATTCTTAATGGATGAGCCTCTTTCTAACTTAGATGCTAAGTTAAGAGAGCATATGAGAATTGAGCTTGTTAGAATTCACAAGCAATTAGGAACTACAAGTATCTACGTTACTCATGACCAAGTTGAAGCTATGACAATGGCAACTAAGATAGTTCTTATGAATGATGGTAAGATTCAACAAGTTGGTAAGCCATATGAATTCTATGAAAAGCCACAAAATATGTTTGTAGCTAGATTTATTGGTTCTCCAACAATAAATATGATAAAAGGTAAGATGGATGGTAAGAAATTTATTTCAGAAGATGGTCTTATATCTGTAACTCCATCAGAAAAGGATTTAAAAGCTTTAGCTAACCATATAGGTAAAGAAGTTTATTTAGGAATTCGTTCAGAAAGATTTGTAAGCGGAGAGGCTAAAGATAAATTTGAAGGAACAATAGATGTAATAGAAGTATTAGGAAAAGAAAAGACTTTATTTGTTAAATTAAAGAGTGGAAAAGATATGGTTATAACAGTTCCAGGACATTATCAATATGAAGCTGGAGAAAATCATACATTTGGATTTGACTTAGAAGCTTTACATTTCTTTGACGCTGAAACTGAAGAAAGAATTAACTAAAAGTGCGAGCTTAGCTCGCACTTTATTTATATTTCATATATAATATTAAGCCCTAATTTTTTAGCATATTCATACGCTTGATCCATACATGAATCCCACATAAATTTAGGGTCGTGGCAGTCAGAGTTTATTATAACTTTCAAATTAGTTTTAGCAACTTTTTCCCAAAACTTATTATGTGGATAAGGATATCTATCTATATCAGGAAATGACATTATTCCTTTTCTGAAGCCATTTGCATTAAGTTCAAGTATAGTATCATGCTTTATTGCACTTTCTATGATTATTTCACATGCTCTATCACAATTTTCATCCCATGCTAGATTATTTATAAATATAAGATCAGGATGGGCTAAGAATTTAAAAAAGTTAGTTTCTAATGCTTTAGAAATTGATAGTGCATAGTCGACATAGGAATCAGTAGAATTTAATGAGAAAGTATGTAATAATTCACCTTTAGATAAGAATACATGTTGTCCTAAGATTAAGTAATCAAGGCTTAAGTAATTTAAGAGATAATTGTAGTAACTATAGACTGATTCATCATATTCTATTTCTAAACCTATTAGAATTTTAATTTTATTTCTATATTTTATTTGCAAATATCTAATAGTATCGATATAGTCTTGAAGTTCTAAATAATCCATTCTAGTATCTTTAGTTAAATTTAATCTATCATCAGGATATGGAGCGTGATCGCTAAATCCCAGTATATTTAATTTATTTTCTAAAGCAGAATTTAAGTAATCTAATTCAGTTCCAATAGCATGTCCACATCTATATGTGTGAGTATGATAATTTACTTTATGCATAATATAAATCTCCTAAAAATAATTTATTATAATATAATTTTATAAATATATTATATAAAAGTAAATAAAATAAACCTCACATAATAATGTAAGGTTTATGGTTGCGGGGGAAGGACTTGAACCTCCGACCTTCGGGTTATGAGCCCGGCGAGCTACCTACTGCTCCACCCCGCGATATTAAATATTACGATTTTAAAAATAAGAATTTGAAATCTTTATATTATAGTATACTCATAAAACGTAATAATATTCCATACAATCTGAAATTTATTTATAATTTGATTAAAAAAATATGTTAGTAATTTTAATAGAAATTAAACTAGAAAGTAATTATAGCAATAAATATAGAATATATATATTGTAAAGGTATACAAAAAGGAGTTGGAGGGGTCAAAATGAAAATAAAAATTGAATCACTATTAATAGATAAGGATAATAGCATAGCAGAAAGAATAGGAAGTGATAATGCTTTTATGGTGAGAGATTTAAAATCAATACCATACGAGACCCGCAGGAACTTATATGAGGGATTACTCGAGGGGGTCGCCATAACAGGGGTTGCCAATGAGGTCTACGATATTGATTATCTAATGTCGCAGATAGACATAGATAAGCTTGCAACATTCGTAAACAAAGGAGGGGTAAGATGAGGGTATTTGAAGATGAGATACGTTTCACCGAAAACACTTTTTATTTGTGCGGTGATAACTGTAATGAAATCACAGTATCAGTAAATGAGACATTTTACGCCAAGCTTCGATGGTTATTAGAATCAGGCTGTGATACTGTATTAGATTATGAGGACGAAGATTTTGAGATATTCTTCGGACCGTATATTATGCGCGACACTACTGGCTACGTGATTCAGGTTATAGATCGCAAAACCAGAGATGTCATAACCAGTAGATATCCGTTTGGGATTATTCATCTTGAAGATATTAAGAGAGACCTTAGGAGGGTATACAATGGCTAAACGTAGAAAGAGAACTTATACCAAATCTTGTAGAGCGTTAATTACCAAGGAAATGTGGGTGTTATTACAGGAACTTAAGGTTAAAGAAAGAAGATCGAAAGCGTCCATCATTAGGTCGGCAATCACAGAGTATTATGAGAACCACTCTAACTAGGAGGCTTTCTTATGTTGAGAACAGAATTGGAAATATTATCAGGTAAGCTGATACAAGGCGACTTAACACCCGTTGTGTATTCGCTCATTAAAGACAGTCCTTTCCTAGATGATATATTCTTGTATAGTTCGATACAAAGGGAGGACACAGCAGATGTTAATGAGGAAAAAGTTTCCGGACATGCCAACAACGACAGTAACAGCAGACCTGCTTTCGCGGTTTGGCTCTCCGACGAGGTACAGTCTATCTCCATACCAAGGAATGAGATCGATGCTCAAAGGGAAGTACGCAGACCTTCTAAGCGTTCCAAACCTAGAAGCGATTATCCGAGAAAAAGATGATTTTGAATTCTGCAAAGATGAATTTGTATGTACGTATGACACCCATGCATTAGGTGGTATAACTGAACAGTGTACGGGCATGGAGATTGTAGGTGAAGAAACAACTCAGGTTGGATTTGCCGCTAAGCCTACAGATTTAATGCCACCTAGTTATCTTATGCGATTCGAGGATCAGATTCCTGAGGAGAATATGCGAACCTTTGTGTTGCACGTACTCAGCAATACAGTGCGGCAAGGCAAACTTTATAAAGACTATTTGAAGGAAATGGAGGTGCAGGAGAATACTTTTGACACCGGAGATGGCGAAGATGAAATCAACGCTAACGAGTTACAAAATGATTATACAGGAGATAAAGCTGGCGCTGCTGAAGTAGCTAAAGCTAAGAAAGATTTAGCATACTGTCTGTACAGATTAAATCTGCTTAGCGGCGTGTGTCACATCAATATGCTGTCTTTGATATTCGCATATCTTGTCGCTAACCCAACACAGGCAAGTAAGCGAATTGGGCCTTCTAAGTTACTAGCAGCAAAGCCTGTCTATTACTCAGACCAGCACGGTAATTGTACCACTGTAATTACGGATGAAACTGATAGAAGTCTCCGTGCTGCTTATGGTCTCATTAACAGTTCTGATGTAGAGAAGTTCAAGGAATTCAGGTCTGATATCAGGAAGACTTTCAAGTGCATTCATACTTTGAGAATCAATCCAAGAGCAGACGATCCTGCTCTGTATACACATGAGTTCTGTAAGAGGATTGCTCACGATTATATGATAGATAACTGCAGCTACGTGTCGCGTAAGTTTGGAGGATACAACAAAGACGTACTGAGTCAGTTACGTGGAATGTCTTTAGACATGGTTGTAAATAATAGTATCGAAACACGTATTGACCCGGAAGAAACTATCATCAATTTAATATGCTCAACGCTGTCAGTGCCGGAATCTATCTACAGGGCATTCTCCACAAAATACTCTGGATTGTACGCCAATGACTATTATAAGTTATTGGAGTTGCATAAATCAGATGCTATCATTGAACTCACTGGAGATTTGGCAGGTATGCAAACGGATGAAGCCGGATTCTACCTGTCAGTAATAGGAGAACCTTACACCATAGATATAACCAATATC
>OLNJ01001238.1_pt1 | contig 14368 bp, 9 predicted proteins | sample 1672191 | NCBI WGS metagenome assembly OLNJ01 (sample SAMEA3136657, study PRJEB25190) | human gut metagenome | biome: human gut; feature: human-associated habitat; material: faeces | place: Austria | collected 2013 | reverse complement strand
AAGACCAGGACAACAATAAGATCTGCCATAAGAGTAAGAGCATTCCGTGGGAGCTAGAACTTGTCGGTTACGACATGGGCAAGATCAATACCACAGTTAGAAGTATCGACTGGACCACGTATAGCAGCTACGTCGACGGACCATGCTGGATGAAATACGTCGACGACAACAAGTACCTCGACGAGCTGAGTATCCCGGGCACGCATGATTCGGGCACCTGCAGCGTGGACAACGACACCGAGCCCCAATCCTCACAAGCAAAGTGCCAGCAGGATTACATCCCCACGCAGTTGCTCGAAGGCATTCGCTATTTTGATATCCGACTCGGAAGGAACGACGAGAACGGCGACCCCGGTATCGACCATGGAAGATGCTACCTGCTCAAAAAAGACGGGGGCTTTATGCATCTCTCCAATGTCATCGACTACTTCAAAACATTTTTGAACGAAAACCCGTCAGAAGCGCTCATCATGCTTGCGTCACGAGGCAACGACGAGGCTACCGACGAAAGCGTTACGACGGCTTTCGCCAAGGTTATGCACGATAATCCCGATCTGTTCTACACGTCGAGCCGAATCCCCACACTGAACGAGGTGCGCGGAAAGATCGTCCTGCTGCGTCGATTTGTACTCGCCGGCAACAGCGTAAGCGGCCACACGTGGGGCCTCGATCTCACCCAATGGGACGACAAAATCAAGGCGCATTCCGGGCAGTCGATGTGCCTCGTCCAAGACGCGCGAGGCTTTGAGACTACGGGCAATGCGGGCGACAAAGAGCCCTATTGCACCAAGGTATACGCCCAGGACCATTTTGAATGCACCGGAACCGACAAGACTAGCTGGGTCGATATGGCGCTGCGAGAGACGACCAATCTCACGCGCAACAAGGTGGACGTCGAGGACAATGATGGCGCCAAGGTGCAAGTCCTGGAACGCTGCTGGTCTATCAACTACACCAGTTGCACGAATTACAAACAAGGAAGCAATCCTTTTACCGCGTCGCGAGTGGTCAACGAGCATCTGTACAAGAGCCAGTACATCAATCCCAGCGGCAGCGATAAAACAAAGTCAGATTGCCTCAAGCACGTTGGCATTATCGCGTCCGACTTTGTCGATTCGGCACTGGCCCGGAGCATCTACCAACGCAATTACGACGCGAAGCACAAGCCAACAGTTTCATGCTGCCTCCCGGACCGCATGCACATGACGTATGGAGACTCGCTGAGCGATGCCTCGCTCCAAGATGGCAAGACCGTTGGCGAGGGCCATTTCCGCCTTGTCGACAGCAGCAACGTACTCAACGTGGCGGCTTCGGGCCATGCGTTTGCCATCGAATATGTGGATGTCGATGCCCTGGGCAACGAGACCGCTACGGAGTTGCGGGGATCCGTGCCCATCGATATCGACCCGCGCGTGCTGACGCCCCATTTTGAGGGACTTGAAGGCCTTAAGGCCGGCAAGGATGTGCGCGCCAAGGTCACGGCGCCGCTCGACGGCAAGCTCGAAACCGATGCCTGTACGGCCCAGCTCGAATTTGTGCACGACGCGAACGGCGCTCCGGGCGCGGCAATGGCCGAGGGCGAAACATTTGCCGCAGGAACGTACTGGGTGCGCGTGAACGGTCTCTTGGGCGACGCGGCGCAGAACTACACGCTCGCCAGCGACGGAGCCGCAATCTTTACCGTAGCGGCCTCGAGCGGTGCAGGCGCCGCCGGCGCCGGCACTGGCGCCAACGCGGGCAGCGCCGACAAGAACGGCAAGGGCAACAAGGGCAAGGGCTCGGGCGGAAAACTCGCCGACACAGGCGACGGCTCTGGCATCGCCGCCGGGCTCGCCGCTGCCGCCGTGGCGACGACGGTCGCCGGCGCGGCGATGCTTGCCAATGCCCGCAACAATACCGAGGACGTTAACGAATAGGCAAGCCAGTCTTTTGGGCGCATTAACTCAATCGGGGCGCAGAATACCGTTCTGCGCCCCGATTTTTACCTTAGCCCGAACGCCGTTATCGGCTACATCACCATGTTCAGCGCATTCACGAACTCCTGAGCTTGGGAGCGGCTGCTCAGACTAAAGACACAGGCAGTCAACAGCCTGTTACGTAGGAAAACGTCGCGGCCCTTGATCCTGCTGACCCCCGTGATGTCCTTAAGGTAGACAATCTCGGTGTGCTTGCCGCCAAAAGTGCCCTTCTTGAGTACCTCAATGCGGTTAGGGTAGATCTTGACGTCTTTAAACCTACCCGAACCTTTGTCCTGGAACAGCAGCGTGTTGTTGTCCATACGCGTCACTCCCGCGGGGTTCGCTAAAACTGTCTCTATGGTCACATTTTAGTCACCGCAAACCCTTTTCGCGGTCGCGCACGGAGCACCAAATCGTGTCCGCACGAGCAAATAAACTAATACCGCAAGGAATATAAGCCGTTATCCAACGATGGTGAAGTAAAACAAGGGCTTAGCAATGGCTAAGATTTAAGTCTAAAAAACCCTTAGGAAGTGCTAATATATAGTCATTGAAAGAGGCTGAGATGCAGAGACGCGAATTGATCCGTATCCTCGAAGAAGCCGGCTTCATCTCGAAAGGAGGCACCAATCACGAGAAGTTCGTCAAAGGCGACAAGCTCGTGCTCGTAAAACGCCACCGAGAGATCGAGGAGCAAATTGCCAAAAGAATCCTAAGGCAGGCAGGGCTTCGATAGCTCATCCTCATCACATTTCGCATCGCTTTTTAAAGGAGGTCTTACATGGTTTACGTATGGGAATTCGAGTTCTTTGATTCGGACGGCATTGTCGATGCTGTGCCATGTGGCTCGCTGGGCGGAGGAGGAACGTTCGGATCCGACCTAAACGACGCTGTCGAAAGCGCCGCTGATTTTCTCGCATGCATGGTCGATGACCACCTAATGGGCGGCGTCGACCTGCCTGCGCCGGACTTTGGCCACGAGCCGAAGCACGGTGGCAAGATTATCGCCGTGGCCGTCAGTCGCGAACTCGGCGACATCCCCGCCGTCACCGCAGCGGATGCCGCGCGTATGCTCGGTGTTAGCTCAGCACGGGTATCGCAGCTGATAAATGCTGGGCTGTTGGATTCTTGGAAGGACGGCACCAAGCGCATGGTGTCCAAAGCTTCCATCGAGGCACGACTCGCCGACGCTCCAAAGGCAGGGCGCCCAAAAGAGGTCCCTATTGCCGTGTAAAGGAACGCCAGGGCATATCGTTTTGACATATCGGCCATTGAGTTCTCTCGATTCGCGACGCACTGCGTCGCGAATCGAGAGAAACCGTCTCAACCCCAATGATTCGGTTAGGTCCGCACACGCTTGCGCAATGAACAAGCAAAGCATGTTTGCCGTCGGGCTCCCCCAATTCGGATTGCACTGCGTTCCGAATTGAACCTGACACGCTGCCGCAGGTTATCACGAATTCCCGACAGAGCATAAAAGGAGCTTTCCATGACAGACAGACCGAAAACAACACTGCGCGACTGCATCTATGGGCTTGCCGTCGGCGACGCACTGGGCGTTCCTTACGAGTTCAGGCCCCGCGGCACGTTCGAGTGCACCGACATGATCGGCTACGGCACGCACGGGCAGCCCGCCGGCACCTGGAGCGATGACACATCCATGACGCTTGCTACCTGCGACTCGATTAGGGAGCTTGGGCACATCGATACCGCAGACATGCGCGATAAGTTCGTAAGCTGGATTGCACGTGGCGAGTATACGATCGACGGCGTTTTCGACTACGGCGGCACGACCGCCCGCGCCTTGCACACCGGCAAAGGAGGCTCCGGCGAGCGCGACAACGGCAACGGCTCGCTCATGCGTATCGCGCCCCTGGCGTTCACCGATGCGACAGACGAAGAGGTCAGCAAGGTCTCCGCGATTACGCACGCCCACAGAACGTCGACCGACGCGTGCATCATATTTGTCGAGCTAATGAGGGATGTGATGAACAACGCGCTCCCCTCGTGGGCGCTCCACCTGAAAGACGCACCCGAGCACGAAATCAGGCCTGGCGGCTTCGTGCGCGACACGCTTAAGGCAGCCACCTGGTGCTTCGTCAACACTAGCAGCTACGAAGATTGCGTGCTTGCCGCCGTCAACCTGGGCGACGACACCGACACCACCGCAGCCGTTGCCGGCGCCCTCGCCGGCACGGTCTACGGTCTCAAAGCCATCCCGCAGGAGTGGATCAACACCCTACGCGGTAAAGAGCTGATTGAGCAGTGCTTGTTTTAGGGCGCACTCACGATAGAAACTGGCCAGGAGACACCATGGAAAGAGAGATCGCAAATATAGACGAGTTCCAAGTGGACGAAAACGGGATTCCGCTATTTCCAGCAGGACTGAAGGAAGAAGCCAACCTCTATGTCCTCCCCGACGGGCGTTACCTCCCCTGCGGGGTCTACCGGACCGAAGATGGCGGCTCACTCATTTATGAGCCATCCGAACTAAGCTTCTTCGGGCAGATGCTTGCCCAATTCAAAGAGCGCTAGAGGTTTGATTGCCCGTTAGATCGACACTGTTCCAAACCATGGAATGGGTAGGATGTCTCCCACCGCGGCCTGTGAGGTAAAATCTTGACTGCCGCGGAATCCACCTGCGGGCAACGCTCCGATCTCCGATTGGGGTGAAGCCTATGAACTTGTTTCTTGAAATCCTGCGCCTCTCGATGTATGCAACCGGCATTGCCCGGAACCTCTACTCGATCTGGCGGGAATATAAGCAGTAACGGATAGCGAAGGGAGTCATGAAAAGGGCCGGTTGCAGCCGGCCCTTTAGACGATAGCACCTGCGTTGCCCGCGCTTCCGAAGTGTGCTAGCTGAGGAGCGGGTTCCGCGGCACAACCTGATTTTACCCAGTGAGACGGCTCCTTTGCAGTCGCTCCACCGTTTATTTACATCTACCGCATCTACCACCACAGATGTTCGTCGGACGAACCGCCGACGAAAGCCCGCGTGCGCACGTAGACCAACTTTCAACAGGTCCATGGCGCGGTCGGAGGCATAGCGTACGCCCCATTATGAGTATTGAAACCGCTCAAAAACCGGAGTCGGGCGCTACGCCCGCTTTATCGATGCGGGAGTCGCTAGCCGCTCAGTAGGATATTAAGGATTGCAATAATAATTGCTATCGCAGCGATAATCAGAAATAGCGTGAAGGGAAAATTACCGGCTCTAGTAACAGCCTGATGAGCGCGTCGATGAACTCGGCATTTGCATCGGACATGGTGACATCAACTCCAGACGAGGGCAGCAACCCGAGGCAGTTGTCGGCTAGTAGTAATAAAAGATTATATTGTCGTTTGATTGCCAGTTAGATTGACATTGCTCCAAAATTTATCTTGTTGACCAGGGGCGGGGTCATAGACGACATAAAGAAATAAGCCCCAGGTTAGCTATCCAGCACGCCCAGGGCATTTCAAATCAGATTATACACACCTGGCTAGCACAATGGCAGTGCGGCGGTCTCCAAAACCGCTTACCTGAGTTCGACTCCTCGGCCAGGTGCCATCGGGGCGTGGCGGAACGGCAGACGCGCGTGCCCCAGGAGCACGTGGGCATCGCCCGAGCATGGAGGTTTGATTACCAGTTAGATCGACACTGCTCCAAAACTCGAGAATTGCGTCAATTGGACAAAGACCGGTTTGATTACCAGTTAGATCGACACTGCTCCAAAACGTAGGTCGCGCGAAGCTCCTGTTGTTTTGGGTTTGATTACCAGTTAGATCGACACTGCTCCAAAACATGGATGGATGCAATGCAATATCAAACGTTGTTTGATTACCAGTTAGATCGACACTGCTCCAAAACGTTCGAGCGGCGCATCGCCGACAGCTCAGGTTTGATTACCAGTTAGATCGACACTGCCCCAAAACACAGTTTAGCGTCTGCCAAGCGGTCGAGCGGTTTGATTACCAGTTAGATCGACACTGCTCCAAAACACGAGTGGACGCGGTTCGATTATGCGCAAGGTTTGATTACCAGTTAGATCGACACTGCTCCAAAACATACCTCTGGGGCGAGCCGGGCACGGGCAAGTTTGATTACCAGTTAGATCGACACTGCTCCAAAACTGTTCGGTGCCGTTGTCCTCCCGACTAAGGGTTTGATTACCAGTTAGATCGACACTGCTCCAAAACTTGCTGATGATGGGCTCCGCTCCGGCCTCCGTTTGATTACCAGTTAGATCGACACTGCTCCAAAACGCATCGCAAAGCTCGGAGCTCTGGATGATGGTTTGATTACCAGTTAGATCGACACTGCTCCAAAACTCCACTTTGGAGGCAACATGGCACCGACTCGTTTGATTACCAGTTAGATCGACACTGCTCCAAAACCGTAGCCCATCCACGGCTGGATGCTTGCACGTTTGATTACCAGTTAGATCGACACTGCTCCAAAACACCTTTGCAATTGCATAGTCTTGACTAAAGTTTGATTACCAGTTAGATCGACACTGCTCCAAAACAGGTCGTAGGCCTCATACTCAAAGAAACGGGTTTGATTACCAGTTAGATCGACACTGCTCCAAAACTGAAGCTCCGCGATCTGGTCTTGCGTGAAGGTTTGATTACCAGTTAGATCGACACTGCTCCAAAACTGTTCGGTGCCTTTGTCCCTCCGACTGATGTTTGATTACCAGTTAGATCGACACTGCTCCAAAACCTGGATTGACAAGCAGGCGGCTGGCACCGGTTTGATTACCAGTTAGATCGACACTGCTCCAAAACGGACGAGTCGCCGTCCCGGCCATTGGGTAGTTTGATTACCAGTTAGATCGACACTGCTCCAAAACTACACGGGTGGCGGACGCTACCGTGTCCGCGTTTGATTACTAGTTAGATCGACACTGCTCCAAAACTACGTGGCGTGTGGATGGCTGCTCTACCTTGTTTGATTACCAGTTAGATCGACACTGCTCCAAAACGCTCGCCGCGCGCGCCATCACGGTCAAGTAGTTTGATTACCAGTTAGATCGACACTGCTCCAAAACGTCGGTGAGGTCCATACAGGCGGACCTGTAGTTTGATTACCAGTTAGATCGACACTGCTCCAAAACTTATATGTGGAGCATCCGCAAGGCTGGAAGTTTGATTACCAGTTAGATCGACACTGCTCCAAAACCTTATCAATCGCATAGACAACAATGTTTCAGTTTGATTACCAGTTAGATCGACACTGCTCCAAAACTCGACACCGGATGCGTTGAGTGGTCAAAGAGTTTGATTACCAGTTAGATCGACACTGCTCCAAAACGAGCGCGTCTCGGCGGTCGCGGAATCGCGCGTTTGATTACCAGTTAGATCGACACTGCTCCAAAACACGCAACGCCGCGGATAACTTCATGGCCGGTTTGATTACCAGTTAGATCGACACTGCTCCAAAACGCGAAGATGGGCGAGGCGGCAGGTCTGCCGGTTTGATTACCAGTTAGATCGACACTGCTCCAAAACACCCACTTCAAGAGGGGCGTGACCGCGAGGTTTGATTACCAGTTAGATCGACACTGCTCCAAAACGTGTACAGTTTCGCGAATCCAGCAGCCTGGTTTGATTACCAGTTAGATCGACACTGCTCCAAAACGATCTCGTTGAGCTTGCGCAGGTACGCGCGGTTTGATTACCAGTTAGATCGACACTGCTCCAAAACCTGATCTTCTCGAGAGCCGAATCCTCGATGGTTTGATTACCAGTTAGATCGACACTGCTCCAAAACCATTGGAACAAATTCCCTACTGCGACGGGACGTTCAATCTAACCGGTCAGTTCTTTCAATGCTCTAAAAACTGCAGGTCAACCGTTAGTTTATGTTCATGTCCGTAAGCCATGGTATCTTTTTTATTCTCCAGGAGCAACAGACTCAACTTGAGGAAAAACACGTGGTCATAGAGCGTTTGCAGCTCATTTTCCGTCAAAAAAGTTTTGAGATTTACGAATACGATTGTCTTTCTGCAGCCAGCGTCAAGAGCAAATGAAAGGAAATTCAGCAGATTATCAAGGAACGATTTATCTTCTTGAGGCGCTGCGCCAAATCCTAAAAACTTGAGGTAGCGCTTCAAATCCCATTCTAACCCAAACCCCAAATCGGCATTAAAGCCAAGGTTCAATCCGCCTAAACGCAGCTTTATTGCACGCTCAGCCTCTTCCACCTGCATACGCAGGTCTTCATCTTCAAGAAACTCGCGCTCAACCTTCTTGGTGATTGCGCTCATAAATGCACGGTCATCCCATGGAAGATTCAGCGCATCAGGCACTACCATCAGGGCGCTGCCGGGCTTAATCTCCTCATCGTCTTTCCAAAGGGAGTAAGGCTCCATCGCCTGGCGCCCCAATCCGCTTTGCAAAGAAGCTACAATCCGCGCAAACAGAGCCGAGTTCTCGACTTGCAAAACCGATGTCTCCCCTGCCGTTAGCTCCACTGGGTGTTCAAGCCCTGAAAACACGAGCCTCATAAAACCAGAAGCTCCTCCATCGTGTCTATTTCCTCATGAGCCTCGCGGTTACCCGTAATGTACTCCATGGTCGAAAACTGAGATTCGGTCACGCGCAAAACCTGCACAAGGCCAGCTGGCGGGCGATGCTTCCTGAGTCTTTGCACTGCGCTTCCCGCCGCCCCATCATTAACAACAAGCTTTGCATACACGGATTCCTGGAGCATAAGATAGCCGTCTTTAAGAAGAAACTTGCGGAACACCCGGTAGTCTTTTCTCCGCGCTGGAGTATCGACGGGCAAATCAAAGAAGACGACAAGCCTCATATATCTGATCCTTTCCCCGGCACTCATACGACCTCAAACGACTCGATTTCGTCCACTGACAGCTTTCGATCAAGAGCCTTGAAACAATCCGCAACATACAGAGAGATTACGGAGCCCACGCGATACGTGCCACCTCGATACGCGATTCCTTGATTGAGCATGTCGACCAAAAGCAGCTTTGTCTCCTTAGAGAACTCGCCATCAAAGTTATCGAACACAATGCGGTCTACAAGAGGTCTAAACGGCTCCATAAAATCACAGCTCAAGTTGAACTGATTAAACTCATTCCTATGGCAGATCCCCGTCTGTGTAAGGTATCCGCGCGCCGCAATCTCGCGATTGACGCTCGACAGTAGGATCGCATAGCCGTAATTGAGAGCAGCGTTCAGGGGTGTGTCGTCATCCCTCGAGAAGGACGGACCAAACAGAGAGCTGAAATACAGCCGGGCTGCATGCCCTTCGCGATTCGTCGTATCACCCGAGCGTACCTCGGCAACAATGCTCTTGAGCGTCTCGCCCTGTTCCTCGCGCGCACGAGCGTGGAGCACATCAGATTGATGCTTGATTTTGTCGCGCACGATTCGTTGCCATACGCGCTTTTTAATCGGTTCACCCCATTCTAGCTGCTCTGCAATGCGCTTGCTCGTGTTATGCGCTCCATAGAGCGGCAAATACTGGCCAATGGGGTCGCGCTTCTCGTCAGAAACGACAAACGCGACCTTTGCCTTGGCAAGCTCCGAGAGCAGATAAGCACTTATGAACACCTGGTTGGTCTGAAGAACGACCGACGAAATCTCCGAAAGGTGGACCTTCGCCGTGTCGTCCTCCCGGCGGACAACCATGTAGCCGCCCTTGTACTGCAATTTGCAAGGGCTAGAAATGACGATATTCCTAAATCCCGACACGGGTCCTTCTCTCGAACATGCCCGTTACTGATTGGTCGATGATTACAAGACCCTCAGGGACTTTATTGCGTGCAGGACGGAGCCTTCCGGCTGCCTTTCCTCCTCCAAGCGCCTTGATGTCAATCGGCACAGACTTTTTATTGCCCACACACAGCCTGATCAGCTTAATCAATAGGTCTTTTTGCTGTGCCACGCCGAGCGCGCTAAACGCCTCATACTTATCTTCAAGGCCCAAATCACTCGCCAGCATGGGGCATTCAGATTTCTCCAGCGAGCGAGCGACAGCCCGATAAACGAACAGGTTCGTATCCGCATCAAAAAAACCTTCTCGGCAGACGCGGGAGATCTTCAGGAGCTCTTCCTGTGAGAAGGCCAGCTGAGACGCCGACTTCATTTCCTCTTCAGCATTTACGCACAGTCGACTTCCAGCTATTTCCACAAGCTGCCATTTCAACAACCTCGGAACAACAATCCTTGTAAATACGCACGAAGTACCAGACACCAGCTCTCGACAATAGTCTTCAAAAGCTACTGGATCGCTCTCCAGTTCTTTCATCTTGTAGACTGGCATCATTGCCATCTTCAAAACAGGCTTCGTCTTCTTATCCCTAACTTCGTATATAAAGAAATACGCTGCGCTCTTGCTGTCGTACCCGCCGTAAAGCACGGGATCGAGTCCTTTTTTAATCTCAATCTTCGGCGCTTTCCTTTTAGAGATAGGATTGGCGTTCCAGTACGCCCCCGTATCTACATACGGCATCCTCGAGATGTAGCACTGGCGATAGTTGAGCGCGCGACGAATGCCCTCGACCTCCGCCGCCGCGTTCCAGCCGTCCGGAAGATACTTTCCCCTATAACGCTTGACCTCGTCGTCCGCGGTCCAGGCATCGTCAAAGACCTCGCCCGTCTCGGGGTCAAAACCCGCAGTCATAAAGCTATTGACGACAAAACCGGCAGATCCAGGCATGCGATGGGTTTTCTTAAACAGCTCAGACTGCTCGCGCACGTACTTCTTAATCACATGCGAGTAGCCGATGGGGTTCTCGTACATTCCGGGATGACGCATCTGGATAAACAGACCCAAGCGACATGCCAGATAGGCATCGTGCGCATGATGGAAATCATTGGCTTCGCGGCATTTGACCAAGCCAGCTGCCTCACGAAGGTTGTGCGATACGCTCGCCTTAACGGGAACGATCTTCGTTCCCTCGTCAGCATAACGCGCCTCAAGCAACGCCTGCGCCATCTTAACCATCTGGCTCGTCTCCACAAGCTGACGCGCAACAAAGCCCTTCATGGCGTTCTCGTTTATGGAAGACCTCAGCAGGTTGCGATACTTTTTATCGCCAATAAGCTTCGCCTGATGCAGTTGCTTCCACGTCTCGCCCATCTTCCAGCGAATGCTCTTATCAATCAAAAGCTGGTCGGTCTTGTGCTGGTTCTCCTCGCGGTACACCAGCGCCTTGTTTTCGAGGCTGTCGTCCTTAATGTAGGCGCGCGGGATGATATGGTCGACCTCGTACTCGCCCGAGCCCGCCATTAGCTTACTGAGGTCGATAGCGCGGCCAGAATACAGGCATTTTCCGTTCTGCATCAAATAGAGGGTCAGGCGCTCGTCAAGGTCCACATTGGCTGCCTTGAGCTCCTTGAAATCGTCCATAACAGCCAGGTCGCCGCCCTCGGTCTTAAACGCCTTGAGCGCGTCCTCGATGGCGTCCCAGCGCTTCGTGGTCCGCTTGCCCTTCTTCTTTTCGTCCTCGTCGCGAGTCACCTCAACAAAAACGTTGGCCGGCGCGTGCCCCGCAATCTTTGCGATTTCGTCAACGATGCGAATCGCTTGATTCAGGCTGCGACGAATCGCCGGAGATCCGGGGAGCTCATTAACGCCTAGTGACTTCTCGTTTTCGGCGTAGTATTTGCGATTATGCTCATCCACTTTTTCCTGGAAGCCCAGCGTATTGTCGTGGAGAATCTCCATCATCACCATGGTCTCGCCCAAGCGACGCTCGGAGCTGGGGTTTCCCTCTCGCAGCACGTCTATGATGCTCATAGAGCGACCAGCTTGCGTATCAATCCTAATACCCGTCAGGAACTTCTCCGACAGACGCCCCCAACCAGTCAGGCGCTTTTTGCAGATCTTTTTAATCTGCTCGGCATCGAGCATTCCGTTGCCACTGGGGCCAAACTCATCCTGCAATTTTTCCTTAAGGATCGAGCGGTCCTCGAACAACGTGTTCCAAAGAATAATCTTTTCGATAACCGGATACTCGGCACGGCTCAACTCGTCCACGCCAAAGATGTCCTTGGCAAAGAAGATGTACGAGCCCATCTTCGATTCAAGACCGCTCTCACCCTGGCCGCCACGGACAACCGGATTTGTCGCGTCGCCCTCTTTTACAAGCCAGTCGGCAATCATCTTGTAGGTAACGCGACGCTTTTTATGGAAAAGCTCATGGACAATGCCTTCGCGTTGCGCGGCATCCAGGCGTTGCCAATCGTCACCATCTTCGGACCAGCGAACGCCATTGAGTTCATTCAGAACGCAGAACTCCTCATAGAGCAGAGACTGCTTGGGAAGCACTTTCTCGCCAGCAAGATAAGTGCAATCACCCGTCATGCGCATGATAAAGTTCTCGGCGCTCTTGTTCTTATCGATCACGGTATCCCAGTTCCAAGGCGTGATTGTCGCATCTTCCATACCGGGCTTGCGCTCGGACCATTGGAATCGGTGGTTGCCATGTTTGTCCTGGGCGGCATTTTTAGGCGTCAGTGGTCCCACATAGTACGGGATACGGAATGTGACCAGGCTCTCGATCTTCGCAGCCTCGTCCTTGAGGAACGGATAGAAGCGGCCCTGGTTTTTGAGAATAGCCTGCAACTCCTCAAGATGCAGCTGATAGTAGATGGCACCGTTATCACTCGTCTTAAGGCGACGCAAAAAACGCTGTTTGTCGAATGCGTCCATCATGGCGATATATCGCCCGTCCGTCTCCGCGCCCGTTCCCGCAAAGAGCTTCTTTACGGATTTAGCGAAGTCATCGTAAGACAGTTTATGCAGGTCATATGCGGTGTAACCCTGTGCCTTAGAGACATCGTAGTCGCGCGAGGGGTCATCACTATTCGAATCATGATAGGTTGCGCCGCGGAAGAAAGACTCATATGAGCCGGGAGCATATTCGCGAACCAAAGTCTTGAGCCGATCAAGATCATTCGCGAAACAATTGTATTTTTCAATCATGTTGACCGAGATAGTCTGGCCTTCTGCATAGGACAAAAGCCCCTGCAGCACGTAAGCGGAATAAACACCGCAGGTTGCCTCCAGAAGCTCGACGCAGTCATCGGGACATGCGGCCTGCAGCGCTTCTAGCTTCTCGTCATCCGAAAGCGCGAGCTTAGTTGTCTCGCATTCAAAATCGCCAAACACGTCTTTGAACTCACACTGAAGGCCAACGACAGCGTTCGACAAAGCCTTTGCCAGCTTTTTATTCGCAGCCGCATCCGCAGTGTCCACTTTTACAAGCGCCTGAATGTCTTTTGCCTTTTGCGAACGAGAAGACCTCTCATCAGCCAAGATCTTCGCTACAGAGGGTTCATCAATCTTCGCGAACTCATATTCTCTCGATTCGCACCATGCCTTCAGAGCACCATTGAGGTTCTTAAGAGCATCCGACGTCTTCGCCGTCTTTGCCGTCAGCTTCTCTCCCTGGCGCAAGAAGTTACCGCGATGCTTAACGATGTTATGGATTGCGAGATACACTAAGCGAAGATCGGCCTGCTCATCGGTGTCCATAAGGTAAGCGCGCAGATGATAGATGGTCGGGAAACGATCGTAGTAATCGGCCTTGGTGAAGTCCTTGGTAAAGATCGGGTCGCCTTCGATGGTTCGCGACTGATTGAGTCGCATGAAAAAGCCAGGGTCGACCTCGCTCATCGCGGGCTCGAACAGCTTTTGCAGCAAGTCAAGGCGCCAGCGGCGGCGCACGTAACGGCGGCGCTGCCCACGATGAACGCGCGCCTCGGACGCCGGCTGCGCACTATCGAACAAACGACTGCCCCACGTCGGCTGCTTCTTAAAATGCAGAAGCTTGCCCTGGGCATCAGTCACCGCCCAGCCAACGGAGCCGGTTCCCATGTCAAGGCCGATATTGTAGTCGCCAGAGTAGTTTCTTAAATTCATGTCGACCAGCCCTTCCGCGCTGTGTTACAGTTGCCTTGTCGATTACCAGTTACATCGACACTGCGAGTCAAAATACGGCTTTGCCAAAAATGCCTTCTTTTGAAGGCGTCCCGTAGGGGACAATTTGACTTGCCAGAGGGGTTCCATTCGGGACCCCTCTTTTTTGATACTACTACCGCATACGGACATTTTTTAATAGCTATCGGCAAACGTAATGTTGCTCAACGTTTGCGCTGTGAGCATGTGTGTTTAATGGAGTGCCTGCGGGTCCTGTCGCCGCACAAAAACGGGGCGGCCCGCACCCCTGCGGGCCGCCCCGTGCCCCTAGCTATCGCGTCATAAGACTAACCAGCGCCACTCCCCTACTTACCAAATATCGCGCCAAACAATCCCTTGCGTTTGGGCTTTTCCTCTCGGTAAGAACCTTCGGCAGCTGCCGCCGCCTGCCGCGGTTGCTCACCGCCTCCGCGGCGTACGATCTGGTATAGGAAGGGCGATTTAACGTATTTGACCTCGATGGGCGTGGCGT
>OLNJ01001236.1_pt1 | contig 14394 bp, 8 predicted proteins | sample 1672191 | NCBI WGS metagenome assembly OLNJ01 (sample SAMEA3136657, study PRJEB25190) | human gut metagenome | biome: human gut; feature: human-associated habitat; material: faeces | place: Austria | collected 2013 | reverse complement strand
CAGCGCAGCGCGTCGGATGCGGAGCGTATGACCGTGCTGAGCGCGCTGGGCTTTAGGATGATCGTCCTCACCGGGACTCAGTTTGCCCACCAGCTGCAATTGCATCGGGCGATGAATGCCATCGCGCTCGCTATGGGGCTCAAGTGCGACCGAAGCGAAGCGTTCCAGAAACGGCAGAACGATCTGCGAGAATTCGTGATTCGGCACTGGGACGGCGGCCTTTAGGGACGCTTTGGTCCTTCTACGGGGTGCTGTGGGCAGGCAAACCATCACAGCATTCGACGTTTTTTGCCAAAAACGGGAAAAGCGACGAATGTTGTGATGGTTTGTATGCTGAGGATGGGCTTGGAAAGTCCGTTTTGATCGAAGCGACCTGTCCTGTCGTACGGGTGTCGGCATGATTCTCTCGTGGGGTATTATGTTTTCCGAAGAATAAAACGCCGCGTGAGGGGAGGGCTGCGTGGACGGGCACGTGCAACATGACGGCTTTGGCCGCGACATCAACTACCTGCGCATTGCCGTTACCGACAAGTGCAATTTCCGCTGCATTTACTGCATGCCGGCCGATGGCGTGGCGCCCCGTGCACACGACGAGCTGCTCAGCGCCGAGGAAATCGCCCGCTTTGTGCGCTTGGTGGCGGGAGAGGGCATTCGCCGCGTGCGCCTGACGGGCGGCGAGCCGCTGGTCAGCCGCCGTATCATTCCGCTCATTCGCGACATCCGCGCGATTCCGCAGATCGAGGACATCTCGCTCACCACCAACGGCGCCCTGCTGCCCAAGCTGGCGCCGCAGCTCAAAGATGCCGGGCTTAACCGCGTCAACATCTCGCTCGACACGCTCGACCCTACGCTGTTTGGAAAGATCACGCGCCTGGGTCGACTCGAGCAGACCATGGCTGGCATCGACGCGGCGCTGGCTTGGGGCTTTGAGCCCGTTAAGGTCAACTGCGTTGTAGTGCGCCGGCTCAACCAGGATGTAGCGGCCCTCGCGCGGCTGACCGTCGACCGCCCCATCCACCTGCGCTTTATCGAATACATGCCCATTGGCGACGAACACACGAGCTCGCATTGCGCTGTGGACCCGCATGCGCCCGCGCTCAATCCCGAGCTGTGGGACGCGAGCGATACCGTGCCGAGCGACGAGCTGCGGGCGCGCATCAATGCCGGGGCCGCCGCGGCGGGTCTGGGCGAGCTCGAGCCGCTCGACATCAACGACGCTCCTGCCGGCGCGGGCCCTGCGCGCTATTGGCACTTTCCGGGCGCGGCGGGAACGGTCGGCTTTATTAGCGCCATGTCCAATCATTTTTGCGCGAACTGCAACCGGCTGCGCCTGACGGCCGATGGCAACGTGCGTCCGTGCCTGTTCAGCGATGCCGAGTATTCGGTGCGCGAGGCGCTGCGCCGTGGTGATGATATGCAGGTGCTTTCGATTTGGCGCGATGCCGTGGCCCACAAACCGCAGGAACACGCGATAATTGAGGGCACGCAACGATTTATGTCCCAAATCGGAGGATGATCATATGGCCAAGAGCAGGTACGCCGATGCCACCAAGGCCGCTCGCAGGGCCGCGATGTCTGCCCACAAAGCCACGGCTGCGGCGAATGCTGGCAACGCCGACGCGTCCGCGCAGCCGACTGCCAGCGCTGCCACTGAGCCCGCCCGCGACGCACGTCGCGACGAGCTGACGCACGTGGACGCCAAGGGCGAGGTACGCATGGTCGACGTGTCCGACAAGGCCGAGACCCATCGCATCGCCATCGCCGAGGGCACCATCCTCATGCACCCCGAGACGCAAGCCATGGTGCTGCAGGACCGCGCCAAAAAGGGCGACGTGCTTGCCTGCGCACGCGTGGCGGGCATCATGGCCATCAAGCGCACGAGCGACATCATTCCCATGTGCCATCCGTTGCTCATTACCAAGAGCAAGTGCGATATTGCGCCCATCGCTCCGGCGGGGACGCCGACCGAGGACGTGCCCGAGGGCTGGGCGCCGGCGCGCGCGGACGGGCAGGTTGGCTTTCACGTGCTGGTTACGGCCGGCGTGACGGGCAAGACGGGTATCGAGATGGAGGCCCTGACCGGCGCGAGCGCCGCGTGCCTGACCATCTATGACATGTGCAAGGCGGTCGATCGCGGTATGGAGATCGTCGACGTGCGTCTGCTGCACAAGGAGGGCGGCCGCTCGGGCGTGTGGGATCGTGCAGAGCGTCAGACCGCTGCTGCTGAGGCCGTGGCCGCTGACGGTGTTGCACCCGCGGGCGAACCCGTCGCCGTCGCACCCGCAGCTCCGACACCGGCCGTCCCCGCGATCGCGTTTATCGGCTACCAAAACTCGGGCAAGACCACGCTCGTCGAGAAGGTTATCGCCGAGCTCACCCGCCGCGGCCTGCGCGTGGGTTCGCTCAAGCATCACGGGCACCACGGCTTTGATATCGATGTACCCGCTAAGGATACCTGGCGCCATCACCAAGCCGGATCCAAGCACGTGGGACTCATCTGCGCCACGCGCTGGGCGGAGTACGCCGACACGCGCGAGGAGGACGAGATGCCCGCTCGTGAGCTGCTGTCGCGTTATAACGACGTCGACGTGGTAATCATCGAGGGCTACAAGACCGAGGGCTTCGACAATATCGTGGTCGCGCGCTCCGGTGTCGACCGTCTGCGCGGCAAGAGCTCGCTCGACCTGGTCGATGGCCACACGCTGGCCCTTGCCTGCAATGAGGCCTTGGCGCGTCAGGCCTTCGACGCCGGCTTTGCGACCCGAGCCATCAACATCAACGACGCCCGAGCCATCTGCGATCTGATTCAGGACCATCTGGCCTAAAACCTGCCAAAAAGGGACAGGTTTATTTCGGCAGGTTTTATCTGGGCAAACGTCACTTCCACCACAAAGGGGCCAGGCACCTTTGTGGTGGTTTTTGCTTTGGTAGATGTGTGGGGCATGCCTTACAATCTACCAAGTAGTTCATGACGGTCGAAAAACGGAGAGAAGGGGCTTGATGCGTCCTTAATGTTTCATGCGGATAGATTGATTTGACAGACGGTGGCGAATGCCCGCCGTCCGCATTCGTATGAAACAAGGAGTTCCCATGCTCGCATCTCTTCTCTCAAAACCTCAACCTTCGCTGTCCGCGCAGGCTAAACGCCTGGTGGCGATGCGCTTTCTCATCTACACCGGTTTTCAGACCAGCTACTTTATCGGCGTCATCGGAACGCTCACCTATGCAGACGATGCCTCGGTCGTGGCGACATCGCTGGCCGTTCTGTTTATGAACGTATTCGTGATCTTGGGATCCTTTGCGGGTGGCGCGGCGCTCGACGTCTGGGGTCCGTGCCGGCATTTCTTGCTGAGCATCGTGGGCACGCTGGCAACCGGCGCGGCAATCCTCGCCTTTGGCAGCGCGACCGGAACAGTCCTTGCCGGCGCGGTACTCCTGGGCTTTGTGATGGGATTCGCCCAGCCCATCGCCACGTCCTATCCGGCGTATCTCACCGACGACCCCGGCGAGCTCAAAGACATCAACTCCGCCATAACCATGTTCTCCAACGTGAGCATTATCGTCGGCCCCACGCTGGGCGGCTTTGTCGCGGCGGCCGCGTCGTCGCGCGCGGTGTTCGTGCTCATGATGATCTTTGCCGTACTGGCGCTCGTCGCCGGTTGGGGCTTTAGGTCGCAAGCAGGTCGCGTCGCCACGCGCGAAAGTACTCCCGCGGATAGCAGCACAACGGCAAGTACTGCCAGTCAAAGCTCCGACTTCAGTAAATCCACCCGCGCCACCTTCGCAGCCAGCATCAAGACAGTCTTCACCAACAGCGTCCTCGCGCTACTTTTCTGCATCATTTTTCTTTCGAACTTTGGCTACGGGGCCTTCGATCCGCTCGAGTCGTTTTTCTATCGCGATGTCCTACGCGTCGGCGTTGAGTGGATGGGCTGGCTCTCGTCGGCCTCGGGCGTGGGCGCGGTGCTGGGTGCCGTGCTCGCGCTCCGCTTGCCGCCGCACTTGGTAAACCTAAAAACGCTGCTCGTGGCACTTATGACCGTGGGCCTGGGAAGCCTGCTCTATGTGGGGACGCCGTACGTGGGTGTGGCCCTTGTCGGCCAGGTCGCCCTGGGCATAGCTTGGGGTGTCGTCAACCCGCTCCACAACACCATCGTTCAAACGACGGCGCCGCTCGAGCAACTCGGCCGTGTGAACTCGGTCATGGGCTTTGGCAATATGTTCGCCGGCGTGGCGCCGCTGGCGATTGCCCCGTGGCTGGCGGCGACATTTGGCGTACAGCAGACGCTCATCGGGGCGGGCATGGTCGTGACGGCGGTTCCCGCGGCGCTGCTGCTGTTTGGACGCCGACATTTTGATCGTGCCGCAAGGCAGTAAAAACCATCACAACATTCGATGAAAATCGCGATTTTGCCGAAAAACGTCGAATGTTGTGATGCTTTGCGTCTCGGGCCAGGCCACCCTTCGGGTTCGGCCACCACAGGGGGGGCGGGCACCTTTGTGGCGATCGGGTCCCAACGGCCTGTGCCTTGGTATACCATGTACGCCGTTCACGACCACACCCCACACCGCCGCACAACCCAGAAAGGTCCCCATGGACACCTCCTTTAGCCACATCAAAGCCGTGTTCTGCGATATCGACGGCACGCTGCTCACGAGCCAGCACACGGTGTCCCCGCGCACCGTGGCGGCGATCCGCGCCCTGCGCGAGCGCGGCGTGCTCTTTGGCCTGTGTACCGGGCGCGACGCCCACGCGACCGAGGCCATGTACGAGCTCTGGGGCATCGAAGGCCTGGTAGACGTGCTCGTGGGCTGCGGTGGTGCCGAGGTCATCGACCGCGCGCACGACATCAACGAGCTGAGCTATCCGCTGCCGGGCGAGACCATCGCGCGCATCTGCAAGCACATGGCGGACCTTCCGGCAACACCCGTCTGTCCCCGAGACGGCGTGTTCTACGTGCCCGAGAGCAACGCGTGTGTCGAGCACCTGTCGCGCGTCGACGGCGTGCCCTACCAGGTGGTCGATTTTGCCGAGTTTTTGCGCGAGCCGCAGCCCAAGGTGATGTTTACCATGGCGCCCGAGGTAATGCCGCGGGTGATAGAGCGGGCGTCGACGTTTGCCGATGACACTGTTAAGGCGGCGGCTCTGCAAACCACGCAGCGGCTCTACGAGTTCATGGATCCGCGCGTGTCCAAGACGCGCGGCCTTGTGCGCGTGGCGGAGCTCAACGACATGGAGCTCCAGAACATCTGCGTGTTTGGCGATGCGGACAACGACACCTGCATGGTGGCCGACGCCGGCGTGGGCGTGGCCATGGCAAACGGCAGCGACGCCACCCGTGCCGCCGCCGACTTTGTGACCGCGAGCAACGACAAAGACGGCATCGCGATCTTTATCGAGGAACATCTGCTGTAGCGCCGGGGGAGAACCACCGCAAAGGGGGCAGGCTCCTTTGCGGTGCCCTTAGGCGATTTGGGCGAATTGATGCCTAAAATCTGCGCGAAAATTCAAATATGGTTGTCTGAACATTACGCTTGTAACTACCGATGAGTTAAAGATATTCCCAGCAATTTAGTAGTCTATTCCTCCCGGTTAATGACCTACCGTTCACGGTTGATTTTCGACCGTTCACAGGAAGCATGCTCTTGAGCAAAATGTTGTGCAAATAAATAAAATGCTATTAAAAAACTGATAACTAACTTAATTACCAGTAGAAACAGATTTTTTATAGCGAATAAAAGAAAGTAAATCTGAGTAAATGTCAAGAGAATTGAGAACTGGCTACAAAAATGTCGGTTTTGTTGCTCGGATGTTTAAACAATAGTTACAATAGTATTACTAAGCGTGCGCAATCACAGGTTGCGCAGATACGTTTGATAGTGAAAGAGCAAGATCGCGGTCTCTTGGGGAGGAGACATCGATGAAAGCGAATTCAGAAAAAACTAAGCAGAAAAAAGCGACGCGCCGTGTACTGGCAGGCGTTTTGTGCGGAGCCTCCGTTTTGAGCCTGGTGCTGTCGCTCGTCATGCCTCCAATCTCGCAGGCCATTGCCAACGATGCCGAGACGGTTTCTACCGAAGAAACTGTGATGGGGGGGGGTTCCTCAAGTGAGTCTACTGGTGTAGACGGCACCACTAACGGGGGTGCCAAAAAGCAGGATAGCGTCGAGACCGACGAAAATGCCCCTGAAGTGGATTCGCTGTCTGACGACACTGAAGCAAAGGGTGCTGAACAGCCTGCCGACAATAGTGCTAACGATGAGAACGCAATCGCGCTTGCCGGTGAGATTGTTAACGGCTATACCGCAATACAGGGCGATGTTACCAATACACTCCGCAGTGGTGGCAAATATTGTCTGACGGGCGACGCTTATTCGACCACGCCGATTAGGATTGAACAAGACACTACGATTGACCTTGCGGGTCATAAGCTTTATTACCCCGTTGGTGATAACGACACGTTCATTACGGTAGCGAGCGGTGCGCTTACCGTTGAAGACTCTGTCCAAGTTAGCGATACACCTTCGGGCGCTGATAACGATCCTGGCAAGCTTGCAACTATGGCATGGACCGGTGACAACAAAGGTACTCCTCAGAGCTTAACCTATTATGAAACCACGAGCACGCCTAATGAAGATAAACTCGGCACCACCGAGACTACGACTGAGCATACCGTCAGCGGTTTCGGCGCAATCGTTGCTGCGTCCAATAACGGATCGGTCAAACGAGTCATTTCGGTTGCGGACGGCAGTACGCTTAACCTCAACGGAGGCATGATCACGACGCCTCGTACCCTGGGCAACGACGGTCACGTTATTTTCTCTCAGGGCGCTGTTAATATTTCTGGCGGTTATGTCACCAACGGTAGCGGCGGCGGTTGGGGCGGCGGCCTGTGCGTGACGGGTGCGAACGCCAGCCTCGAAATGACTGGTGGCGTGATTGCGGGAAACAAGGCTGCTTCTGGTGGTGGCATCTATGCTGACAGGGACGCGGTGCTGAATCTCTCCGGCGGTGTCATCTCGGGTAATGCAACATATGCCAATGAAATCAACAGAGGTGAAAACGCCGGCGCCGGCGGCTACGGTGGCGGTGTTTATACCCAGGGTGCAACCGTAACCATCAGTGGTTCTGCCAATATAACTAACAACCGAGCTGAAGCTCGCGTCACTAGTAAAGACCTTTACAACAAAGGTCTCCTCGGTGGCGGCGGCATTGCATCCACGAACGGTGGAACGCTGACCATGACGGGTGGCTCCGTTACTGCTAATTACTCCCATGAGGCCGGCGGTGGAATCTACGCTGGCTTCTACGGGCAGGGAGTTGAATTCGCCATGTCCAGCGGTTTTATTGCGGGCAATAAGTCCGATAATGCCGAGGGCGGTGGCCTCCGTATTTCTGGCGGTACTACCGGCGTTATTAATGCGGAAAATGCATCAAACAGGGTTTACGTCACCAACAACAAGACCATGACGGGCAGCAAAGACGGCCGCGGTGGCGACTGGGGTGGCGGTGGTGTCTTTGTTCAGGAAGGCGGTACGCTCGACATCTTCAAGACGCTGATCACTAATAATAAGGCCGGTGGCTGGGGCGGTGGCATCGGTGCTTGTCCTACGGGCCAGACAATCGTTTCGCACTCAAAAGGTGCTGCTATCTATGACAATACTGATAACGTTGATCAAGATGGCACTCATTTGGAACCACCTCATTATTCCGCCGGCGGCAGCGGTAAAATTGAAGACAGCGATTCTGATTACATTACTGATCTCTTCAAAAACTCCGGCCATAAGGATTTCTTCTTGGTACGCAAGAACGACAGCCAAAATACGGTTGCAGTCGTTCTTGGCAAGATGCTCGGTGGTGGCTCGGCTGGCTGGAAGGGCACCTGCGATGGCAAAGAGATCGAAATCGATGCCAACGACGGTGCCGAGGCTAAGTACATGTTTGGCCTTGAGGCTCATCCTTCCAACCAGGCTAAAATTGATGCACAGGCAGCGGCTACGACCATCATCAGCGGTAACTACTCTTACACCCACGGCGGCGGCATCATGACCAACGGCGACCTCATCGTCGGTGAGGTTACTTCCCTGGACGTGTATCCTGCAATCAAGGTCAAGGCTAACAAGGTCCTCATGAAGGACGGCAAACCGCAAGGCCTCACGGGCCACGGCTATAAGTTCAAGCTGTTGGGTAAAGCCGCCGATTCAGCTGGGGAGCCGTATTGGAATACGGACGGCTCACTTAACGCAAACGGATGCGAGGCGACGTCCGAGGTTACCGTTAATGAAAGTGGAGAGATCGTCATTGATACGGCTGCGAACTACCAGTCGGACAATTACGACCTCTACCTTGTTGAAGTCCCTATCAATGAGGAAGGCACGACCTTTGATAAGGCCATTTACAAAATACATATAAAGGTTGGTACGACACCAGTTAATACGACCAACCTCTTGGGGATCAATATTAATCGTTATGTAGTTGATGAGAGCGCTTCCACAGTATCCGTTAAAAGGGAAGGCGAAACGGGCTTCACCGAGTGTAATTCTCCTGAGTTCTATAACTGGAGTGTAGATCCGAAAGACAATACAATCTCGACCGTAAAAATCGGCAACAGCTCCAAACCTGCGTTTACGAACGAACTTGCGCCCTACCAGACTTCAGGCACTTGGACACCTCAGGTGACCAAGAAGGTTGACGGCGGCGAGATGAAGAAGTTCAAGTTCGAGCTATATACCATGGATGGCAGCGAGAAAACGGTGCTTGATACAAAGAGTACCGCTGATGACTCGAACAACTCGCAGACGGTGACGTTCGCCAAGCAGAAGATCGGACCACTCAAAGTCAGCGACTTCAACGACGGTAAGGCAACATTCACTTATTACATTTGTGAATGTGCTGCTGACGCCGGCGAAGGCACCAGCCATAAGGGCTATACCAACGACACCAAGACCTTCAAGGTTGTGGTGACGGCAACGGATGACGGCGAAGGACATCTGACCTGCACACCGGCCTACTACGAGGTCGACGCCAACGGAAACGCAAACTCAACCCCGACCGACACCCCCACCTTCACCAACACCTACTCCACCTCTTTGCCCCTTTCTGGTATGTCGGGCGTCACTCTGACGTACCTTGCCGGCGCGGCGGTGCTTTGCGCTGCTGCGGCCTGGATGCACATTCGTCGCAAGGCGAATGCGAAGGGAGGTAAGCGTCGTGAATAAGAAAGTTTGCTCCTTCCCGATCTTGTTTGCGCTGCTTGCCCTCCTGATCGGCACCTGCGCGGTTGTGTTCCCCGCTTCCGCGCAGGCTGCGCCGACCTCGACCGGTTCCATTACGGTGAGCGGCACCGTGGCGAGTAGCTACGACGCCTACCAGATCTTTAGCTCCAACGTCGTCGACGGCGACAGCGACGCCAAGATCGCCACCGACCTCGCCTGGGCAAGCGACGCCGTGCGCGCCGCCGCGCTGCCTGTGATGCACAGCGCCGGCATGCCCAAATCCCAGACCACCGCGCAGGAAGCTGCCGAGTGGCTCAACACCGATTCCCACCTTACGAGCGCGCTGAGCGCACAGCTCGCTCGTTCCCTCCAGAGCTCTGGCGCCGTGTCCGTGACCCTCAACGCGGGCACGACGGCCGAGCTGCCCTGCGGCTACTGGCTCATCGTCGCCGACGACGACGCCATCGCTCAGGGAGAAGCCGGCACCGCGCCGATCATGGCCCTGGTGGGCGGCAGCGCCGTCACCGTCAAGCCCAAGGCCGCGACCCCCAAGGTCGCCAAGCATGTGCTGGAGGACAGCACCGCCGCCTGGCAGAAGGCCGCCGACGCCACGGTCGCCGACGACCTGTACTGGCGCCTCTCGGCCACGGTTCCGGCGGGCCTTGCCGCCTACGACACCTATACGGTGCGGTTCGTCGACACCATGGGCGCGGGGCTCGACCCCTCCAAGGTGGCCGCGAGCACGCGCGTGTACGTGGCGGCGGGCGCGGACGGCGGCTTCGACGCGGTCCAGACCGGCAAGGACGGCCGCGCCGGCACCGAGCCCGCGAAGGGCTGGACCGATATCACGGCCCAGTGCGCCACCAAGGTAGCGGCCGACGGCAAGACCTTCACCGTGCGCACCGGCGACCTCATCGCCGCGCTCGGCGGGGCCGACGCCTTTACCGCGGGCGCCCGCGTGGTCGCCGTGTACAACGCGCCGCTCAACAGCGCGTGCAACCACGGCATCGCGAAGGGCAATCCCAACGAGGTCTACCTGCGCTACCCGCGCTCTCCCTTTGCCGACCAGTCCGGCGATGCCGGCTTCACCCGCACGCCGAGCGACGATGCGTGCGCCTACACCTGGGATCTCGCGCTCACCAAGCGCGGCAGCGACGGCGACAAGCCGCTTGCCGGGGCGGTCCTGAGCATCGCCGACGACCGCGGTCGCACGCTGGCGGCCGACGGCACGTGGGATGCGGAGGGCAAGGCCACCGTCACCACGGGCGAGGACGGTCGCGTGACCGTCTCGGGCGTGGACTCGGGCAAGCTAGAGGTCCGCGAGCTCAAGGCGCCCAAGGGCTACACCGCCTTTGAGGGCACGCGCTCCGTGACGGTCAAGGCCGAGGGCCTGGACGTCAAGCAGGTGGCCGCCGCCAAGCCCAAGCTCACCATCACGGCCGAGTTGCCCCTGCGCGCCGACAACGCGGACGGGTCGACGGGCAGACTGGAGGCGTCGCTCATCAACACGCCCACCGGTACACCCCCTAGCATTACCACCGGAGGCTTTATGCCCTCGACTGGCGATATGGCAATGTACGCCGCGGCCGCCGCAGCGGTCGCCGGAGCCGCGCTCATCGTGGTCGCGCTCCTGGTCAAGCGGGGAGGTGGCAGCCATAAAGAGTAGCTGGCAGCCCCACAGAGAGCGGGGCGAGACGTAGCGAAGTAGATGCTAAGACACAGACAGACAGATTTAGATCAAATGGAATTCGAGCAGAAAGCAGAGGAAAAGAAGATGAGCATGAGCAAGAACATCGCACGCCTGGCAGTAACAGCGGGCCTTACCGCGGCGTTGAGCTTCGGCGGAGTCATGGCCCCGGTGACCATGGCGTTTGCAGCTGAGGGTGCGACTACTACGACCAATATCATCACCATCAACAATATTGGCGACAACCAGGACGCCACGTACAAGGCGTATCAGATCTTCAAGGCTACGGTGACCGACGACCAGACGAAGGGCAAGATTGCTCAGAACATTGAGTGGGCTAACTCCGAGCTTGGCAACAAAGTGATTAACGCCATCACGGGCTGGAGCGGTTACAATGCACCCAATGTGACTAAACTTCCCGATAAACCCACGGCTCAGGATGTCGCCGAATTTCTTATGGCGAATGCGGGTGGTCCGACTGCGGGTTCAGCTAACGGTACTAAGGGGACGCGAGTCGCCACTGACAATGTTCTCTACGCAGTTGCGAATGTCGTAAAGGATGAAACTCCGACCGCTTCTGGTATTCCTGCCGGACAGCCTTGGAGTGCCACCGACGGTTCTGGCTATTATTTGTTTGTGACCGACGAAAATAGTCTGGACACTGTCAAGAAGAACACCGGCACGTCTCCGATTTTCGCCCTCGTGGGCGGCGGAGCCGTGACTGTAACTGAGAAGACCGGCATCCCCACGGTCGAGAAAAAGATCCTCGATGATTCTAAGGTGAAGGGCGCTGACATTACCAGTGAGACTGGCTGGGTGGACGCTGCCGACTTCCATAATGAGCAGGAAGTGAACTATAGGCTTACCGGTACGATTGCAGATAACTACGCCAGCTATGACTCCTATTCCTACACGTTTACCGACACCCTTACTAAAGGTCTCTACTATGATTACGACGAACAAACTAAAGTGTATGCTGTGAACAAAGATTCGAACAATGAAGATAAATATGACGACATTTCCGAATACTTTGTTGTGGATGCAGATAAAAAAAATGACGAAACTATCTTGACTGTTAAAGCTAAAGAAGGGGAGCACCATAAGTACCTCAAGGAGATTTCAGATTCAGTTGTAAATGCCAACACCAAGATTGTTGTTTTCTACAAGGCGAGGCTCAACTCAAACGCGGTTATTGCAGGGGCCAACGACGAGTCGAAGGGCAATCCTAACACCGTTACGCTCGAGTATTCCAACAACCCCATGTCTGGAAGCACTGGCACTTCGGAGTCCGATACGGTTGAGGCCTACACCTACGGCATCAGGATCAACAAGGTTGACCTTGGCACTGAGGCGGCCCTCGACGACGCCACGTTCACTATCCAGGCAACCAGGGCGGATGATGGCGCGTCTCAGAATCTCTACGTCCAGCAAGATGGTTCCCTTAACAAAGATAGGCATGAGTTTAAGACCAGGAATGGCGGTGTCATCAAGGTCACCGGTCTCGATGCCGGCGTCTATACGGTCACGGAGGTTACTCCCCCCTCCGGTTACACCGCAGTCAACCCCTTTACCTTCGAGATCAAGCCGACCGTGACCGCCGATGGTCCGAAGGCTGGTCTTACTAGGCTCGATGGAGTACTTGCGACTGACCAAGGCGGCAAGGTCATTGCCGGTATCACCGATGAGGATGCCGGCGATAACAATCTGACGGCGAAGCCTGACTCCGATAAGGACGCGGACGGCACCTTCAACATCACCGTCGGCGATACCAAGAAGGTTGGCCTCCCGCTGACCGGTCTCAATGGCGTGACCTTCACTTGGATTGCTGGTGGCGCGGTGCTGTGCATCGGCGTGGCACACCTCATCCGCAGCCGTAAGCAGGCTGAGGAGTCCGAGCAGGAGTAACGCTCGCTCACCCATCCCTTTGGCAGGTGGGATGTGATGGCCATGAGACTTGCGGACACTTTTCTCGTCCATCCACGTTCTTGCTTTGCCATTCTCTTTTCGGGGCAGACTCCGCACTGGAGTCTGCCCCGTTTTTTCGGGATAGCGCAGCCAGGCTCCATCGTCCGATGCGGGCACGTTCGTCATCGCGTTTCTTGACTCGTATGAGGTTCGGTTTAAGGTCCGTAGGCGCACGCGCGGTGCGGACGGTGGACGGCATTTGCGCCGAAAGCGCAAATAAGAATGCCCGGGGGTCGGATCCCGGGCATTTAACAAAAGCTGAAAACTAGGCCGCCCGCGCTCCCAAACATTTACGCGGGGTGCGTCGTTTTCTATTGACATTGTATCCCGAATCGCCCCGCCGATCCGGGACATTTGAAAACGCAAACACGTCGGGCAAACCCGGACAATGCGGCCGGGCTCCGCTGGATGAGGGATCGTGTTTGTAACTATCGAACAAATGTTTGTCAAAATCGCGTTTACCAGCTGTGGGTGCATACGCTCGCAGTAAAATACCCCTGCGACGCATCCCGTGCGCGGGCGGCCGACGACTCGATCGGAGGTCCCCAAATGCTGAAATTCCTTAACGCGCTCGCCGCCCTCGCGGCGGTGGGCACGTTCGTCATCGCGTTTCTTGACTCGTATGAGGTTCGGTTTAAGGTCCGTAGGCGCACGCGCGGTGCGGACGGTGGAAGGCATTTGCGCCGCAACAAGCGCAAATAAGAATGCCCGGGGTTAGCGGCCCGGGCATTTAACAAAACCAGAAAACTAGGCCGCCCGCGCTTTCGAACACTTACGCGGGGTGCGTCGTTTTCTATTGATATTGTATCCCGAATCGCCCCGCCGATCCGGGACATTTTGAAAACTCAAATGCGGGCCCATACTTGCACTGCGCAATGTTGCCAGGCTGCGTTGCGCAGCGCATGAGCTCGCTAATCGGCTATTATTTGTTCAGACAACTTGAGTTGTAGAGGAGTGACCGGCGATGGTGCAGGGCGCCAAACATATGAAGAGCAGTAACGCCGCGGACAACGGCGGCTCAAGCCCTCAGCCCAAACCTCAACCAAAGCCCAAGCGCCGTCGCAAGCGACTGCCGCGCTGGGCCGACCGGCTCATCACCATCGTCATCATCCTTATTGGCGTGGGCCTTATGACCTGGCCGTGGATCTTGGATCGGCTCGAGGCCTCGGGCGTGTTCAACCAGATCAGCACCGTGTCCAGCACCGTGGATGCGCTCTCCAAAGAGGAACGCGAGCGCATTCTGCTTCAGGCGCGCTCCTATAACGAGCAACTTGCCGGCGAGGCCACCGAGCTTCCCGCCGACCAGATCGAGCCCTACGCCCAGCAGCTCATCTTTGACCGCGACCCCATGATGAGCTGGGTCGAGATCCCCTCCATCGACGTGAGCATGCCCATCTACCACGGCACGAGCGAGGAAGTCCTTATGGCAGGCGTCGGCCACCTGGAGGGCACGAGCCTGCCGGTGGGCGGCACCTCGACGCATTGCGTGCTCACCGCGCACTCGGGCATGCGCAACCTGAGCATGTT
>OLNJ01001232.1_pt1 | contig 14455 bp, 16 predicted proteins | sample 1672191 | NCBI WGS metagenome assembly OLNJ01 (sample SAMEA3136657, study PRJEB25190) | human gut metagenome | biome: human gut; feature: human-associated habitat; material: faeces | place: Austria | collected 2013 | reverse complement strand
GCGGTCATGTGCGAGCAGGACGAGATATGGCAGGAGTCCAGGTACTTCTCGGAGGCGAGGATGAACGAGCTCTACGACGAGGGGTGCAGGCGCGGAATCGAAGGGCGGGTAGACTGGGCCCAGCTTGAGGCGGAGGCCAGGAAGATGATAGAGTCCGGCCTCGAGCTTGCGGACAGGGTCGAGACGGCATAGGATATCACCGTATTCCAGGTTCCCGGACGCCGGGCAGACTCGCTTCGGTTCGGGCGCTACACCAACTTTCTCGACACTACCCGCCGACGAGCCGCTGGCGAACCCGCGCCACGAGACATACTACCGCGAGCGCGTGGCCGGCAAGACGTAGAGGTATGCGATGTTTGCCGCATGGCCCGACCGCTCGCGCTGGAAGCCCGAGACGGTGGACAACAAGGCCTGCAAGCTCGAAGCCGAGCATGAGGTCAAGGCATGGATTGCCCGCTTCAAGAGGCCCGCAGCGGAGAAGGTCACCACGACGCGCGCCGAGGTGCTCGCGGGCATAAGTTATACCTTCCAGGCGGGCATAGCGCGCGTGCGCGGCACCGGGGACGGCAGGCAGCTGGACTACACTTCGGTCAACGCCGTCACGCAGCTGGGCAAGACCCTGCTCGACGTGCTGCCCAAAGAGGGGGAGGCGGCCGAGGCCGAGCGGTCCTTCTGCATGGACTCTGGGTCGACGAGTCGACGCTGTCAATCTACCACGCCGACGAGCGCATCGCCACGCACCGGTTGCTGCCGCCCAATATCAGGAATGTTACCGTCAATGGGAAATCGGCCAATTGGTTGTATTTAGATTAGCCCTAACGCAACTGCTACTCCAACGTTGACGAGGAGGGCGCATACGCCGTCCGCCTCGCCGAGCAGGAGGACGTGCTTGCTGAAGGCGGGCTCGTCTGGCATTCAAATACGTCAAGCTTACACCTTTCCGGTCAAATCTTGCTACAGCCCTGGTGAATCCAGACGCGAGGTTTTGTAAGGCCTCTATAAGGCGGAATCTGTAGAGGAGGGAGACTGTGTTATCGTGCGCTTCGACGATGATATGCTTGGAGAAAGGTTTTACGAGCTCTACCGCGTGCTCTTTTACCCTGGGCTTCACGAGAGGCCTGCGGCCAGAATGCGGGGTGTACGACGGGAGCAACGAGCCGTTCGCCGAGTGGGGCCCGACGACCTGAAGCCTCTCATAAATGAGACGGACATGAAGAGACGGGGGCTGATCTTTCGAGACTCTACGCGCGCGGACGCTTTACCGAAGGCAGAACCTCGAACGGATCCTCGTGAGCGATGAGCCCGCAATAGGTCCGTGCGCCAACGGCCCGGCCCCGCTCTACGTCACCGAGCCCGTCCACGATGGCGAGGCTGTGGACGAATTCGTCGACCCGAGGTTGGGGGCGAGGATAGGCGCGAAGACAGGAGAAATTCTCTGATGGATAGTGTGTTCAATGACCATGTATTCCCTAAATACAAGGATCAACAGGTCATAAAGCCTCAGATGGATGGATTCAATGACCCCACTTTGAGAAATTTCACGCTGCTGGACTCGTCTGCCTTGATGAAAGATGAGCTTAAAGCCGACAGGTTCGACGATGAATTCATTAGATCTTTCCTCAATGCCGCCAAGGAGCTTGCGGCCGCCGGGAGAAGAGCGACCGACAGGCCGGGCATGTATGTGTTCCTGGAGCATTCCTACGCGATTCCGGTGATGTTCCTCACAAGGCACTGTATTGAGCTTTCAATCAAGAGGGCGATAAAAAGATGTGGGGCTAAGCCTAAGAAGGACCACAACCTTACGAGCCTGTGGAACTCCTTGCTCTCAAGGTTTCCGAGGCAAAAGTGCCGTGAAGATAATAGAACCATCAAGAACATGGGTGCTTTTGTAAAAGCCATTGCCGACGTCGATGACAACGGCATCAGTCTTCGCTATCCGCAAGACAAATCAGGCAGACTGACGCAGGACAGGCCGCTATTCGTGAACGACGAGGCAGTTGTCTCGTATTTGGAGAAGTTCGTAGAGCAGCTTCAACTGATTAACTTCGACTATCTTGCCGTGAATGGTAAATAAGTGGTTGGAAACCGCTGTTTATTGTTTGTGAAAACCATTGGTTGGAATCATGGTTTCAGATCAAATCCCGCTACAGCCCTGGTGAATCCAGACGTGAGGTTTTGTAAGGTTTCCATAAGGTGGAATCTGTAGAGGAAGGAGACTGTGATATCGTGCGCCCCGACGATGATATGCCTGGAGAGGGGTTTTACGAGCTCTACCGTGTGCTCTTTTACCCCTGGCTTCACGAGAAGTCTGCAGCCAGAATGCGGGAAGTGCGACGGGAGCAGCGAGCCGTTTGCCAAGTGGGGCCCGAAGACTGGAATTCTCTCTTTAAGACGGTGGCGCTGGCGGAAGGGCTGACTAAATGATCACGGATGGCGTTGTGATTAGTTTCAACGGTCAAATCGATTTCGGCACGGTTGTTGCTCTCCTAGCTCTGGCACTCACTCTCCTCCAGTGGATTGTCTCGCTGATACGTGGCCGCCGGGAGGCCGCGCGGAGTCAGGCATCGGCCATCTGCGCCCGCGTGGTCAGGATGCCCGAGGGGGAGATGGCCACGGTTGGCGGGTGCAGGGTTCATTTCGCGCCCCAGTTCGGCCTAGAGGTGATGAATAATAGCAACGACGTCATTTACCAAGTTATCCTCACTGCCGTGCTCGTCCAAGGTGCTGGGCCTCAAGACGGAAGGGACGTCGAGGGGTGTGGCGGCAGAGTTCTACTCTCGTCCGTTGCTCCGGGCAAAACCGTGAGGCCCATCGGGTATCTCGATTGCTCGATGCATAAGACCTTCGGCTGCGAGGTGGCTTTCACCGATCGCTATGGACGCAGTTGGGTGCGGAAGAGTGACGGTCATTTGTGCAGGATTCGATTCAAAACGCCCGTCGATTATTATGGTCTGATGCTGCCTGTAGAGTGGATGGACTTCGATGAATGGTAATCGACATGCTCTGGTTTTGAACGAAAAGTCCCAGAGACGATCGATAACGATTCTTCTTTTATAATGCATGCGGCGCTACCATTAGCAGCGCCGCTTCTTCTATGTTTCGCTCGTAGGTCCATCTTGTGCCTAGCAATGACTCTAAAACCCGCATTTTTTGAGGTAGGGTTGCTATAATGTCAGACACTAGAACATCTGTTTGGAAAGGCGGTTATATGGCCAATAGCGCAGACTTTGAATCATTCTTGAAGGATATCAATCCCAGCAAGAGCACCATTGATGAAGCGAGTCGACTTCACCGAAATCTCAGGGACCATCTCAAGGCAAGTGAGACCTATGGGGCTGTATGCAAGGACACATATCTCTCTGGTTCATACGCCAAGCAGACCTTCATACGACCGAAGAAAGATTCTGACAGCTGCGATATTGACATCATCGTTGAGACAAACCACTCCATCAACGACTCCCCGTTTTGCGTTTTGCTCGAGCTCGAGGATGCGATACGTGAGCGCGAGTGCTACAAGAGCGTCAAAATGCAAACGCATTCCATCGGCATTGACATGGCGAACTTCCATCTTGATGTCGTCCCCTTGGTCAAAGATGAAAACGGTCTTCTCTACATCGGTTCCAAAGCTGATGGCGAATGGAGGCAGACGAATCCCAAAGAGCATCTCACTTGGTCGACTGAGATTAACAAAGAGTTCAACGGGGATTACAAACCTCTAGTGAAGATAATGAAGTGGTGGAGAAGGGAGAACTGCCTAAGTTTGGTGAAGTTCCCAAAGGGCATCACTCTTGAGAAGATGATCGCCGACAACCTCCCTGAAGCAGGGTTGTCGATCGAGGATTGCGTCATGCAGGTAATGGCAAACCTTGCAGTTGCATACGCCGATGAACTCGACTCGTACCAGGTGCCCTTCATTGAGGATCCAGCCATAGAGGGAAACAACCTTGCCGGAAAGTACTGCTATAACGATTTCGCCCAGTTCGTGGACAAACTCAACGAGCACCTCTCGCTTCTTGCGGACGAGGGAACCGGCAACAGCGTTTGGAAGCAAATATTTGGAAACAACTTCCCTTCGGGAGGCTCTACGTACGGAACCACGGTATCAGATAAGTCAATAAGCCAACAGCGCGCATTGTCTGTTCAGCACAGGCAGCCGTTAGGCTTCCCCATGCAGGCTCGTAAGCCAAATGCAACAATTACGGCAACGGTCAAATTGCCTTCAGGAGAAATACGAGCACTCGAAAACGACGGCGCGGCCATACCGAAGGGCTCCACTATCGTGTATAGAGTGAACTGTGGGCCGCTAAAAGACGGCAAGGTAATGTGGCAGGTCACGAATACCGGCGATGAAGCTATGAGGGTTTGCTGCAGGGGCGGTTTCGAGATCCCAAACATAGAAAAGACCTCCCGTCGCGAGGAGACAGCGTATACGGGAAAACACTATGTTCAATGTTTTGTAATTCGAAGGGGATATTGCGTCCGTTGGAGCAAACCATTCTTCATCAATGTTGAGTAGGTGGTCATCGATGGATATCAGCAACGTAATCTCTGGCATCCTTTCTGTCAAAGAAACCATATCTATCTTCCTCGAATTCTTCGGATTCCTGTCGCTCGCCGCATTCGCTATCGGAGCCTTCTCGCGTCTCGGTAAAGCCGCGTGGCGCTTCGGCCTTGCGCTGTACGGCAAGAAGATAATGATTGTTGCGAGTGACGAGGACTACTGCGACCTTGAAGAGGACCTTTCCGACTCTGGACTGATCAAGAGGAAGAACATACAGCGCGTTTCGGACAAACATATATCTAAGGTAAAGGATGCGCTCCTGCTGATAGTGGTCTACGGATATTTAGACAAAGATGGCTTTAGGCAGATTATCAACGGGAAGAGTTCTCGATGCGGCCTTATCGTCCACTGTCCGCCGGAAAAGGGTCGAATCGACGATGAGGAGATGAGGCTCCTTAGCAAAACCGCATTTACCGCGCTTTGCAATTTCCGAGGCAGGTTAGTGAACGACGTTCTGCTCATGATGCTATCCACTTCATTCAAAAAGAGCGACCTGAAATAGACTGATGTCGCAAGGTTTTTGGAGCCCCAAAAACTGCACTTTCCGCAAATAATTACCACGGAATCCCAATACCCAACATGGAATTAGCAAAGGAAAACTTTTTACAGGCTGTGGCGAGCTTGGAATGAGATAGATGAAGAGTGCGGGCATGAAGGAGCTTAGAAATAGCGACTTGCTCATGATGGTGAGCGCCCGCTTCTCGCCGGTGACGAGGTTGCTGTGTTTGTGCTTGCAGTAGATTCGGCGGTATCCTAGCGCCCCCTTGCAAAGACCGCGCCTCGCGGCGATGGTAAGTGAGGTGGTCGCGAGAGGTGTTCCCTCTACAATTTCTCCAATCCAATTGTACATAAGGGAGGTAGTGACCTTGGATATCTTCAACCTATCTCTTGCCACCGATACGCCAATTAAGACGAGGGAGAAAGATCTTATCGGAAGGGCCCCTTTCGCTGAGAGGCTGGCTGATATTCTGAAATCCGCAACTGGCCCTGAGTCACTTGTCATTGGTTTGTACGGGTCTTGGGGATCAGGCAAGACATCGGTTATAAACCTCGTCGAAAATGCGCTCTCCCGAAAAGATGATGACGGTAAAACAGGCGTCTCGGTCGTCCGCTTCGAGCCCTGGAATTACCTCACGGCCGAGCAGCTGCTCGCTCAGTTCCTTAAGGAAGTCGAGGGTTCGCTTGATAAAGATGCACATGGGCGGCGTAGGCTATGCGGCAGGCTGCGCGGTAAGCGCCCCGAGGTGCTCAATGCCTTTGCGGCATATTCTGAAGCCTTGTTGATGACCGCCGGAGCCGCTGCCAGATTGGCAGGCGTGCCGCTTGCAGACGTTGCTGTGCCTGCCTTCGGCAATCATTTGATGAACAGGTTGAGGAAATCAGCAGACAGGGCGGGAAGCGTTTCCGCGAAGAAACAGAGACTTGAGGAGGAGCTCTTCAAGTTCGATGGGCGGGTCGTAGTGATCATCGACGACATTGATCGGCTGCCGAACGATCAGGTGCGTATGGTGTTTCAGCTCGTCGCCTCTCTGGCGAAGCTTCCCAAGATAAACTACCTTCTTTCATTCGATGAGGAGGTGGTCACGCGAGCTTTGAGTGAGGTCCAGAAGTGCGACGGCTCCGAATACCTGGAGAAGGTAGTCCAGGTTCCTGTGCGCCTGCCGTCTATTTCATCGGGCGATTTGGAGCGGATGCTCCTCAATGACATCAACGCGATTTTCAAGGCGTTTGACTACAGGCGGGAGGACCTCGACGACAAGAGGTGGAACGGCGTTTGCCGGACGTTTCTGAACAATCGTTTCTTCACCATAAGGGAGGTTCGGCGGTTCACGAACGCGTTAAAGGCTAAGTTGAGCATCCTGCCGCGATTCTGCTGCTTCGAGGACGTCGTTGCCATAGCGGTACTGGAGCTCAAGGTGCCAAAACTCGTCGATTGGGTTCGCGTGCACAAGGACTTCCTTTGCGGCACGATCGGATCGTCGTTGTATATGAATATCAGGGATCCGAAAGACAACCTCGCCAATTTGAAGGAGCAGTTTTCTGGGATAGTCCCGAGCTCTGAGGACAAGTGGGCGGTCGAGGCCGTCTGTAGGCTCTTCCCGCGGGTGGCAAATGTAACTGGCATGAGTCATTGCGTCTCTTACTCGAGAGAGAGCTTGAACGCTATCTGGCGGGCCGATTCCTTCGATCTATACTTCCATTCGAACATGCCGGACGGATTCGATATTCATGAGGTGCAGGATGCGTTAAATGTGAGCGAGGGCGGAGTATTGCTCGAAGACCTGCAAAGGCACGCCGAAGCGGGAAGCATGATCGACTTTGTATCGGCTATGAGGGCCCGTGTATCGACATTGGAGGAAGACCGTGCCGAGGTCGTCACTAGGGCGTGCCTTTTGGCCTTGGGTCTGAGCGAGGAAAAGAGCTACGCCCCTTTGGCCTCGACTAGCGCCGACCTGGAACTCATCAGACTCATCGAGTTGCTGTTCAAACGGTTGGGGCCTGCTAAGTCTGGCGAGATTCTGCGAGCGTCGGTGGACGAGAGCGAGGGGAGAGTAATCTATCCGCTCGTGCCTTTCTTGATATATCAGCTGGACAGCATGAATGCCACGGAAAATAGCGATTGCAAGACGCTTTTGCCCGAAGGCAGTATTTTCGAGCTTTCTGATGCCGTTTGCGCCAAGGTAGGCGAGGACGCCGCCGCGAGAAACCTGTTCCTAGATGATGAGTATCATTATGCGCTGATCTTGCTCAAGAAGCGTAAACCCAATGAATTTATGGCTTATGCGAAAAGGGTTGCCAATGCTGACGGGGCGGGGTGCGCGTCTTTTCTTTCGTTCGGGACGGGTCGCTACACATCGCTGGACAGCGGCGAAGTAACGAGCTTCTTATTCGATAAGACTGGTGTCGCAGAGGTGGTCGAGCTCGCAAAGATCGACGGTCTTCTTACTGCGGCGCGCGCAGACGGCAGCTTTTTCGAGTTGCCGGAAGACTGCCAGCTGGTTGCGGCAGCTTTCTGCGTTGCGAATGAAGATGATGCTAGGAACGAGGTCTCTGCTGAAGAAGCCGGTAGGTTCCTCGCGCGTTGGAGGCGAAATACCAGGAGGGCGTGATTCTTCCTTTCACCGATTGGCAAATCGATTTACACCTAATTGTGAACATTGCCCACGCGATTTTTCTTTGCCCCCGCATTGATCTCGCTAGACTAATACTTGCTGCTACCAGGGCATTTTCTGGTGCACATTCTATTGGCTCCTTCGAAGATCGGAGCGGGTATGTTTGCTGCCGAGTCCCACGCCAGCCGTCATCACATTGCGATCGCTGCCATGGCCTGCCTATGCGTTTTGCTGGGCGGGCCCTCTTATGCCGCGGGCGCGGAGAGCCTGTTCATCGCGGGCGCGTCGTACTGCGAGCCGGGCGTGTCGGGCCCCGGTTGGGCCTGGACCGATGCCGGCCATCTGGAGCCTGACGGCTACGCGGGCGACGCCATCGGCGCAGACGGCGACCTGGTCGTGACGCTTGTGGGGCGCAACTCGGTAACGGAGTCGCATGCGCCCGATGCGGACATTGCGCAGTGCGGCATGGAGGTGTGGGGCGACCTGACGCTCCGCGGCACCGGGTCCCTGGCGGCATCGGGCTCGCAGTGCGCGGTCCACGTCTCGCGGGCGCTCGCGGTGGACGGCTGCGCCGTCGATGCCCGGGCGGACGGGGCCGATATCACGGACGAGGCGGTCGCCGGCGTGATCGCAGGCGACATGGCCGTTCGCGGCGGCGGACGCGTCGTTGCCTCGGGCGCCGGGTCCGGGACGGGCGTGCGCGCTTACGGCGTGTATCTGCAGGACTTAAGCCTTGGTGATGGCTCGGCCGGCTGTCGGCTTTCCGTCGACGCCTCGTGGCTTGATGCGGCCGGTGCCGACGGCGGCGTTGCGCGCACGGGCGGGTCGCTTGTGTCCGCACGGTTTGTGACGCCTGCTGACGGAGTCTTTGGTGCTGGTGGCGTGGTGGATGCTGCAGGGGTCGTGGCAGCGCACGTGGTGATTGAGCCCGATGTGGCCACGCCGCCGGCGGAGGAGACCGATGGGGTCGTTGTGCCTGGCGATAGCGTGGATAAGTCTCCCATCGATGCTAACCCCGCTGCCGGAGAGCCCACCACGGGGTCCACGGAAAATCCCGCGCTGAAACCCGCGGCCACGACAACCAAGACCACGGTCGCCAAGACGGTCAAGCCCAAGCCTGCCACCGCAACAACTGTGGCACTCCCCAAGACCGGCGACAACAACTGGATAGCCGCTTCTTTGGCGCTTTCGCTGCTTGGGACAGTGCTCATGGCCGCCGCATGTCGGTGCTGAAGCACCCATTTCGATAGACTATGTAGAAGGCCATATTCTTAACGACGCATTAGTAGATTAATTTATTACGACAATTGCTCAGGATTTAGCTAACATGTACCACGAATCGGATCATACAGTTGACGCTGCCAAGAAAGAATTAAACGCCGGCCTTCTTGAGCTGCTTGAGCGTTGCAGCTATCTATACAACGAGGCATTTTATGCCAACACGAAACTAGCAATCCTTCGCGAACTGTCTAAAGCATCTTCCGACTATGAGAATGATGTAATTTGCGCTGGCTGCTTCTTCAGCTTTACACAACTTGCATTAACCGAATCCTGTTTCATGAATTGCGCACGGTTATTTGATGCCAAAAGCGACGTCAGTATTGGGAACTTGATAGAAGACGTCAAGTCTCATTCTGCTGAAATCGACGCACTTGCAATCTCTATATTCAGTGATCGACCAAACTTTGACAGGCTTAATCCAATCGTTCACCCATTGGCAGAGGACGAGGAGCGTTTTTACCCCAAAGAAGTTGAGTCTCAACGCTCATATGAAAAACTGTTCGGAGATCATTACGAAATGGTTACCGTGTGTATAACCACTCATGACCTTTCCAATTTGTGGAAAAAACGACTCAACGGTCTCAGTAAACTAACAGACATGCTTCGCGATCAGCGAAATAAAGTTTTCGCCCATAGCGACATAGAAGCACTGAATTATGATGAGCTTGTTAGGCGACTTCCTTTAACTTTCAGCGAAATTCAAAAACTAATCGACTTCGCACTCGATCTAACAATCGAATTATTCGCCAAAATTACTGGTATTGAAAAAGATCGATTGCCCAAGAACTACAACGATATACAAGGCCTCCTAAAATATGCGGAGGTTGGCATGGAGGCTGTTGAGCAGCATTTGGTTAATCTAAAGGATTCAAGCGCCTGCAAGTAGTTAAGCATGCGGGCGCTTGAATCTGAAGACGATCCTTGACATAAAGTCCGACTTTCGCACAATGACGGTTTTCCATGCCAAAAAGACACTGAAGTGTGAGGTGGTTCAAATCTCAGTAATACAAATAATCAGCAGTTCAGGTCTTATGGGAATAATTCAATTCGCATCACGTTGCATCTAAGCGGCTGATTATACTTGGATATAAACACTAAGGTGGCAGCAATGCTTTGGAGCTATGTTCAGCTAGATGACGGCACTCAGTTTGCCTACTCAGAAACACGAGACGACGGGACCGTTCGCGTAGCCGTCGAGCGCCCGGTTGATTTTGGTTTTGACCATGCAGAATGCTTTCTACCTGCGGTCAAATGGTTTAACGTCGAAGGATTTTCTACTGACGATCTGGATTTTTTGACCGAGTTCGTTAGATCAAACGCTCCGTTTATCTTCGAGCTTGCAGAACGGCAAAAAGCTGGACCGGCGGTGGCATAATGCCTCGAATTCTTGTTTTTGGACAGTATGTTCTGTTCTTTTGGATTGCGGAAAACGGAGAACCCGTTCACGTCCATGTAGGGGTAAAGGGGGCGGCTGCTAATTCGACTAAGTTTTGGCTCACTAGAAATGGCGGATGCACACTTGCGAACAACGAGAGCAAGATTCCGGCTAAGGATCTCAGGGATCTTTTAAAACTAATCACCATGAACCATCGATACATTTGCGACAAGTGGCGCGAAACCTTTGGTGATGATTCCATGACATTCTATTGCTAAACCGCAATTGAACCATGATTACGCTTGTCGACATATCCGCTGTCGGCTCTCGCGTGTTACCTCGCCACGACGTCCGCGAGGCGTATCTATTTAAAGGAGGCGGACATGCCTTGGAACTACGTTCAAGTTGATGACGATGCTGATTGTGCTGGCCAGGAAGATCCTTCAATTGCGCACGAGGCAGATTCCGCTTCGCCTATTTCACTTGACGGCATTATGTCAATTGACCATGCAGTTGAGTCAACCATAGCGTCCATGCCCAACGCGCTCAGGCTTTTGGAAAACTCATGATTGCCGATGTCGACGGGCGGGCGATTCCTGTTGCGCCGCTAGTGCTCGATGACGCTGGGTCGCTCGAGGCCATGGCCGGCGCCGTCATGCGCCTTCACAGTACGCTGCTAACAATCGGACGCTGCTATACGACCGACGCTACGGACGAAAGAGCCGCGCGCGAACTTGGGCGCGTCGAGTCCGTGCTTGCGGGCGCGTTCTGCACGATATTCGGCCAATCGCCAGCCGATCGTTTCACGGACATCTTTGACCAGGTCGCCTACGTCGCCGAGCACATGGTCAAGGACCACATCTTCGAGGACGGCAACAAGCGAACCAGCCTTGTCTTTGCGTTGTCCGTCCTAAGGTTCGCCGGCACTCCGGTCGTGCTGTCCGACAGCCCCGAACCCAAAGACAACCAGTACTACGCCTGGATCCAGGACCTCGTTGCTAGACGCCGCACGCTCGACGATCTAGCCAACGAGCTGAGGTGCCATTGCATCGTGATCTCCGACGACGCTTCGCACGTATAGAATCAAAGCATCCGCTTGCCAGCTATGAAATGGATTGGACGCCACATGGAGATCCCCAACACCCTGTGCAGCAATGTATACGACTTCGCGTTTTGCCCCGAGCCCTGCTACGATCGCTTGGTCGATCTCGCCGACCCCGAGGACTGGGGTCCCAGCAACCGCATCCTCAAAAACTACCTGTCGTTTTCGTTTAGCCGCACGGTGTTTTTGACCGAGCGCGACGTAGACCAGACCGCGCCGTCCAACCTGCCGCTAGTGTTCGACGACGACCGCTGCCTGTTCAACACCGGCCTGTATACGCGCCGCTACGAGACCATCTATGGCCTGTTTGAACCCAACACCAAGCCCGACGCGCGCCAGCGCTGGTTTTTGAAGGGCTTCTTTAAGGAGAGCGACCCCATGCTGGTCTCATTTGAGTACCTGCCGTGCCGCGTGCGCTTTGCCGAGGACCCCTCCGAGCTGGTCTTTGACTACCGTCTGCCCATCCGTTCCAACATCGACCACATTCTGGGCAACGAGGAAAACCTTACGCGCATTCCCGCTAGCCTGATGGGGGAGGGCAACTCGCTGCTGCTGCGCCGTGCCTTTGAGGGAGCCGTCGTCGAGGCCGCCCGCCGCGCCGCAGCCAACTATACGCTCGCGGTGCCGCAGTTCTACGGTGGCCGGATCCAGCTACTCCTACCGCTGTGCCTGACCGGCGACAAGCCCGAGCTGGCGCTGACCATCCAACGCGAGGACGGTTTCTACGCCGCGCGCACCTGCCTCACGCTCGACATGGCCTACAACAACGCGCGACTTATCTGCCGACCCGAAACCTCGTGGATCAAGCGATAAAGGGTGGTTTAGCTGGTGGTTTGTCGGCTGCCCTGATTGCTGTGGCGCGGTTTGCGCCCGCGAATTTAAAATCGGAAGCAAAAAGTTCTTGGTAAACCACGCACGGCTATGTTAGTATCTCTTTTGCCGAAAGGCGACGGGCGATTGGCTCAGGGGTAGAGCATATCCTTCACACGGATGGGGTCACAAGTTCGAATCTTGTATCGCCCACCATCTAAATTACAGGTCAGAGGTGTTAAGCCTCTGGCCTTTTTCTTTTTGACACCAAGCTTGACACCAAATCTGACACCATAATCGAATCGAAATTTTTAAACGCGTTTCTAGCTGATCTCTCCTGAACTGACGTCATCGCGCGTTTTGCATAAAGCTCATGCGCTCTTTCATTGAATTTGCCATGGGATTCACGTACAAATGTGGAGATAGGGACCACGGCCCCAGAACGCCTGCCAGCAGATTTGTGCCACACGGCGATCTTTAGGCGAAATGCGTCAAGCTATTTGTCGGCATTTGGTCAGCTTCCGGTACTTACCGGCATGATGCCGCCATTGATAATCGGTCTACCTGCAAACATAACGGCACGCAGCCAAAGCTAGGGGAGGCCCATATGGACGAGATCGTCTGCGCAAACACCGCATTCCGCTACTGGCGCTGCCCGCCCCAAGTGCGCAACCTCTACCCGCGACTGCCAAGCCCAGAAGACGGCTGGCGAGCCCTAGCCCAAGCCCCTTTCGTAACCGATATCCTCAAGACCCCGGTTATTACCACAACAGTGCCCGGTGGCGCTAACTACCATTCGGGATTACGGACAACAATCCGCTGTGATGATGCTTCGGGGGTGGATAGCACGCTGGAAACCGCGATGAGCTTTAGGGTTACCAATCCACTTGCGACGCTATTTACCATGGCGCGCTTTGTATCTCCAACCGATCTTGTCCTTGCCATGTACGAATTTTGCGGATGGTTCTCAGTCTTTGAGCCCACCGCAGCAGCAGAGGCGGAACTAGACACAGCCAATGACGCCGCCGAGAATGCAACCACCGAATCCATCTTTGACCTCGATGAAAGCCAAGACGAACCACAATGGAAACGCGTTTATGCGCGTATAAAATCAAAGAAAAGGTAAATACAAAGGGGCCCAACGGACAAAAGAAACCGAAGGAGGTCACAAGGCCAAAGGGCACTTCGCTCTGGATGAGGAAGCCGCTCATCGAATTACACGAGCTTCATGAGCACGCCAGAAGGATGAAAAGCCGCAAGTGGGGTGCGAAGTTTTACAACGCTGCACAGATGGTGACGGGTGTAGCAGCTTCTCCGCTTGAAGTTGCAGGAATTTTATTGCTATCGCTTCCTCGCTCGCGCGGCGGTGCCAGATTCGAAACGTTTATGTTAACGACCTTACGCCGCTTACCGCATCGGCGCAGAGCATTGCAGGGCAAAAAGTCTGCTACGGGGATATCGTGATCGCAAATCCAACCATAATGAAAGCAGGCATCGTGGAGATTCAGGGAGAGGTTATCCACGGATCAGGCGCCGTGCTCGACCACGATGCCAAACGCATGACGGCGCTGCAAAGTATGGGGTATGACGTCTTTCTGGTTACGCACGACATGCTTAACGATGCCGAGCAGCTTGATGCGATCGTGCGAAGTCTTTGCTCGCGCTTGGAATTGCGCTATAGGTGTAAAACTAAGGCGCAAAAGACGACGGAAATGGAGTTACGAGCCAACGTACTGTGCAACTGGCTGGAAATCGGTCGTTAGACGGGTGCCTTGCTCACTTCCGGGCGCCCTCGTTCGGCTGCCTGCGATGCCGCCGCCACGAAACCGGCCCATCTACTACATTTAAGCCCGACCCCTCGACCATACCCCGTATTTCGCGAAAACCGCAGGCCGTCTACCTGCGGTTTTATTTTTGCCCGAGACGCCATGGTCGGGGGATGCCGGCCGAACGTAGTAGATGGGCCGGTTTCGTGGCGGGAGGCCCCGGGGGCGGCCGGGGGGGAGCCTGATGGGAGGGCGGCGGCAGCGCCGCCCTCCCGCGGGGCGCGCCCCGCGGGCTTAGCCGGGCATCGCGGGCCCATCGCTCTCGAGTCCGTCCCACATCCGTGCCGCCGCCCCAGGAAAGTTTTTCCAAAATTGTCCTTGCATCGGCAGGGGAGTTCCCGTATAGTACTTCTTCGCACGGGGGCGTAGCTCAGCTGGGAGAGCGCT
>OLNJ01001223.1_pt1 | contig 14560 bp, 13 predicted proteins | sample 1672191 | NCBI WGS metagenome assembly OLNJ01 (sample SAMEA3136657, study PRJEB25190) | human gut metagenome | biome: human gut; feature: human-associated habitat; material: faeces | place: Austria | collected 2013 | reverse complement strand
ATAAAAGTACTATAGTTATAAATAACATAAGTGAAATTACTGTCATTGATACAAAATTAGTATTTACTTTACTACTTATTTGCCTTGTAACAAAAATATTTAACTTTTTAAGATATATATTCTTACTTCTTTGAATTATTGATAATAAAAATCCTGAAATTCCATAGAAAAATCCTGCTGTTCCTATTACACCTAATACTATTGAAAGCTTAAATCCTAGCTTTTCCATATTTAGTCCACTTTTACTTACTAAATAATATGCTGTAAATAAAATTATCATAGATATGATAAATATAATTGATGAAACTATCGGATTTTTTATTTTAATATCTTCACTTTTTCTTGCTGCAGTTAACATATCAATTAATTTATATTTTGATATAATTCTCGTATTAAATATCATTAAAACACCAAATATTAAAGCAAAATATAATACTGTTTTTAAAATAGCACTACCTGATACTACAAATTTAAATTCAGACATTCCAACTTCAAATAATTTAGCTGTAAACAATGATAGACCTTGTGATACACCTAATCCTAATAATAAACCTGATAAAAGAGATAATACTCCTACTATTAAAGTTTCACTTAATAATATCTTTGATATTTTTCTCTTACTCATTCCAAGTGTCATATAAATTCCAAGTTCTTTTTTTCTTTTCTTTATTAAGAAATTATTTGCATATAGAATTAATCCACCTAAAACAAATGATACAAATACTGAAACATATGATATTAAAGTCGTTATAAGTGCTATATATTCTGCTTGATTTTTATTAATATCTAATAATGCTTTTTGTGATTCTATAGAGTTAAAGCTATAAAATATACATACAGCAAAAGATATTGTTAAAAAGTATATTGCATAATCCTTAAAACTTCTTTTTACATTATTTATAGCTATCTTAGAATACATTCTCAACATCACCTCCAAGCAGAGTTACAACTTCAATTATTCTATTAAAGAATTCTTTTCTTGAATCGTTTCCTCTTACTAACTCATTAAAAACTTTTCCATCTTTTATAAATAGAATTCTATGAGCATAACTTGCTGTAAAAGCATCATGAGTAACCATAAGTATTGTAGCATCTAAATCTTTATTTAATTTTTCGAAAGAATCTAATAATAATCTTGATGACTTAGAATCTAGTGCTCCTGTTGGTTCATCTGCTAAGATTAATGATGGGTCAGTTACAATTGCTCTAGCAGATGCAACTCTTTGCTTTTGTCCTCCTGACATTTGATATGGATATTTATTTAATACTTCCTCTATTCCAAGATTTTTTGAAACATTTTTTATTTTTTCATCTATTAAACTCGGCTTAACTCCTTGTATAGTCAATGCTAAAGCTATATTTTCATATGCAGTTAATGTATCTAAAAGATTAAAGTCTTGAAATATAAACCCTAATTCATCTTTTCTAAAATTTTCTAATTGCTTTGATTTCATCTTAGTTATATCTTTATCATTTATTATTATATTACCTGTAGTTACTGTATCTATAGTTGAAATACAATTAAGCAGTGTTGTCTTTCCAGATCCTGATGGACCCATTATTCCAACAAATTCCCCTTTATCAACTCTAAAGCTAATATTATCTATAGCCTTTGTTATATTATCTTTATTTCCATAATACTTTTCTACTTTCTCTACTTTTAATATGTTCCTCACTCTTCCTACCTCCAAAATTTATAATAAATTTAACTTCTTGCATTTTTCTTTTTATATTTAAATTCTTTAATATTGCTTTCAACATAATTTATTCTATACTAAAATATCATAGCCACATATTGATTAAGCTTTCATATAAGTTACAAATTTGTAAGATAAAATCCTTAATCAATATTGCACATACTTGTATATGAGATATATGAAAATATATCTATGTGGTTATTTTCAAATATAAAAATAACCACAGCATATAGTATTAGTAATTATTTTTCTAATATCATATACTATGGTTATCATATTTTTAGTTTTTATAATCTTATTTACTACAATATATAAATACTCTTAACTAAGCTTAAAAATCAGTAAATCTTCCTTTTGGAAATACTATATTAACCTTTGTTCCTTCATTTACTTTAGAAGTTATAGTTATTCCAAGTCCTAATTTTCTACAAAGCTTTTTACAAAGATAAAGACCTATACCTGTAGATTTACCAAATCGCCTTCCATTCTCTCCAGTAAATCCTTTTTCAAAAACTCTATCTATATCTTTACCACTTATACCTACACCATTATCTTTTATAGTTAGTACTATATTATTTTCATATTCTTCAGAATAGATTTCTAATACTCCTTTATTAGCTTCAGAAAATTTAATAGCATTTACTATTACCTGATTTATTATAAATTCAATCCATTTTGCATCACTAAATATCTTTCCACTTACTTCTTTTAGCTCTAATTTAATCTTTTTATTTATAAAATCTCTAGAATTTGATTTAATAGATTTCATTACTACTGCTCTTAAATCAAATTCTTTAATTATGTAATCTTTGCTTACATCACTACTTCGAGCATAATATAAAACTTGATCAATATAATTTTCTACTTTTCTAATTTCATAATTAACTCTTTCGCTTAATTTACTATCATCATTCTCTAGAATTAACTTAGTTGATGCTATAGGTGTCTTTATTTCATGAACCCATGTTTCAATATACTCTCTATATTCTAACTGTTCATCTTTAAAATATTTTACTCGTTCATTCATATCTTTACTAACAGTTTTCAAAATATTATTTAATATCTTTCCTTCGATAAAATTAGCTTCATCTATAACCTCTGGTAATAAATACTTTTTATCTAAATTCTCTAATACATTATTTATACTATCAAAATACCTTCTACTCTTAATTAATTCTATTACTATATAAGATACTAATGGTAAAAACCAAATTGAAAATACTATTATTATTATACTTTTAGGCACATTAGCTATATACATAAAAATTGCAACAATAAAAAATAAAACTAAATTTATTATTAGAAAAGGTATCCTTTCTTTTATATATTCTACAATATTCATACCATTATATAACCTAACCCTCTTCTTGTTTCAATTATGTTAGATAATCCAATCTCCTCTAGCTTCTTTCTAATTCGTGTAACATTTACTGATAAAGTATTATCATCAATAAACATCTCACAATTCCAAAGATAATTTATAAGAGATTCCCTTGATACAATTTTTCCTCTATTCTTTATTAAATATGATAGAATTTTCAATTCATTTTTAGTTAATTCAATAACTTTATCATTATAAACTATAGTTCCATTAGATAAGTTCAACTTCATATCTCCATACTCCAATACATCTTGAACCGTGGAATTTCTGTATACTCTCTTTAATATAGATTCAATTCTTGCCAATAATATTTGTGTATTATAAGGTTTAGTTATAAAATCATCAGCCCCTAAGTTCATACTCATAAGCTCATCAACATCACTATCTCTACTAGTGACTATAATTATAGGAACCTCTGAAAATTTTCGTATCTCTCTACATATATAATACCCATCAAATATAGGTAAGTTTATATCTAATAATATTAAGTTTGGATTTTTACTTTTTACGTAATCAATAATATTAGAAAAGTCATCTGGAACTAATACCTCATACCCATACCTAGTTAAAAATACTTTCAACTCTTCCCTAATAGTTACTTCATCTTCTATAATCATAATTTTGGACATTTCGTTACTCCTTTAATGAAACACTTTCAGTTAAGTTCGCCATCAAAATCATAGATTTTGGGTCACTTAATGAAACACTCTACTCACTGACGTTCGTAGGTGTATACTCTGTATAACTTCAAGTTACCAAATTACAAATTTGGACTTTCAGTTGACTTCGACCATCAAAATCATAGATTTTGGGTCTTACTTATATTTTACAACAAAATCTTATAAAATATCTTAAGTTAATCTTAATATTAATTTAAAGTATTTTAATATTCTATATTTAATACAAATTAAAACACCTACTTATATAGCAGGTGTTTACTTGTCTATCTATATTAAATTATATAATAGCATATATATCTGAAAATTCTATCATACATTTTTCAAAAATTGTTTGGTTACAAATATTAAATTTAAGTTGCTCACTCTTAACTACTCTTTTTGCTGGTAGTGTAATTATAAAATTTGAACCTTTTCCTAGTTCACTTTGTACATTAATAGTTCCATTGTGCATTTCTACTACTGACTTTACTAATGCCAGACCTAATCCACTTCCCTCTTGTTTCCTTGATAAGCTTTTATCCTCTTGTCCAAATCTCTCAAAAATATTATTAATATTCTCTGGTGATATTCCAATTCCATTATCTTTTACAGAAATCTCAACACTATCTTCATAAGAGTTTATATTAACAAAGATTTCACCATTATCATTACCATATTTCACTGCATTAGATAGTAAATTAAGTATAACTTTTTCTATTTTTTCTTGATCACAGGCAACTATTCTTTCTTCTACGTTTGTATCAAAAATAATTTCACCACTGAAATTCCCCATGCAATCACAAGCTGTTAATACTACATCTTCAACTATAGATACAATATCTTTATTTTCTAAATTTATTTTATATTCTCCAGTATCTATTTTAGTCATATCAATAAGATTATCAGTTAATCTCAATAACCTATAAGAATTATTCTCAATCATTTCGATATAATTTTTAATCTTCTCTCCACTTATCTCTTTAATATCTCGCTCTTTTATATGGCTTCCTATTAATTGAGTAGTAGATAAAAGAACATTTAGTGGAGTTTTAAATTCATGAGAAATATTATTAAAAAATTCATTTCTAATCTTTTCTACTTCAATCTCTTTCTCAAGTTCTCTTCTTTTTTCTTCTATCTTCTTAATATCTGTAATATCATGTGCCACTCCAAAAACATATTTAACATCCCCATCTTTATCTACTGCCACATCCTTAGCTACAAAAAACAGGGCTAATTTATTTTTTATTCTAAGCTCCTCTTGCTCAATAATATTACACTTTTCTTTTATTAGTTTTCTATCTTCCTCTTCTATAACAGATGAGTCTTCTTTACAAAGAAAATCTCTATCTCTCTTTCCTATTATTTCATCTTTACTTAGTTTCATAAAATCACAATATGCTCTATTCACATAAATATATTTACCTTCTAAATCTCTCATCCATACCAATAGCGGAATATTTTCTAATATCTTTTCTAAATCAGCCTTAGTATATAATTCTTTTTCTTTTAAAACTAAAATTTTTGCACTATTTCCTTTCCATATTGCATTGTTTACTTTATATGTAAATTGAACTGGAGTATTTTCTTTGTTATAAATAATTACTTCTCCATCACTATCGAAATTATTAATCCCTTGTATAATATTAATCAAATTCTTTTTTTGTATATCATTCAAATTATAGCCCAATATATTTAACAAACTCTTATTACAGAATTTTATTATATTTTTTTCATCTAGAACCATTATGCATTCATCAATACAATTAAAAACAGATTCCATCTTTCATCCCCCGTATCCCATAAATACTACTCATTTATTTTATCATAAGCAAATTTTTTATACAAATATTATATTTAGAGTATTTTTTTCCCTTTTCGACATTCTATTCTTTTTTCATTTCGACATTAATTTACAAATATTAATTTAAACATAAACCCCTTCTGCATTTACAGAAGGGGCTTACATATTAAAATTTCCTATAAATAATCTTATTTACATTTTTTCTTTATTTGATAATTTTATTATAGTATCATTAATTCTTTTCTCAAATGTTTCTTTTTTCTTAGCAGAATTTATCCACGTAACATATTTTTTCTTTTGAGAATATGATAAATCATTATAAAAATCATATGCCTCTTTATTATCATTAAATCTCAATTTTAACTCTTCTGGAATTTCTATAATACGCTCTTCAACATCTCTTTCTACTATTACTTTAACAGTATCTCCATAAGTTTTTCCTATTTTATTGCGTATATCCTTAGTAAGTCCTATCATATAACAAGGTAATCCCATCTTAACAATAGAACCTCTATACTCAATTCCATCAAATGAAGCTTTAACTTTTATTCTTTTTGCTCCAAACTCCTTTTCCACATCAAATGGTATCTCTATATATGATGCATCTTTTCCATCTACCTTCTTTATCTCTGCTTCAAACTTATACTCTTTCACAGCTTTAACTCTTCTCCTGTACTCTGATTGATATTTACGTTAATTAACCTTTTAACATGTATTTTATCTAAATCTACCTTTGGTTGAACACTTGGATTGAGTGGATATCTACCTTCTTGATTTTTTAATGCTGTATAAAATCCATTCTTAACCCCACCACCGGTAACATACACAATTATATCATTAAATCCATTAGTTTTTGAATTACTTATTATTATTGGCATATTAACACTCGTAGTCTTAGATATAAAACTATAATTTCCATTCTCTTCAGTAAATACTAATAAAGTATCTCCACAGCTATTGCTAAAGTCTGGTCCCCATATATAAACTAATACTTCATTATTAGTTCCTCCATTTATATCTTCATAAAATGTCATATATCTATTACCTTCAGTTGTTACCTTAACATTACTAATTATTGCTTTTTCAAGTTCAATATTATTCTTAACATTTTCAGCACTTGTATATGAAGTAATTATAAAAGTTAAAATTAAAACAAAAATTGTACTAATAAGTATCTTTTTCATAAAAAAAACTCCTTATAACTATAATAATTATTCTTATTATTTGTTATAAAAAGATTTTTAATACATATTTTTTACCTTTTTTTAGAGTTTTTATAAAAACTATCCATAATTTTTATGTATGTTTTTATATCTTCTTTATCAATACCATCAGTAATAATATCAATAAATTCTCTTTGCATCTTTAATAATATATCAAGTAATGGTTCTGATTTTTCTGTAAGAAGAAGATGTTGACATCTTCTATCTTCTTTATCTATCTCGATTGTTATTAATTCTTTATCTAATAAAGGTTCCACAGCCTTAGATACATATGCTTTTGAAAATCCTCTAAGTTTAACTATATCCTTTGCAGTATTAAATTCTGGGTTATTTTTTATAAAAAGTAAAATATCTGCTTCTGGTTTTGTTAAATTACATTCCTTTGCAGCTTTAGAAGAAAGGTCATAATATAAATCACCAATATGTTTCATATTATATAAAATATTAGAAATTTTAAAATTTGTATCCATTTTTCCTCCAAGATAGTTGAATTATAAACTGTTTCCTTGTAAACTATATTATAATTAATATAAATCATTGTCAATTTTATTTTAAAATAAAGAAGGAGACTGATATTATGCAACATAATCAAACAGAAGAACTAGGAACCTGTAGTGTTGGAAAATTACTTTTTAAATTAGCAGTACCTGCAATTGCAGCACAAATTATTAACTTACTTTATAACTTAGTTGACCGTATGTATATTGGTCATATTGCTAATGTGGGCAAGCTAGCTTTAACAGGTGTTGGTGTTTGCTTACCTTTAATAATGATTATTTCTGCTTTTGCAGCACTTGTTAGTATGGGTGGCGCTCCAAGAGCATCTATATTTCTTGGAAAAGGTGAAAAAGACACTGCTGAGAAGACTTTAGGTAACTCTTTTACCTTACTTGTAATTATATCTATTACACTTACAATAATATTTTTATTCTTCGCTGAAGATTTACTTTTATTATTTGGTGCAAGTGAAAATACAATAACTTATGCAACAAGCTATATGAAAATATATAGTTTAGGTACTATATTTGTTCAATTAACGCTTGGTCTTAATGCCTTTATAAGTGCACAAGGCTTTGCAAAAACAAGTATGCTTACTGTTTTAATTGGTGCAATAACAAATATTATCCTAGATCCTATTTTTATTTTCGGATTTAATATGGGGGTAGCTGGTGCCGCTCTTGCAACTATAATTTCACAATCTTTATCAATGATTTGGATTTTATTCTTCTTAACAGGAAAGAAGACTACCTTAAAGATACGTAAAAAACATTTACGTCTATCAAAAGAAATTATTCTTCCATCAATAGCACTTGGACTTGCTCCATTTATTATGCAAGCTACTGAAAGTTTAATCGCAGTTTGTTTTAATTCTTCACTATTAAAATATGGTGGTGATATCGCTGTTGGTGCAATGACAATACTTACAAGTGTTATGCAATTTTCTATGCTTCCACTAACAGGATTAACTCAAGGTGGACAACCAATTATTAGTTATAATTTTGGTGCTAAGAATGCTGATCGTGTAAAGAAGGCCTTTAAGCTTTTACTTATTTCATGTTTAACTTACTCTACTGTGCTTTGGGCTTCTGCAATGATTTTCCCTCAAGCATTTATATTAATATTTAATAACGACCCTGAGCTTGTAGATTTTGCAAGTCGAGCACTTAGAATATATATGGCTGTATCTTGTATTTTCGGTATTCAGATTGCATGCCAACAAACATTTATTGCTCTAGGTAATGCAAAAGCATCTTTATTCTTAGCATTGCTTAGAAAAATAATTTTATTAATACCTTTAATTTATATTATGCCAATGTTTATGGAAGATAAAACAACAGCTGTATTTACTGCTGAACCTGTTGCAGATATCTTAGCAGTTACAACTACAGCAATATTATTTATAATTCAATTTAAGAAAGCAATGAAAGAAATTTCTACACCTTTAGATGATAAAAATTCTATAAATGCTTAAGAATTCGTAAAATTTATAATAAATATTTCTAAATCTAAGACATATATTTAATATTAATAATCTTAGTTTAGGAGTCTTAATTATGAATATTTCAAATAAAATAAGTAATTTAGAAAAACTTATAGGAAACACTCCATTAGTTGAAATTTCTTTTACTTATAAAGGAAAACCTCTTAAGGTATATTCTAAAATTGAACACTACAACTTAACTGGAAGCATTAAAGATAGAATCGCAATATATATGATAAAAAAAGCATATTCAGATAAGAGATTAAAAGAAAATGATATTATTGTAGAAGCTACTAGTGGGAATACTGGTATATCTTTTGCAGCTATAGGTGCTTATTTAGGACATGAAGTGCATATTTATATGCCTGACTGGCTTAGTACAGAAAGGATGAAGCTATTAGAAAGCTATAATGCAAAACTTCACTTAGTATCAAAAGAAGATGGTGGATTCCTAAAATGTGTATCCTTAGCAGAGGAATGTTCTAAAAATTGTTCTGATATATTTTTACCTGGACAATTTTCTAACGTAGATAATACTTATGCTCATTATTACTCTACAGGTCCTGAAATATATCATGCATTAAAAAAGCATGGTCTAAAAGCTGATTTATTTATTGCTGGTGTAGGAACTGGTGGAACAGTAATGGGTATAGGTAAATATTTAAAAGAAAGAAATCGGAATTTAAAAATTTATCCTCTTGAACCATCTAACTCTCCAACTTTATCAAAAGGAAAACATACATCTAGCAAGCATCGTATCCAAGGAATTTCAGATGAGTTTATACCTGCGATTTTAGATTTATCGAAATTAAATGATGTAATTAGCGTAGATGATGGTGATTCAATAATCATGTCTCAAATGATATGTAAAAAATTCGGTTTAGGTGTTGGAATATCTTCTGGTGCTAACTTTATAGGTGCAATAAAAGCCCTTGAATTAAATAATTTCAAAGGCAATATAGTTACTGTATTTGCAGATGATAATAAAAAATATTTATCGACAGACCTTATGAATGTTGAGTCTATAAAAGAAGGTTTTATATCTTCTGATGTAGAACTTCTAGACCTAAAAGTTCTATAACACAAACATATAAATTTCAACTTTTTTATAGCTAAGTAAGGATATAAAAAAGTTGAAATTTATTTTCTCCATAAAAGCATGCTTTACGCTTTCAAATAATCATCTTTTTGCATATACTATCATGAAATTCTTTTATGGAGGCATCTTTTGAAAAAAAGTAAAGACAATAAAAATTCAAATAAAAGCACTTCCTCAACAGATGCTTTTGAATTATACCTAAAAGATTTAGAATTAGCCTTAGCTAACTTAGAAAAAATAGGAGCATTATTTGCATCTTTCGGATATCTAACATTTTTCTCTGCTGCCAATTTAGATACATTAGATATATTAAATATAAATAACACTGGTCGTACACCTGAAGAAACCTTTGTTTATGGTCAAATATTAATTTCTATTGGATATACCTTATTATGGATAGTATCAATGAATAGATATTCAGAGGCTTTACTTAAACTTAATAATACCGAAGAAAATCCTGATTTAGCAACATTACAACAACTTAAGGATTCTTATCTAATAAGCTTATTTGCGAACTTCTACAGACTAGATGCATTTATTAAACTATATAAAGATAGTCTAGAAGAAGACTCTAGTTCTAATAGTACTACTGAAAGTAATACTCAAGAAACAGAATCAAACAACTTCTTTTATTAGATTACTTCAACTTTGAAATTTCTATCTCGTAATATTATATATAATATAAAAATAAGCCGTATTACTAAACTAGTAATACGGCTTCTCTACAACTTGTAGGTATAAGTTTCATATCAAGGAATTTAAGACTTTAAGATGATAGATTCATAACACATATATTACCTATAACTCCTTGTATGTTTATTATTAAATCTAGTACTGAACATGAAAATAAATCTATCTAACGAACCCCGTCTTTTCCCCTACAATATATAATATAATAATTCATTATTTTTGTTACTTCTTTATGATATATTTAAACTTTATAGAGTAACTTTGTATTGTGAAAATTTCATCTAAATAGTTTTATGTCATATTATTAAATATTTTATAAAAATTAATTATTCCATATCCAAGATGCGAATTAGGATATTTATCTCCTCTTCTTCTTTCAGTCCCTCTCCTAAAAAATGTCTTCATACTCTGTGTATACATATATGGATAATTGCCATTTACTATCCCCCACTGAAATAATAATACACAAGCTCCTGCTCCAATAGCAGCTGCAAGACTTGTACCATTAATAATCCTTGTAGTATTATTAAGTCCTACCGTTAACGTATTTACTCCTCCTGCGGCAAAGTCTATCTTATCATCCTTATCATCTCTAAATGCTGTACCTGAGTAGCCCAAAAGATTATTATTATTTTGATTATATGCAGCTACAGTTATAACAAAAGATGAGTCTCCTGGAATAGTTATAGTTCCATATGGATCGCTAGGGCTAAATCTTGTACCTTTCTCCAAAAGCTCTCTCTGCATTGTCCACATATTATATCTTGCATTTGAACCAAGCTTTAATTTTAATACTATACTCCAAATTCCCGGAGTAATATTAGAAAAATTAATCATTATAAACTCATCACCACTATATTTTTCTGGAACAAAATAATTTATCATCACTTTTGTATTTTCTATAGTAAATTCATATTTTTCCTGAAGGTTAAATGATAGCTGAATAATTCCAGTGGCCTCTCCTGATGGAGATATAAGACCAACCTCCATTATATTAGGCAAATCTACCCACACTTCTACAAAACAGTCTTTCTGATTTTCATCCATTATCAAATCCACTACCTCTTCACCTGATACTTCCTGTATTATCCCTGAAACATGTTCATCTTCAATTCCTTCATTACCAGTTCCACTAACTACAGCTATTCCTATGTTTCTAGTTATACTTTCTATATAAGAATCCAAAAGATTTATTCCTTTATGACTTCCAGCATTACTTCCCAATGGAAGAAGGATTACGACAGGTTTTTGCTGTCTTAATAAATATTGATTTAAAAATTCTATTGCTGCGAAAATAACTGATGCATCAAATACTGTTACACTTTCATCATACCCATTTCTATATTTAAATCCTATGGATTCAACTAATTTTATTACTACAAATTCACATTCTGGTGCAATACCTTTTATATCTGGATTTTTCCCTGCTGCACCAACTATTCCCGCCATACTTGTTCCATGTCCATTCATATCTCTGCTTGGAACTATACTATATGGATTTTCTCCATTCCTTTTTGCCTGTATTGCTCTATTTATATCATCTTTTGTATACACTTCTCCAAAAGGAATCTCTCTATTCTCTTCCTTAATAGAATCAATAGTCTGATCCCATATAAGATTAATTCTAGTATTTCCTTCACTATCCATAAACTCTTCATTTAAATAGTCTATACCTGTATCTATTATCCCAACAACTACCCCTTTACCTGTTAAATTCAATTGCATCTGGTCCTGTAAAAGATTTACTCCTACTGCTTCAATAGCTGATATTTGTTGTAATGAAAACAGTGTTAACGGTTCAAGATATACTATATAAAATTTATTACTTACTTCACTTTCATTAATTTTATTTACAATTTCCGTTGCATCAAAGGTATACTCTATATTACTCTGTTCAACAGAAAGTATCGCAAAACTCTCATTTATTACAGTTATGTGTGTTCCTGAAATCTCTTTTATATTACTTATTTCTCCTTCATATTGAATTACGTAATGTAAATAATTCCTATTGATAAAAATATTCTCTTTATATTTAGGATTATAATTATTAATTTTTAAATATTCCACTTAAGGTCCTCCAATTCAATACTATTGTTTTGGAATTCTTACAAATAAATTATTAATATGATACTCGTCGTATTCATTATCACTAATTCTATAATTTCCAGCTATTATATTAAATACCTCATCTAAATCCATATCACCATATCCATTTTCCTCATGTGGGTAAATAAAATTACCTTTTCTTTTTGCTGCATATATTAATAAACTCCTAATTTTAGTAGAATTAATAGCTAAATCATTTTTATCAGTTACTGCCCATTGAAGTAAAAGCGCACATACTCCAGCTACGATTGCTGTTGCAGCAGAACTTCCAGTTGTTGAAATGACATTGTTCCCATCTAAATCTATTGTTAATATATTTGTCCCAACCGTTGCTATATCTGGATTGATAAGATAATTTGCATTAAATCCTTTTCCTGATTCTGCTTGAATTCCACCGGTTATATTACTGTAATACGCTACTGTTACCACTCTCATAGCAGTAGATGGTATTGTTAATGTATTATATGGACTAGGTTCTAAAAATTTAGTTCCCTCCGGCATCAACATTTTATCATTTAACCATATATCATATCTTCCATTGATTATATACTCTCCTTTTAATTTCAGCTTCCATATACCAGCTTTTATACTTTTAAATTTTAGATGATAAACCTGATGTCCTGTATAGTTTTCTGGATCATATTCTTCAACCTGAATATTTGTATCTGTTAAATAAAACTTTCTATCATACTTTGCTTGTACTTTTTGTATAAAAAAGCCTATCTCCTCCCCTGCTGGAGAAATTATGCTTAAAGACATTCTATTTGGCTTCTGAACCTATATATAGAAATTGAAGACTTCGATAGTTCTAGGTATATTTATTTCAACGGTATCAATATCTCCTACATTTTTAATATACCTTGTAACATGGCCTTCACTATTCCCCAAATTTCCAGTACCTGCAACAAATATAATTCCACTTTTATCAGCTATTGAAGTAATAAATCTTGCTGTAATATTATATCCATCATGACTTCCCTGTGTACTACCAACTCCTAAGTATATAACTATCAGCCTCTCTAGTTCTTGTGCTCGTTTTTCTAGATAGGCAATAGCTGCTAATACTTCTGAATTATTATAAACAGGAACTATAGGAAGATTGTTCCTCTTTAAAATTGTCTTATAATTAGGTGATTCAAAAAGTTTTACAACTAAAAAATCACAATCATTGACTATTCCAACCATTTTTCCGTTATATCCTCTAGCACCAATTATCCCTGCCATTTTTGTGCCATGCCCTACTTCATCTTTACTATTTACAAGTGCATATGGATCTTGTCCATTTTTTTGTGCTTTAATTGCATTATTAATTTCTGCATTGGTAAATTCTCTTCCTATATATACATTCTCTTTTCTATCTGATTGTATACTTTGGTCCCATAAACTAATTATCCTCGAAGTATCATCTTCTCTAATAAACTCCTTATTCAAGTAATTAATCCCTGTATCTATTATTCCAACCAAAACTCCTCTTCCATTTAAACCTATATAAGGATTACTTTTAACTTGATATATATTATCAACATCACTTGGTGATATATCTTGAAGTGTATATACGCTTCTAGCCTCAATAAATATTATTGCCGGTACATCTTTTCTTAATCTATCAAGATTTTCTTCACTTACAGCTACTACTGCTAATGTATCTGTAATAGTATCACCACATGCATAATCTACCTTATCAATTTGTTCCTTAAAATTCCCTCTATATTCCACTACATATCCTGGAGCATTTTCATCTAAATAATAGTTACATGTACTATTACTCATCATTTCTCTCCCTACTATTACTTACACTATAAGTTTATGATTTAATAAAAAATAATACCCCAACAATTATAAAATCACCTCTATAACTTATAGCTTATAGGGTTAATCATATTTCTTAACCCTTATATATCAAGGCCTTTATGGCCAAGA
>OLNJ01001221.1_pt1 | contig 14592 bp, 10 predicted proteins | sample 1672191 | NCBI WGS metagenome assembly OLNJ01 (sample SAMEA3136657, study PRJEB25190) | human gut metagenome | biome: human gut; feature: human-associated habitat; material: faeces | place: Austria | collected 2013 | reverse complement strand
AGTTTGTCAAAACATAGTTTTTATTTTCCAGAACATTCTTATAACTGCTGCTAAGCACAAGCCTTGCTCCAAGTTTTTCTGCTTTTTCTTTTACCAGCATAGCAGTTAAATTTACTGCTTTTCGTATTTCCTGTTCGCTAAGTCCGCTTTGATAATAACGTTCCAAAAACAAAACCAGTTCTTCTGCTTTATTTTCATGTGGTTCGCTTTTGACAGTCACATCAACAAACTCAATCGTCTTCCTTTCATCCGCAGCTACAAAAGATCCCTTTGTCAGACGGAGGATTGCACGAAATACAATTTTACCATTGTGTTTGATAAATATAATTTTTTTATTTGCATCAAAACAGGATAACAGACAATCACAATTTGGACCATTCCGATAGGAAATGCAGCTGCGCAGCGGTACTTCTCCTATCTGCATGACCGGAAGCAGGCTGTCCTCTTCCCAGATTTCCCATCCACAATCCACGCGCAGCAGCTTTTCTTTCCAGATTTCTTCTGTATCTCTTTTTATTGGAAAAGCAATTTCCCGTCCCAGATCTCCTCCATGGTATTTCAGCTCCATGAATTTGCCTAATAACTCAGCATTTACGATTCTTCGGATTTCTTCCTTCTTTTTCGGCTGCCTGTTCAGAAAGGAAGTCATGATCTCAGCGCCGCCTTCATAAATGAACTTCTGGATATTGGATTTATTTTCCACGACAAAAGCATCCGAAATATTCAATTCTGTCTTTAAATTCTTCCAGGAAGGATCCTGGGCCAACAGTTTGTCCATCAATGCAGGTAATCCGGAACAGCCATTTAAAAGATTCTGATTATGTAAAAGGAAGTAAACCTGATTATCCCTTGTAAACTCTTTTAAAAGTTCAGTAAAATTCATTAAAAATATCAGAATCCATATGGCTGTTTCATGCCGAAGATCCAGAATGTTTTTAAAATCCTCCTGCATCCATCTGGAAAGCGGCTTTTTTGACAAAGCTTCTGCCAATCGCTCAACCTGATTTTCCTCTAATGCATCTGTCAGGCAGTCTCTTTTTATCAACTCACGGATCACCCGAAGACGATCATCACTTTTGGAGTATGCTAAACGATCATACAGGTCTATATAGACTGCTTTCACATTGTACAGGACTTTCAATTCTTCAAATACACGAGGCTTCGAAAACAGTGATTCTTCACTCTTTCTCCAGGGAACTACCATATATTCACAATCCCTTAAATTTTGCTCGTTTAAAGTATTTAGATTCAGGCATCTTTTATAAACCTCTTCATCCAGAATCAACGAACTCCTGTCAAGGTTTATAAGCCAGTCTCCATTCTTTCGCAAAAGTTCCAGGAAATGTTTCTTCCGTTTCGTAATGGCATACAGGATAAGCTCTGTCTTTTCCAAAGTGAGCTCATAAAGATCCATATCTGGAAGCGGATTTCCATACAGAGTGTTCACATAGGCTGCCTTTCCGTTTGAAACCTTTTCAAAATCTGCATCTGGACCTGTCAAAAATCTTATCAGCTTCGGGATATCTGCATATAATGATTCGTTCCAAAGCCATAAGTGAAGAAAAGAGGCCTGCCATTCTTTTGGGATCTGAGTAAGAACCACTTCTAATCCATTCCGGATTTCTTTTGGATGCCGGCTCAGTTCTTCCAGCTGTTTCTTATTTAAACTTTCCGTTTCTTTACAAAACTCGGATAAATAATTTACAAGTTCCATCAGATCCTGTTTCAAAAGTAATGCCAATGATTCCTCATCCTTGAGCAGCTCATAAAGAAGCTCCGTTGAAAAAGCCGGATTTATCAAAAGCATGCGTATCTTTATTCCCGCACGGGCAACATCAAACTCACCAATGCAGGTATCAAGACTTGCTACAAGCTGTTTCTTTAACTCTTCTTCCGGTTCCAGAAAAGCATAATATTTCAGATAAACATATACAATCCGGTCCGGGATTTCTTTATCTGCCAGTACTTTCTCAATCTTTTCATAGGGAAATTCGGACAGCTTTTCATTTCCCGCACATTCTACGATCATTCTGATGCGGTCTGGTTCTAAAATAGAAAAATCCTTTTTGTTCATTTTTCCTAAAGAGATGAGTATTTCCGGATCGTCCATCAAAGAAGAAATCGTCTCCTCATTTAACCCCTCCATCAGACTGGAAAGTTCCTGCTGATTTACCAGTCTGGCCGCATTCATACAGGAATCTTCCCCTTTCTTTCCTATCAGTTTCAGGGGAATTGCTGCATTTTTCATTTCCCTGTAAATATTCATGTGCTTTAAGATTCTTTCGATCATCACGCTACCTCTGCCCTTTCTATTAATTCAGTAATCTCCGGTAACCCCATGCATTCGTCCTGGTACATATTTTCTGCCAGTTTAAGAAGATATAGAGCTTCCTTTTTTGCCATAAGCTTTTTCACTGTTCCTGCAAAATTATCTTTTAAATACGAGGAAACGATCTTACAGTAGAGCTTTTTATGGCCATATGAATAACGACCATTCTTGTAAAACTCATAAATAGACTGAATCTCCTTATCCGTTTTTCTGTTTTCCCGTAATATCTGATTAAACTGCTGTTTGATGTTTTTTTCAGTTTTCCAGTGATCTATCCGTTTTTTCTGTTCCTTTAGCCATTCTTTCCGTTCCTGATATCTTTTCCGATCCTCTTCTGTCATATATTTCTGATACAGGGTTTCTCTTCGATAAGAATCACTTATAAATGGAAGAAGCAATTTGGAAAGCTCATATGCTTCTGACTGTTCCATCCAAAGTGCTGTACTTTCCTTTAAAAGTAAGGCCGTCAGGTATTCTGGATAAATATCCGGATATTCATAAAAAAACTTCTTTTCTACCATTGAAAACAGTTCCCGGTGTTCCTCTTTTCCCAGAACTGGCGAAAAAAATTCGCACTCTCTATGTCGGATAGCATAGTATCCCAAGGAGAAAGTTTCCTTTAAAATCCTCCAGGGGCTTAAGAATTCGCATCCATCCATTCCAATCTCATTGATCAGAAATTTCAGCATAGGATAGGAATGCTCATTACAAAGACCCTTTATTTCACTTTTTAAATATCCTGCCATAAATTCCCATTTCTTTTCCAAATCTGGATCTTCATTTTTATAATCCTTTACAAACTCTTCCAGATACTTTTTTCCATCCAAAATCCCATGCAGGATCAGCCGGTTGAAAACCACATGTAGTTCCGGCTCACTCTTTTTCCAAAAAACATCCTGGTATCTTTTTCCTGTAAGGTTTTCATAACGTTCCAGATACTTCAGCAAACTTTTCGTACTGTATGTTTTGCCTTTCAGAGTATCTGTAACACACGCTTCAAATTCTTCCGAAGAGAGTTCTTTTACCAGAGGATCCCATTTTTCTTCTGTCAGATCAATGTAGTGCCACTCTTCCGGTTCATTACTTCTAAATGGAAACAACGTAAGAAACGTTTTTACATTTTCCACCCTGAACGTTTCATTCATACATTTTTCCAGCCGTTCTTTACCGTCGATACGGACAGAAAGTTTCCCATATGTTCTTAAAATCCGTGAACAAAGTACATAAGCTTCTTCTGGATATGTCTCTTTTCCGGGCAAAAATGCCTCTAATACATTCAGACCAATTTTTTCTGCTGTCAACCCGGAAAGGCTTATCCGATCGGGTCTCTCTACAAAATACATCAGTACAAAATTTAAAAAAGCGGTCTCTTTGTCGGAATATCCAAACATACGCATACGTTTTTCCAAAACGGCATCCGCATTTTTAGCATTTGTGCCTGTTAACTTTACCAGCAGTTTCAGGATATCCAGATCCTTTTTGCGATACCCTTTAAGCTTTGTCATTACTTTGCCTACCATCCACACGAAAAGATTCCATTCAGTAAATACGGATATCTTCCGGTTCTTTGAAAAGCTGTCAGCAAGTCTCTGTTTTATGCCTTCCCACAGTGTTTCATCATCCGGAAGGATGGACATGGCAAACAGCATTTCTTCTGCTCGCTCAAATGGATACGCATGCATGGCCTGTTTCCACCGATTCTTTTCCTTTTCCTCACAGATATAATTGATACTGATCAAAAACAGGTCTTTCTCTCCAAGAATCTGTTTCATCTTTTTCCAAAACAGATCCTTTTGAGTTCCATTGAACATACAGGTCTCCTGCAAAGGCATCATCCTTGCCAGGGCAAGTCCGAGGGCACGGTATGTCTGCTTTGTCAAGGTCAGATGTTCTCCGATGCGCTCCAGGACTTCTCCCGGATAGTGCAGTCCATAAGCGGTTTCCATGTCTACTTTCGGCTTTTCCAGAAACATATCATTTTCTTTTAATTGCATATAAATTTTATATTTTTCCTCATTAGATGACAGCTTATAGATCAGGTTCGTCATCTGCCGGTACAGGGTAATATCAAGCCATTCTTCATAAATCTTCCATTCCATCCAATTTCCTCCTGTTTTCCCATATAAAAAGGGGACTGTTCGCCAGTCCCCCAAAATTGTTCTTATGCTGCCAGGATAATCTTCTTTTTCCGGCTTGCATAAGTGATCGCCATTGTAGAATGTTCCATGCCTCGCTGTTTCTGGTATTGCTTTACATCTGCATAATTTGTAAACGAAAGGATCTTACCATTTTCCTCTAACAAGTTCTCTTCGTTATCTTCCATATTTTCACTCCCGCAGGAAGCCAGCGTCCAGTTTACATGGCAGACATAACAGGACATGCCTGCAAATCCCAGATACTTATGTACATACTCTTCCGCTGCCTCAGCACTCGGAAAATAACGTGCATACTCCAGGGAACGGCAAACGATCCGGTCTTTGTACCATCCGGCAAAATACCGGTTCTTTTTCAGTTCAAGTACATACCCTGTCAGATAAATCTTCTGTAAAGCATTTTCTTCCTCGTCCATCATATCAAGAAGCTGTTCCGCATAGATTTTTTTCCATTTCAATGTATTCTTCTTTATTCTTTTACGCAGCATTATCTTTTTCCTCCTCAGTTCCCACAATGAGTTTTTCTATCATTCTGTACAAATTTCGGAAATTTCCAGCCTGTCTGCGGCGTGTCATGCAGTCCTGTTCAAACGCCCGGATCACAGCAGAAGTTCTTGCAAACAGAGTGAAGATTTCCTCATCTTTCAGCTGTATGGTAACCTCTTTTTCTTTCCGGTAGCTGTCTTTTTTACAATACTGCCCGCCATTGGCATTATGCATCGCTACACCGGTACCATTCTGTATCCTGACAACCCACGGATAATTTAAAACTTCTCCTTTGTTGTTGCGAACCTTCCTCTGTATGGAAAATACTGTAACCCTTCCCATGTTGGAATTTTTATCCTCGCAAAAGATCTTTTGCTGGAAGAATTTAAATTCCTGCACATTATTCCATATACGGGAGTACAGGTATTTTATGATTTCCGGGCTCAGATTTGCATAAACGCTGATGCTGTCTTCTTTGCTGTAGTCAACCATGACCGCCCGGATCCGGGAATAATCGCTGGCAAAGTCTTCGTGAAGATGCCAGAACTCCTTTGGTTCTGCCATCCGCAAAAAGCTATTAAATTCCAGTAACGTATTCTGTGTCTTATGAACACAGATCTGCTTTGATACATCCGTATTCTGTTCTTTTTCTTTCCTGTTCATCCTTACCTCCTGATAAAACGCAGCAGTTTCTTTGTCAGAAGAGCCGGAAGCTGTTCAAGATCCGTAATATCCAGAAAAGATTCCTCATAAATTTCCTGAATTGCTTCCTTGTCGCTTCCGATCGCAGCAGCCTGAAAGAATACTCCCTGCTGCAGCAGTTTTTTCCGAATCTTCTGAAGGTCCCTTTTTGCCCCTGTGCCTCCATACTGGTTTGCATTAGGTGCACCATCACTGATCACAAACAGCAGTTTCTGCTTTTCCGGTCGTTCTAAAAGCCGGCTGCCAGCATACCACAATGCAGTTCCATCCCGGTTGCTTCCATAAGGCTGCATACCAGCGATCCGGAACCGATCCTTTTCATCCGTTTCAAAATCTGCGCAGCAATGCAGATACACCGTTTCGTCTTTCAGGTTCTCATGCCGGTATCCATCTGTATGATGTCCGCACACCAAAACCGGTATTTCTGATTCCATACAAAAATCATACAGGCAAAGTGCTGCAAGAATGGCATGATCCATCCGTTCCCCACACATGGAAAAAGAATTATCGACCAGCACAGCCACACAGATATCCAGCTTTTTTCCTGGCTGTTGTTTCTTAAATACTGCCCCAGACGGTGCAGCTATGTTTCGAAGATCTACCCGACGTCCAAGAAAAAGCTTATGTTCCGTGCGTTCTTTCTGATTTTTCAATATAGGAAGCAGTTTCAGGCGAAGTCTCTTTTTTACCTGTTTTAGCTGCCCCTCATACTTTTCTGTCAGTAATTTTAAAAAATCTGATATCTCGGTCTTACGGCAAAGTTTTTTCTGTACCAGGTCATGGCCTTCTTCAAACGGTATCTCCATCAATTCCTTTTGAAGATGTTCGAAAATTTCTTTCTGTATCTTTTCATCAAGCGTCTCTTTCGCCATTTCATAAAGGATTTTTTGTAAGGCATTATCACTGGATGCTTCCGTTTCTGAGGCAGGGATGCCACATTCATTCTGTTTGTCTTCGAAGCCACCAGACTCCCTGACACATTTCGGAAGATTTTCACACAGCTGCTGTAGAAACTTCTGAAGCTCTGCCGTGCGCCCGTTTTCATGGTCTTCCGTTTCCTGATCCTTTCCGTTTCTTTCTGCTTTGTTTTCTGTTTCCGACTCCTGTTCCGTATCCTCTTTTCTGATCTTATCTTCATTTTGCTCAGTCTGTGACCCTGTGTTACCCTGCTTTTCTTCCTCCGGTTCTTCTTCGGATTCATTCGGGTTTTCCTTTTGCCCTTCACGCTCTTCCTGTTCTGGCTTTTGCTCTTCATTTTCTGTACTATTCTTCTCTATTTCATCTATGATTTCCGCAAAATATTTCCAGATTATCAGAAGGATATGGTTGGTGGCAAGATATCTCTCCATGTCATCTGCTGCCTTTCCCGCTTCATCAATGACCGGCATAAGCAGTTTTAGTGTATCAATAAGCTCGTAATCCGCACCATCCCAGGCATTGACCCTTGAAGACAAGGCATACTGTGCACACAGGTTCATAAGAATAGATAACCTGTCTTTCTCCGTTTCCAGCATTTCCCTAAGTGTTGGAAGCCATTCCACATTTCGGTCACGATTCATAAGGATTCCCCTGCGGATGCTTCCTGGAAAAAGGGCGCACATCTTCTCTTCTATGTACATATCATTCAAAAGATTGCTGAGATAAGATGCTGTCTGCAGAAAGATAGAAAGGATTGCTTTATCTTTTCTTTCAAAGTGGACATTCATCGCATCCAATGCCTCTTTTTCCTGTGCATTTTCCGGTACTGGCTCCTTTGGATACCAGCTGCCATTTAACATATGCTCGGCATACCTTTTTCTAAGTGCAGAATCCGTATACCGGTAATGTCCGCATTCATGTCCCAGAATCCCGATCAGGCTGTCACTTTTTAATTCCAGTGTCAGAAAACTTGCCGTAATCTGGTTTCCAAGATTTACGGCAACTGTTTCTCCCTGATTCCATCCTGCAATCCCTGAATTTTTATCATCGTATAACCGTAATGTAGTCAACTTTCCACCGGTGATTTCATGCCCGATCGAGGTCAAAAGATCACGATACTGCGGCGTATGAAATACTTTTTCCGGTGTCAGTTTTTCTTTCTCTGCACATATCCGTTTCCGGTATAAAGCCTTTTTCATTCGTTTCCTCCATCCGTTTTTAATCCACATCACAATGAGGAAGAAGAAAGACGCGTTCCATAGTTCCCCGTTCTTCCCTGTCCATGGATGCTTTACTGAGCAGTGCTGTCCATGCTGACCTCCTGAGATCATTGGAAACCATGTAACTTAACACCCAGTTTTCCAATTCCCGGTATCCGCATACGCCATCCGTAATATCCTGTTCGATCAAATATTCATGGATCTTGCAGACCGTGGCAGCCATAAAGGACAGAAGTTCTTTGTTTTTAAACCCGGTTCTTTTCATTGCCCTTTTTGCCATTTCCTCTTCTGTCAGGGCTTCCTTTGGCTGAATCAGATTCATTCGGGAAAGAACTGACTGGTTGAAGTTCTGACAGCCAACATAATCCAGATTGGTGGTCATGATCACAATGGTATCCGGATTTCTCCGTATCTGTTCTCCATTTACCAGATCGGTTACAGCTCCATCGTCAAACAGGGAGTTTAATCTCGTAAGTGTCCCAGGTTTTTCAATCATGGCCGGCTCTTGAATTTCAATCACAGATGGTTCCCTGCATGCCTTTACGATTTCTGACTCTTTTAATAAGAAGTCTTTTTCATTTTTCGACTTTTCATAGCCTTTTTCATAGACTGCTCTCAGGATCTCCTGAAAGGCTTTTTCCCGGCTGATTCCCTCCTCATAAATGCCATTTACCGTTGCAAGAGCTGATGCAGGATCCATTTCAATGTCTTCCAGACGTGGCAATTCCATTTCCAGATGCGCTGTACCTCCCATATTTGGTACGGTGGTCGCTAAAAGTTCCAGTTCATCCGTTCCTGGTCCACAGGTGAACACATAATATGGAAGCCCTAAGATCTGGGCGATCATTCTGGCATCCGTTGTCTTTCCAGTACCGGCATCGCCTGTCAGCATAAACAGCCTTGCCGGTGTCTTATCCACCATCTGCAGGATTTCTTCGGCTTCCTTACTTACCAGATAGTCTTCCGGAAGCGAAGGGATCCTTTCTTTTGTCCTTTCATTTACATCCCATCTGCCAGAGTAGATCTGTTTTAATTCAAAAAGTGTTCTTTTTGTCTTCTCATTTACAGGCAAAAGCACATGAAACTTTCCATAGATTTCATCGTTTGGTGCATATACCCCGGCCGCAATTTTATATTCCGGAAGCACATCCTCCAGTTCCTCTGCACGGAACTGGCTCTTTTCCAGCGGGATTGCCTGCTGCGGATTTGCTATTACTTCGCAGTACATGGCATCGCAACAGATAAATGCCGCCCTCAGTGCAGCTTCCATGTCTTCCCATTCCTTTTTTTCCTGTTCTTCAAGTATGTAGAAATTTTTTTTGAACTCTTCGTTAAATAAAGGATTATCCGGGACCAGATTGGCATAAGCCAAAAGGGCCAGGTACTGCTCGCCTGTGTTTTTGCCCTCCCGGATTCCCGGAAGCTTCTCGTTTTTTTCTTCTGTCTTTAAAATCCCACTGAAACGTCCGTTTTTCGAATTATAAGTCATTACATACTTTCCCTGATTTCCAGGATATTCCATGCAGAAATAATTTATGGCATCCCTGCCCCTTTGTATACCGGCAGCACCAGAGTCTTTTTCTTTCCGGATCTGAATCAGTGTCAGAAGAGCATGTAACGTAGGCCCATGAAGGCGCGATACTTTTCCCTGCTTCCTGATATTTCGCATGGAACAATCCGCTTCCTCATAACTGATCCGTTTTTTCCCAGCTTTTTCCAACATCATCCGAAATGGGTTCGGAATGGGTTCTTTCATAGTCCATGGTGCATAAAAACAAAGAGATTGCATCTTGTTCCCTCCTCTTTTATTTTTGTGATTTTCTGCATACGAAGGAAAGAAACAGGCAGAGCATTGGATTTTTCCAACGTCTGCCTGTCATTCATTCTTTATGCGCTCTTTTCCTGTTCCAGGATTGCTTCATATATTTTTCGGATACGGTACCCAAACATGGTGTTTCGCCGGCTGATGTAATCCGTCCGGATAGCCTGTGCGATTGCACGTTTGCTTCCCACAATTATAAACCTTTCTCTGGCTCTTGTTACTGCTGTATAGAAAATGTTTCTGCGAAGCATCCACCGGAAACATGGAAGCATTGGAAGGATTGCCATCGGATATTCACTGCCCTGAGCCTTATGTACCGTAATCGCGTATGCCAGTGTCAGCGGCCAATAGTCTTCCTCCTGATATTCCATGACCCGGCCATCTCCAAAATCTACACGCATGACCATTTTTTGATCTTTCCGAAAAATCCCTATGACTTCTCCAATGTCGCCATTTGCTACTTCATCGTTGTTTTTTGTCTGCATGACCCGGTCACCTTCCCGGTAAGTATTCCTGCCATTTGTGATTTCCGGATAACCGAAACGCTTTGGATTCGCAATGTCACGCAATACCAGATTCAATGCATCCGTACCTGCTTCCGTATCTTTTCGAAGCGGTGACATCACCTGCACTTCTTCCAGAGAACCGTTTCTCTGCAGTACTTCTTTTCGATAGATTTTCTGTATCTTTCGCGAAGCCTCCTCCGGTGTGGAAGCCGGAATAAACTGAAAGGTATCATCAAACACCAGATCCAGCTGATTCTTATTGATCTTAATGGCATTCTGGCTGATGGTGGAATTCCCTTCCTGTCGGAAACATTCATCTAAGACAGTTACCGGAAATACGCCGGAATCAATGATCTCCTGAAATACTTTTCCAGGCCCTACGGATTCGATCTGATCTTTATCACCCACCAGAACCAGTCTGGCACCGGATTTAATACTGGCAAACAGTTTGTCCGCCAGATACATATCGACCATGCTGAACTCATCTGCTATGATCAGGTCATCTGGAATTGGCTGCTCGTTCTTCCATTCTTCCTCTCCAGCTTCTCCGGTAAGCCCTATGGATTTATGGATTGTCAGTGCTGGATACTCTGTACATTCCCGCATTCGCCTTCTGGCGATGCCTGTAGGTGCACATAAAAGGATCACCGCATTTTTATCCAATGCTTCCTGTACAGCAATGATGAAACGGATCACCGTAGTCTTTCCTCTGCCGGGTCCTCCTGTAATGATGGATACCGGGTTTTCAAAGACATTTTTTACTGCCACCTGTTGTTTCGCATTCAAAATAATATCCTGTTCTTTCTGGATCTTTCTTAAAATACGGTCAACATTTACAGCCATTCCCGTCTGCATATGGAGCCTGACTAATGCGGCAGCAGCTCCCAGTTCGGCCTGGAAGCTTTTGCGTGTATAAAACCCTCCATCGTGGCAGACCAGGCTTCCATCTGTATGGATCATATCATTGCCTGTATCCCGGATTGCTCTTTCAGAGACCGGTGAAACATCTTTGTTGTGATTTAAAAGTTTTTCGACACGTTCAATAATGTCCTCTCTTTTTAAATACAAATGTCCTTCGCCTTCTGCTTCTGACATAATATGCAAAATAGCAGCCTTAATGCGAAGGGGATCATCTGCACGGAAATGTTTTGCCTTTACTGCAATCTGGTCAACAGTCAGAAATCCAAATCCATGAACCTCACAGAGCCGGAAAGGCTCCTCTTTCACGATCATAACTGCAGCAGGACCAAATTTCTCCTGTATTTTTGAAGCTTTTGCAGGAGTCACCCCAAAAGGGGACAAATACATCATCAGTTCCCGGATGGAACTGCTTTTTTGATATCCTTCCAGAATATCATCTAAGCGTTTCTGCGTAATTCCTTTTACCCGAAGAAGTTTCTCCGGGCTGTCATTAAAAACATTCAGTGTGTCTTCCCCAAACATTTCTACGATGCGGGCTGCCATTGCCGGTCCGATCCCTTTGATCAGGGATGACGACAAATAAGTCCGAATACCTTCTTTTGTGGTTGGCATGGTTACTGAAAAATTGCTCACACTATACTGCATTCCATATTTTGTGGGTTTCCATTCTCCCGTCAGTTCCACATCCAGGCCTTCGTTCGCCGGAAGTTCGGTTCCAAATGCCTGAAATATTCCATAATTTCCATTCTTTTGTTTTTTTACTTCCTCCGGTAAATCTTCATTGGTCATGTAGGAAGCTACCGTATATCCACTTCCTGCATTATAATAGATCTGCCGGATGGCTTTACAGCAAATGCTCATATTCCAGCTCCTCTCTACCATGAGATCCAGAGATAATTATTGCATCCCATACTGGTGATGAAACCATCCTTCTTTAGTTTTTCCCGGATCACCTCTGTCTGTCCAAAAGGATATCCTTTTAAAATTCCAACCCTTCGATATTTCCTTTTTCCAATGGAAATACTGCAGATTCCTTCCCTGTTTACTGAAAAACGGTTTCGATTTTCAGATTCCAGAGTTTTCCGAATCGCCTGGATCCGCTCAAAGCCTTCATCTTCGTACCATATGGCAGCCTGTGCCCTGCATCTTGCCTGCTTCTCCTGATTATCGAAATTTACCGTTTCCGATCCCTTCTCATGATTTTTCGGTAAATCCTCGGTCTTTTCAGCATCTGCATGTACTTTACGGGCATCTGCATTCTTTTGCTGTTTGTTGTCATCATCATTCTCATTCGTTTCCTCCTTGTCCTTTTTCATAATAAATTTTTCATAGAAAAACAATCCTGCTGCAACCGGAATGACCAGTGAAAGGGACTGTATGATCACTGCCAGAAATATCGGCCATAAAAATGGTGATACTAACAGACCAAAAATTCCAGTTATCACGCACAGCTTTTTATGTGCAGACAACCATTTGTTCATTTCCTCCATCATAAGCATTTCCTCCTATGATTTGCTCAGTCAAAATCCAGCTTTTCATCATCTGTTTCCATGTACCGGTCATCAATATCCTGACTACGCTCCCGGCTTCTTGCCGAAGTTCCTCTGGATCTTGTCCCTCCAGAATTTGATCTCCGTCTGTCATCTGATGCATCTGTCCTGGTATTGCTTCTGTACCTTCCAGCTTCACGTTCCCTGTCATAGTCACGGTCATCCACTTCTGCTTCTCTTCCACTTCTGGAAGCTGAACGCTGGTTTTCTGCACGGTCAGAACGGTTTCGATTAGAAGATGCCCTTGTTTCTCTTTCCGGTTCTTCCCGTTCGTCATTTCCAGATTCTAAAGCTTTCTTACTTTCTGCAAAAGAAATCTCTTCAATCATAAGCCGCATGCCGTAGACATTTTCACCAGCCCGATTCTTGTAGTTGTCATTCTGCATACGGCCTTCTACCAGAATCTTGATCCCCTTAAACAGATATTTTTCCGCGAACTCTGCTTTTCGGCCAAAAGCCGTACAGCTGAAGAAATCTGCTTCCGGATCTCCTCTTCGTACAAATTTCCGGTCTACCGCCAAGCGAAAGTTTGCAATGGCAAGTTCACCATTCTCTGTCTGTGTGTAGCGTAAATCAGGATCTTTTACTACTCGTCCCATCATGATTGATTTATTCATAGTTGTCCTCCCATAGCTTTATAAGGTTTTCCAGTTTCATTCCAGATGCTCCCGCATACATTTGACTAATGCTCCCATACCATTTTTTCGAATCTCGCGGGCAGCAGAGTCAGCCGTACATAAATTTTTCGCCATCTCCAGTGATTCTTCTCCCGGATGTGTTGCAAACAATACCGGTATCAGATAAAACAGAGATTTTTTGACCAGCATATCATATGCCATCTTAAAAGATTCAGGCGAAGTTTCTTTTCCATCTGGATTACATACAATCTGCCATACTCCTGGATATTCGATAATCCATTCAAGAAGGTGCACAACCTCCTTTTCCATCTTTTTTCGTTTCATAACGCCCTCCTTGTATTTTGAGTTTCCTTGTGTTTTTTATGATCCTCCTTTCCGTATTTGCTGATCTGTACTTGTTGTCTGCCATATTTTTGCAACAAAAAAAGGCCATTTAGAAATTTTCATTCTAAATGACCTTATTTATTACAAAGGCAGGAGGCTTTTGGCTCCTTAATGTTTTACTCCCGGTCAGACCCGGAACCAGCGTTTCTTATCTGTGTCTACAGATACAAATACAAATCTCACAATCATATTAACACAAGATATTGTTGGCGTCAATCGCACTTTTACTATATTTTGTATTTTCGATTTTCAAAGATTTAATCAACTTCTCTTATTACTTATGGAAATGTAATTTTACCATTTTTATTTATACGAATCTTAAATGTACCACCAAACATTTTATTGTTATTTTTTTTATCTCTACAGTAAAAATATCCAATTGCGGTATCTCCTGATTTTTCTGATCTATCATTTAATACCAGAAATCTGTTTCTTACTAAATGTGTAGTTACACCTATTGATTCCGTACATTTACAACTTCTTCCATTATAAGTAAATTTGCCTGTAAGAACATATTTAATCAGTGCTACCTGAGTTTTTTTATCTTTTACCCTATATGTGTATGTTCCAATTTTTGTTTTGGCTCCAGCTCTTGTCAAACCATTGATTTCTGCTTCATAACTTTCTGTTTCTATGTATGTATTTTCATCCAAATCCATCTGCGATGTACCTACCAGTTTCATATCTTTAGGTACATCCTGAAGACTATTAGAAATTTCTTTTTGTGTCAATAATTCTGGTACTATCTTTTCATCTGCATATACATTTATAGATAGCATCAGAGACATTACCATCGCAACAAACAATGCCATTATTCGATTTATTCTTTTCATATTTCAGCCCTCTTTCTATTATTTTCTATCATTTCAAAAGAATCGATCTATTTCTCCTCCTCTCTTCGATCAAACTATTCTTTTGTCATCTGATTTTAATTTCTATTTTTCCTTCCACTGGGCTATATAA